>ENA-OSEO01002142-OSEO01002142.1-sediment-metagenome-genome-assembly--contig:-NODE-2142-length-29780-cov-3.612160_pt1 | contig 29780 bp, 17 predicted proteins | sample MGYA00237883_ERZ534232 | MGnify/ENA metagenome assembly ERZ534232 | reverse complement strand
GGAACTGTCCTATTTCGGGGCCAAAGTGTTGCACCCGAAGACCATGCGTCCGGCGATCGAAGGCGGAATTCCGGTGCGTATTCTGAATTCGTTCAACCCGTCGCATCCGGGCACCTTGCTTACCGAGGAACCCGATCGCAATAATCAGAACGTCAAAGGCATTGCCTCGATCAGTGATCTGAGTATCGTAACAGTCGGTGGACGTGGCATGATGGGCGTGCCAGGCATTTCGGCCAAGGTCTTCAGCGCCGCGGCGCGTTCGGGCACGAGCCTGTATATGATCTCACAGGCATCGTCCGAACAGACGATCTGTTTCGTTGTGCAAGAGCGCAACACCGAACGCGTGCTCAACGTATTGCGTCAGGAACTGGAGCTCGAGCTGAGCCGTCAGGATATCGACAACATCTCAGCGCAGCGTGGAGTGGCCATCGTGGCGGTTGTCGGGGGTGGAATGAAGGGGACACCGGGGATCTCGGGCAAGGTGTTCGGCGCGATGGGGCGAAACGGCATCAACGTGATCGCCATTGCACAGGGTTCCTCGGAAATCAACATCTCTTTCGTGGTTGATGCGCGGGATATTCAGGACGCCGTTCGCGCGGTCCACGCAGAATTCGGGCTGAGCAAGGAGGCGTAGGCTTTTTGTACGACGATCTCGCTATCGAGCACCACTGCGTGCGATGTCATTTGGGGACTGTCCCCGGTGCATGCGGGGTATCAAGGACTCCTCACGGGCCGGCGCTTATGTTTGATGCGCCGGCCCGTATGCTGCGCGTAACCGTGGTCAATTGGCACAGTCCGGACCAACCAGACGAAGAGGTCTGCGGGACTGAAGCCCCGCGCCAAGGATACAAAGTCCTGCGGACTGGGGACAGTCTGGAACAGTGAGTGGGCACTCCAGCACATTGGGCGCATCAAAGGTTCTACACTTGTCGCCAAAAGCCCTGGCTGCACTCCCTCGTCTCGCGGTCTTTGACAGGCAGGGAGGGGTCGGTTATAATTCCCATAACAACCTACAACGATGCCCTGGGAGGTAAAGATGCCCGACATGTACGATATCGTTATCATTGGTGGAGGTCCTGGCGGCTATGTGGCTGCGATCCGTGCCGCGCAGATGAGGGGGCGCGTGGCACTGGTCGAAATGGAGCGAGTTGGCGGGTGCTGCTTGAACCGCGGATGTATCCCAACCAAGACACTGTACCGTAGTGTGGAAGACTATCTGGATGTGCAGCAGGCGGAGCTGTTTGGGATAGAAGTGCAGGGTGAGGCCAAAGTCAACTTCGGTAAGATGATGGCACGTAAGGACGAAGTGGTCGAAACCCTGGTTGGCACGGTGATCGAGTTGATGAAAGCCCATCGGATCGACATTTACGATGGCAAGGGACAGATTCTCGAAGCGGGGTTAGTGCGGGTGACACCCTCCGTATGGTTCCCCGCCGCAGAAGTGCAGGACATCCGCGGCAAGGCAATCATCATTGCGACTGGTTCTGTGCCAGCGCGAGTACCCATCCCCGGAACAGACCTGCCCGGTGTGGTGACTTCTCGCGAATTGTTGGAGCTCAAGACTTTCCCCAAAAGCATGGTTGTGATCGGCGCTAGCGTGGTCGGATTGGAGTTTGCCTGTATGTTCCATGCCTTAGGTTGCAAGGTGACCTTGTTGGGGCGGCAGACATTCATGAAGGCGGCGGACGAGCAATTGGCGAAGCGCTTCCGTAGCGGTTTGGCGCGCTCCGGCGTCGCTGTGACCATCGGTGTCGACTTCGAATCGATCACGCAGAATGACGACGGTACCCTGAGCGTGCATTACTCCCAGCGAGGCAAATCCGAGAGCGCACAGGGCGAGATTGTGCTGCTCTCTACTGGACGAACCCCGTACACTGAAGACCTTGGCGTGGGCGAGATCGGCTTGGCTGTGGAGGGGCCGAAAGTGATCGTAAATGAACACCTGGCGACCAACGTGCCCGGCATCTACGCAATTGGCGATGTGTTGGGCACTTATATGATGGCACATTCCGCTTCGTACCAGGGCGAAGTAGCCGTGGAAAATGCGCTGGGACACCGGCGCGCGGCCGATTACCGTGCCGTTCCCTATGCAATCTTCACCTTCCCTCAGGTTGCCGGCGTTGGCCTGACCGAGCGTGAGGCCAAAGACCTGGGTATCGATTACGTGGTCGCGCGCTTCCCCTTCTCTGCCAGTGGCAAGGCATTGGCAATTGCCGATCAGGAGGGGCAAGTGCGCATGATCTGTGAAAAAGACGCCGATGGGATGGGCGGACGGGTGTTGGGCGTGCACATCATGGGGCCCGAGGCCGCCGACCTGATTTCGGAAGCAACGCTGGCTGTGCAGTTGAATGCCACAGCCAAAGAGATCGCCGAAACGATTCACGCACACCCCACGCTGCCTGAAGCGTTCATGGAAACGGCCAAAGCAGCAGCCTTTGGGGAAGCGATCCATTATCGCAAAGTGTAGATGACCCGATTGGATACGATCAACGTTTCGATTGGCACAGTTGGGGTGTTGGGTCTCGACCAGGTTCCGATGGAGACCGCACCAACTACCGCTTACCTGATGCTGGGCGGGCGGTGTGCGATGAATTGCGCATTTTGTGCTCAAGCTCGGGAAAGCGCAGCGAGCGCGCTCAAGCTATCGCGGGTGACGTGGCCGGCCTATCCGTTGCCGGAGGTCGCGGAAGGTCTCCGTGGGGCCGTGCAGCGTGGGGAGATCAAGCGCGTGTGCATCCAGGTCACGGCGGGGGCCGGTGCGTTCGAGCGGACGCTCGAGGTGGTCCATGCGCTGCGCCGCGCGGTGCCGGACGTGCCCTTCAACGCCGACATCTTGCCGCAGAACATGGAACAGGTGGACGCACTGTTTGCGGCCGGCCTGGATCACATCGGGATCGGGCTGGACGCGGCCTCCGCAGAGGTGTTCGCCTCGGTCAAGGGCGCGCATTGGGCGCGCATGTGGTCGACGATCGAGGCGATCAGCGCGCGGTATAACGGGCGGCTCTCGGCGCACGTCATTGTCGGGCTGGGCGAGACCGAGCGCGATGTCGTGACCGTGCTGCGGCGGCTGCACGGCCTGGGCGTGCTCGTCGGGCTGTTTGCCTTCACACCGCTGCACGGCACGCCGCTGAGTGCGCGGCGACAACCGTCGCTCGACTCCTACCGGCGCATGCAAGCCGCCCGTTATCTGATCTTCGTCAGAGGTTTGACGCTCGATGGGGCGCGGTTTGCTGCTTCCGGCGCGCTGATCGATTTCGGCGTGCCCGATCTGGACATACTGCTGGCGGACGGAGAGGCATTCCGCACGTCGGGATGTCGCGATTGTAACCGCCCTTTCTACAATGAGCGTCCCGGGGGAGTGATCTACAATTATCCACGTCCGTTGACGACAGATGAGGCGCGTGCAGCGTTGGCTCAGATGTGGGAATCGCCGGACAATCCAGTGGCGGAAACGGACGCAGACCGGCATAGCCGGACTGCGATCGGGTAAAGCAAAGCGATTGCCTGGGGCTTGACGTGCGACCGGCCCAGGCCCTTTCCCCGGCATGGGGAGATGAAGGAGCGATTTAGAATATGTTCAAACTGTTTGGGCTTGGAGCCATAATGGCACTCATGTTCGTGTGTTGTTGTTCGATGGGAACATTTCTGCCCGACATGCTGGGGGCAAACGGGCCGACGTCTTTTCAGGATTTGCTCGAACAAGCGGATAATGCAGATCAGACGCAGGGAGATTCCGGACCGTTTTTCCAGGCCACTCCTCAAGGGAGTGAAGGATCTGCAGGCGGCTCGTTGTTCGGCGGTCAGATCCCGGGAATCCCGAATCCGTTGGGCGAAACGGAGATCGAAATCGGCAAGGTGGGCGAGATCACTGATATTCCAGCGTATCCTGGCGCACAGGCTGTGACGGGAAACGTGAGTATCCCGGGTGCAGTGGGTGTGCTGATGGGCCGTTGGAAGGATGACCTGGAGAAGGAGGGCGTGGCCTACGCGTTGTATTCGACCGGTGATACGCCTGGCGAAGTATCCGAGTGGTATCAGGCGGAGATGCCCGGAGAGGGCTGGAAGACCGAGATGGCTGTCGCGATCCCGCAGCAGGGAGCGCTCCTCGCATTCAGCATCGAGCAGAAAGCGGTGAGCAGTATATTCTACGTTTTTGGCGACGGCGCCTCGGGCGAAACGATGATCTTCATACTGCGTTCGCGGGAAAACAAATAACGATTGCAGGTCCACGCCAGAGGAGGTAATTGGAATCGCGATATGGGGGAATACGGACGTGCCGAGTGGCGTTTACTGAACAACGGCCATCTGGCAGGGCAGATGAATATGGCTGTGGACGAAGCGATCATGCAGGCAGTGGGAGAGGGGAAATCTGTACCGACGATTCGCTTCTATGGTTGGGATCCCTTCTGTCTGTCAATCGGGTATGCGCAGTCGATGCGCGCTGAAGTGGACATGGATGCCGTAGGAGCGAGAGGGTTCGATGTGGTGAGGCGCCCCACTGGTGGACGGGCGATCTTGCATGGTGATGAGCTGACCTACAGCCTGCTCGTCTCGCAGGACGAACCGCGCGTGGCGGGAGGGATCGTCGAATCGTACCGCCGGCTGAGTGGTGGTCTGGTTGAGGGCTTGCGGCTGCTTGGCGCGGAAGCGCTGCAATCGCAGCCGCAGCAAGGCGCCACGCAAGAGAAATCGGCGGCGTGTTTCGATGCACCGTCTCATTACGAGATCACTGTCTGTGGCAAGAAGCTGGTTGGGAGTGCGCAGATGCGGCGCAAGGGCATGGTATTGCAGCATGGGTCGCTGCCGCTGTGTGGCGATATCGGGCGTATCATGGACTATCTGATCATGTCATCCGAGGCGCGACGCGAATACCTGCGCCAAGACCTGCGCGGACGGGCAGCGACTCTGGAGGAGGTGTTGGGCCGGGTGGTGCCCTTTGCCGAGGTTGCATCTGCGCTGGGCGAGGGATTGTCGTGTACCCTGGAGCTGGACCTGGTCCCGGGCGAACTCTCTCCCTATGAGAGAGAATTGGCCGATACACTGTATCGTGAGAAATACAGCACGGACAAGTGGAACGAGATGCGCTAGCCGGCGCGGGATTCCACGCCGTGCTGCGTACCGGCACAGGAGAGGTGAATGGGACGTTACATCATTCGCAGGCTGTTGCTTCTGCCTGTTCTGTTGTTTGGCATCTCCGTCCTGATCTTCGGTATGATGCAGTTCCTGACGCCCTACGAGCGTGTGTCTCTGTACGTCTCCGATGTGCCGAAGCGCAGCGGCGCACTGGACGAGCTTGTCGTGAAGTACGGCCTCGACCGGCCCGTCCATGAGCAATATTTGAGTTGGGCCGGAAAAGTGTTGCAGGGCGACCTGGGATTTTCGAAGCGTGGCAAACGCCCCGTCACAGAGGCCATCCGGCATCTTTTCCCGGTGACTCTGGAACTGGCTCTCTGGAGCAGCGTTCCCATGTTGGTGATCGGCGTTCAGCTCGGAGTCATCTCTGCCGTGCACCAGAATAAACTGATCGACCAGCTGACCCGCATCTTCAGCATTGTGGGCTGGTCTTTCCCCACATTCGTTTTCGGCCTGTTGCTGCTGATGATTTTCTACGCCAAACTGGATTGGTTCCCGTCCGGACGTTTGTCGGAGTGGGCGTCTCAGGTGGTGAATAGTGATCTGTTTCGGCGGTACACTGAGATGAACACGGTGGACGCGCTGCTCAATTTGCGGTTCGACGTTTTCATCGACGCGCTTCGTCACCTCGTGCTGCCGGCGATCACGTTGGCCTATTTGAACTGGGCGTTGATACTGCGTGTCACGCGTTCCTCGATGCTCGAGACCTTGCGGCAAGATTACGTCACCACGGCGCGCGCCAAAGGCCTGGCGAGCAGGGACGTGATTAACCGACATGCCCGGCCTAACGCGCTCATTCCAGTGACGACGATCGGCGGACTCACATTGGTTACTCTGTTGAATGGCGTGGTCATTACCGAAACAATCTTTAACTATCGTGGTATGGGTTGGTTTTTCGCGGATGCGGCGCTGAATCTCGATGTGATCGCCGTATTAGGGTTTTCGATGTTCAATGCGATCATTCTGGTTTTTGGCAATCTAATCGTGGACATGCTGTACGCCTATCTCGATCCCCGGGTGAGGCTCTCGTGAAGAATAAGTTCGGGATGTTTTTCCGAAATCCAACGTCGGTTCTCGGATTCGCACTGGTGTTCCTGTTTGTACTGGTGGCCATTTTCGCACCCGTGCTCGCTCCTCCGGCACAAAATCAGCGCGATCCCTACATCATCCCGCGTGACGGCTTTGCGATGGAGCCTCAGCCTCCCAGCCCGTCCCATCCTTTTGGAACGACCGAGGGGCAGTATGATCTATTCTATGGCGTGATCTGGGGAACGAGGACTGCTTTCTATGTGGGGCTCGCAGTGACCGGCGTGACCGTGTTGTTCGGCGTGACGATCGGTGCGATTGCTGGTTACAACGGTGGGTGGGTCGATGAGATCCTGATGCGGATCGTGGAAATCTTCATGGCCTTTCCTTTTCTGCTTGCAGCAATCACGATGGCGGCGGTGCTGCAGGCGCGAATCGGGCGGGGTATCATTACTGGTATGGTCGCTCTGATGGTATTCGGGTGGACAACCTATGCGCGCCTCATCCGTGGTGACATCCTGACGGTGAAGGAGCGCGATTACGTGCTGGCGGCACGCTCCGTGGGTGCCTGCCATGCGCGCATCCTGGCGCGACACGTCATTCCCAACGCCATCTACCCGACAATGGTCACGGCATCGATGGACATCGGGTCCTATGTGCTCAGCTTTGCTGCATTGAGTTTTCTCGGTCTGGGGTCGGAGATCGGCTATGCCGATTGGGGCCAACTGATCAGTTTTGCGCGCAACTGGATTCCAACGCTATCGGTGCATTGGTATATCGTGGTATTCCCGGGGATGGCGATTCTGTTGTTTGTGTTGGGGTGGAATTTGCTGGGAGATGCGTTGCGCGACATCCTGGATCCCCGAATGCAAAGGGTGTCCAGGTAGTGCCCACATCCGTGACGATGTGCCGTGGGTGAGAGCCGCCGAGCCGGTTGAGGGCAGAAGCATCCGTTCTCATTGGGGGCCGATATGTGGGCTCGCTCCTGCGAAGGCATACGGCTAAGAGGTCGAACTTACATCAGAGAGAAGGAGGATTGGCATGTTGAAGACAAAGTCGACGCTCGTCATGTTCTCGGTGGTGGTTGTGCTGTCATTGGTGGCGACAGCCGGAGTTGGGGCACAGGAGGTTCGGAATCCCGCTACATTCGTGGTCGGGCATTTCGGTGAGCCGGAAACCCTGGACCCGGCATGGATGTATGACACCTCGAGCGCGGCGGTCGCGTCCAACGTGTACGAGGGTCTGCTGGCATTCGAGCGCGATGATGCGGATGCCTTTGTGCCCGCGTTGGCCAAAACGTGGGAAGTCTCCAACAATGGTCTGACATGGTCGTTTGAAATCCAGGAGGGGGTCAAGTTCCACGAGGGTGGGACGCTGGAGCCTCACGACGTGGCGTATTCTTTTCAGCGTGGGATGCTGCAGGACCGTCTGGATGGGCCACAATCTCTCTTCCTGGAACCGTTCTTTGGCGTGGGGACCAAGTCGATCCTGGACGCGGTGAACAAAGTCGGACAACTGCGCTTGGCGGATACGAGTACACTCCAGTTGGAGGATTACCCGGATGCTGCTGAGGATGTCTGCAAGATGGTGCAGGAAGTCATCAGTTACGACGATGCTGCGGGGACCGTGACGATGCGGCTGATGCGTCCGACACCCTGGTTGCCTCAACTCCTTGCGCAGACGTGGGGTTCCGTACTCGATGAGGAATGGATGATCGAACAGGGCGATTGGGACGGCGACTGCACGACCTGGACCAAGTGGTATGATCCGGCTGCGGAGATGAGTGTGCTGTTCGACAAGATGAACGGTACTGGTCCCTACAAGTTCGACCGTTGGGACAAAGGTGAAGAGATCGTGCTCGTTGCAAACGAAGATTACTGGCGGACCAAGCCGATCTGGAAAGGCGGACCGTCGGGCGTCGCGGCGATTGAGCGGGTCAGCATCAAGCTGGTAGAGGAGTGGGGAACTCGCTTTGCTATGCTACAAGCCGGCGATCTCGATTACGGCGACGTGGACCAGGCCTACTACAGCCAGGTCCAGCCGCTGGTGAAGACGGTCTACCTGGATGGTGTCGAAGAAGGCAAATCTATGAAGGGGAATCCCGACGGTACCTTGCTCGAGTTCCGCAACCTGCGCGAACCGTTCATGACTGGAGCGATGATGAATTTTGCTATCGACACGCAAGGCGGCAATCCGTTCATCGGTAGTGCGAAACTGGATGGCGACGGGATCCCACCCGATTTCTTCGCGGATATCCATGTGCGCAAGGCGTTCAATTACGCGTTCGATTGGGATGCCTTTATCAATGACGCTCTGGTAGGTGAAGGCGTGCAACCGAAAGGACCGATCATCGCCGATATGCTCGGGTACGATCCGGACCAGCCGACCTATGCTCACGATATAGACAAGGCAACCGAGGAATTCAAGCTGGCCTGGGATGGTGAGTTGTGGGAAAAAGGTTTCCGGGTACAGATTTCCTACAATATGGGTGATGATGTGCGCCGAATTGCCGCAGACGTGCTCAAGGCCAACGTCGAGGCGATCAACCCGAAATTCCAGATCGAGATCCTCAACCTGCCGTGGCCGACTTTCCTGCAGGTGAGAACAGAGGGGAAACTGCCCATCTTGATCAGTGGCTGGCAAGAGGACTACCATGACCCATCCAACTGGGTACAGCCGTTTATGAGCAGTAGTGGGGCATACGCCCGCGCCCAGCATTTCCCCAAGGATTTGGCCGGCAAATATGATGAGTTGATCGATCGGGGGCTGAAGACGATCGATCCGATAGATCGGGAACCGATCTATCAGGAGCTGCAAAATCTGGCATACGAAGATGCGATCACTATCTTCCTGTACCAGGCGGTGCGCCGCCGCTATTTCCAGTCCTGGGTCACTGGTTGGTATTTCAACCCGCTCTACCCTGAACCGTATGCGTTCATCTACGCGCTGAGCAAATAGGCCGCGTGGTACGCCCCCTGCGGGTCCGGCACAGACTGAGGGAACGAAAAGGCCGCCCATCGGGCGGCCTCCTTGCGTCTCGATTTCGGTCGAGCGCGGCAGTGGTCAGCAGGTCGCCGTCGAGCGCGAGGATCGTGCAACCGCTCCGTCCGCGAATCAGGCACGAAGCCCCACGTGTCGCGCGCCAAGTGCGCGAATGGGCTTGCCAGACCGAGTGCCGGCACTGGTGCGCAGGGGTGGAATCTGGGTCGGACGGCGGAATCCACTTGATCGCGTCCGTTTCGTTCGCGACGAATCGTTGCGAGGCGTCATTCGGGTATTCGAGTATCATTCGAGGACGGCTGGCGCGCCGCATGCAATTGCCACTTCGCCAGGAACCCGAGATACGCCGCGTGTCTCTGCGGTAGCCGCGCAGCACGGGCATGGCGCCGCCCGTGGGCAGTACAGTATGCGCAAGTCAGCCGGCGTCGCCGTCGGGCGTGGGGATCGGGCAGCCGGCGCGGTCCGCCTCGGCTGCCGCGAGCGCCGCGCCGACGATGCCGGCCTGGTTCAGCAGCGCGGCGGGCACTAGTTTGGTGCGCAGGTCGAGTTCGGAGAAGAACTTCTCGTGTTTCTTGCTCGCACCGCCGCCGATGATGAACAGATCGGGCCAGAACAGACCCTCCAGCCGGCGCAGGTAGACGTTGACGTGCTGGCCGTACGTGCGCCAGCTCATGTCCTCGTGCTTGCGGACGCGGTCGGAGGCAAATTCTTCGGCATCACGCCCGTTGAGTTCGATGTGGCCCAGCTCGGTGTTTGGCAGCAGCACCCCGTGCGTGAAGATGGCGACGCCGATGCCCGTACCCAGCGTGACCATGATGACTACGCCATCGTTGCCGCGCCCCGCACCGAAGCGCATCTCGGCGAGTCCGGCGGCATCCGCGTCGTTGATGAGCGTCACGGGGAGTCCCGTGCGCCGCTCGATCAGCCCGGCGCCGTCCGCGCCGACCCAGTCGCTGTCGATGTTGGCGGCGGTGAGCACGACGCCATGCTTGACCACAGATGGGAATGTGCAACCGATTGGCCCGTTCCACGTGAAGTGCTCGACGATGCGTTGGATGCACTCCACGACCGCGGCCGTGCTCGAACGCTCCGGTGTCGGCACGCGGAACCGCTTCGTCGTCAGCGTTCCCCGCTCTATGTCGACCGGTGCCCCCTTGATGCCCGACCCTCCAATGTCGATCCCGAGTATTTCCATTGATGATCCACTCCCGATTCGTGTGATTTCGCTTCGGATGAGATCGCGCCGCCGGTCGCCCCTAGCCGGCGGCACGGTTCACCGCGACCAGCCAGCGGTGGACCGGCAACATCGCCCGGCACTGCTCGAAGCACTGCTCCAACAACGCGGTCTTCAGCATCTCCTCGCGCGGGATGTGCGGGCCCTGCGTCCAGAAACCGGAGTGCCGCAGCAGCGGCGCGCGCGGATGATCCGCGCTGTAGCCCGCCGGCACACGCTTGTACGTCTCGCCGCCGACGCCGTAGTCTCCGGCGGCGGCCAGCGCGTGCAGCGCGCGCACCAGCTCGCCGCCGCGCACGTCGTCGGCGATGGCCTCGCGATACGCGGCGAGTAACGGCTTCTGGAAGATGTAGATGCCAGCGTAGACGTCGACGCCACCGGGGTCGAGGTGGAGGTAGTAGCCTGGCACGTCGGTCTTCTTGCCGTCGCCTTCCCAGAAGATCATCCGCACGCTCGGCTCGTAGGGTCGCTTGTCCTTGCTGAAGCGGACGTCGCGGTAGATGCGCATCAGCGAGCCGCGTCCGTTGGTCGCCGTGTCGTAGCGAATGCCAGCGGATAGTTTTTGCAGCAGCGGGCCGAGATCGGCGACGAACGCCTGCGCGGGCTCGAGGATGTGCTGCTGAAAAATGGACTTACGTGGCTGGAACCAACTTCGTTCATTGTGGTCGGCCAGGTCTTCGAGGAATTCCAGAGCCTGTTCGGAAAAGCCGGTGAAGGATTGAGTTATTGGCATACCTTGCACCCCTCTCAACATTCACTGATCTTGCCGGCGCTCACGATTGCCGCCCGTTCATTATAGCACACGCCGCCCGATTCGCGAAACCACATCAGCGGTAAACGTGGCGGCCGCCTTGCCCGATCTTGTCATTTTGAGCGCAGCGAAGCATCTCCCGTCCCTGGATCATGTTCGTCGCATTCGTCGTAGGCCGGGGGTGGTGTTGCGGCGCGGACCCGCGCGGGGATGAATTCCCCGCGCTATTGGACAGCGCCCGATGAATCGGGCTGCGTCGCCGCGAACGGAATCAAGCCGGATTCATCCGGCGCCGTTCAATAGCCCGGCGATTGATCGCCGGACGGGTCTCGCAAAGGCGAGGCGTCCGCATTCATACCCACACGGGGTGCGATCGTAGGGGTGCAATTCATTGCGCGCGCGGATGAAGTCCACGAGCTGTTCGGCGGCGCTCAATGGACGGGGCACGGCATGCCGTGCCCCTACGACTCTGCTGAGTCCGTCCCTCGAGCGTAGGGGCGCAATTCATTGCGCCCACAGCCGATCTGTTCCTCAGCATCTCGGCGATGAGAATGACCCAGGGCACCCTAGCGCACGTCGCACACCTGGACGTACTCGCGCAGCCGCCGCGCCATGAGCTCCAGCGCCATCGACGTGTAGGGTCTCACGCTCGCGAAGTGCACATCCACGTGCTTGCCGGCGACGAACGGCTGCAGCACATACCGGCGGGCGCCTTCCAGCAGGCGGCCCAGCTCGGCCACGTCCGCCGGTCCGATCTGCCCGTTCACCACCGTCGTGCGGAACTCGTAGTCGACGTCGCCGCGCTTGAGCAGAGCGATGCTCTCCGCGATGAGCGCGGTGTCGACCGGCACGCCGGTCACGGCCGGGTACTTCGCCAACGGCGCCTTGACGTCCATCGCCACGTAGTCGACCAGCCGATCCCGGATGATCTCCCGCAGCACCTGCGGCCGGATGCCGTTCGTGTCCAGCTTTGTCCGGAACCCCATCTCGCTGACGCGGCGCACGAAGGGGACCAGGTCCGGCTGGTCGGTCGGCTCCCCACCGGTGACGGCGACGCCGTCCAGTTGTCCGCGCCGCCCGTCCAGAAACGCGATCACCCGTTCCTCCGGGACGCAGTCCGCGTACAACTTCGGAATCACCAGCTCCGGATTGTGGCAAAAGCCGCAGCGCAGCGAGCACCCCTGTGTGAACACCACGGCGGCGATGCAGCCGGGAAAGTCGATGAGCGAGAAGCGTTGCAGCCCGCCGATACGCATCACCTACACCTTGAATACCTTTCTCTGCGTGAATTCGGCCTGCTTGCCCGCGTTCCACTGGCTCACCGGCCGCAGGTAGCCGACGACCCGCGAATAGACCTCGCAGGCGGCACCGCAATCCGGGCAGGTGCTGTGCTCGCCGGACAGATAGCCGTGGTCGCCGCAGATGCTGAACGTGGGCGTCAGCGTGAAGTAGGGCAGGTGATAGCGCTCGCAGATGGTGCGCACCAGCTTCTTGACGGTCGCCGTGTCGTGCAGCCGCTCGCCGACGTACAGGTGCATCACCGTGCCGCCCGTGTAGCGGGTTTGCAATGCGTCCTGCCGGTCCAGGGCCTCGAACAGGTCGTCCGTGTAGTTCACCGGCAATTGCGTCGAATTCGTGTAGAACGGCTCTTTGGCTTCGGGGTACCCGAAGACGAGCCTGGGGTACTTCTTGCGGTCCAGCCGCGCCAGGCGATAGGACGTCCCCTCGGCCGGCGTCGCCTCCAGGTTGTAGTTGTGTCCGGTCCGTTCCTGGAAATCGGCCAGCCGCTCGCGCATGAAATCCAGGACGTGGAGGGCGAAGCGGCTGCCGGCCGGCGTATCGATCCCCTCGCCCAGCAGATTGAGGCAGGCTTCGTGCATCCCCACCAGCCCGATGGTCGAGAAGTGGTTGCCCCAATACTGCCCGAAGCGCTCCTTGACGTGGCGCAGATAGAAGCGGGTGTAGGGGTAGAGCCCACGGTCGGTGAGCCCCTCCAGGACTTTGCGCTTGGTCTCCAGGCTGCCCATCGCGAGCAGCATCAACCGCTCGACGCGCTGCAGGAAGTCGGCCTCGCTGCGGGCGAGGTAACCGATGCGTGGCATGTTGAGCGTCACCACGCCGATCGAGCCGGTCAGGGGGTTGCTCCCGAACAGCCCGCCGCCGCGCTTTGCCAGCTCCTTCGTGTTGAGCCGCAGCCGGCAGCACATCGAGCGCGTGTCTTCCGGCCGCATGTCCGAGTTGACGAAGTTGCTGAAGTAGGCGACGCCGTACTTGGCGGTGTTCTCCCACAGTGCCTCGATGGCGCCGTTGTCCCAGTCGAACCCGCCGGTGATGTTGATCGTCGGGATCGGGAAGGTGAATACGCGTCCTTTGCCGTCGCCTTCGGTCATCACTTCCATCAGCGCCCGGTTGAAGCTGTCCATCTCGCTCTGGAATTCGCCGTACGTCTCGCGCTGTGGGCGCCCGCCGATGACAACCGGCTGGCCGGCCAGATGTGCCGGCACGGTGAGGTCGAGCGTGATGTTCGTGAACGGCGTCTGGAAGCCCACGCGCGTCGGCACGTTGACGTTGAAGATGAACTCCTGCAAGGCCTGCTTCGTCTCCGTGTAAGTGAGGCCGTCGCTGCGAATGAACGGCGCCAGCAGGGTGTCGAAGTTCGAGAAGGCCTGTGCCCCGGCCGCCTCGCCCTGCAGCGTATAGAAGAAGTTGACGATCTGCCCGAGCGCACTGCGCAGGTGCCGCGGCGGCTTGCTTTCGACCTTGCCGGCGACACCCCTGAAGCCCTCCAGCAGCAGGTCGAGCAGGTCCCAGCCCACGCAATAGACCGACAGGCAGTTCAGGTCGTGGATGTGGAAGTCACCGCTGATGTGGGCCTCGCGCACCTCGTCGCTGTAGATACGGTTGAGCCAGTAGACCTTGCTGATCTCGGACGAGATGTAATTATTCAGCCCCTGTAGTGAGAAGGCCATGTTGCTGTTCTCGTTGACCTTCCAGTCCAGCCGCTCCAGATACTGGTCGATCAGCTCCATCTCGGTCTGCGCGACCATCTGCCGCAGCCTGGCGTGATGCGCGCGATAGATGATGTACGCTTTCGCCGTCTTGCGGTAGGGGCTGGCCAGCAGCACTTCTTCGACGATGTCCTGGATTTCCTCGACCGAGGGGATGTCGTCCTGGATGGCCTCCTCCGCTAGCGCGAGTACCTTCAGCATGAGCTTCTTCGCCGTGTACGCCTCGAATTCGCCGGTGGCTTCACCTGCCTTGCGGATCGCCTCGGTGATCTTCCTTGCCTCGAAATCGACGACGGTGCCATCTCTCTTCCTGATCTGTGCAAACATTCCGGTGACCTCCTCACGAGCCATATTGGATAGAGCGACGAGGACAATCTGCCCGCCAGTCTCCGATGTGAGCCTCACGCGTCGGGCACGTGCCTGAAACGAATTGCCCCGGCCAAACGGTCGGGGCAACAAAAAGCTCTTGCGGAGACGCAAGAGATGGAAAGCGCGGTCCGAGAACCGCACGCCCACCCCAACCCACGAAGGTTCCAGCGTATGGCAGAGGCGGGCGGCCTGGCTCCCTGGTACGTGACCAGGTTACAGTTGCGGGACAGCCCCGGACTTCACGTCGTCAGACGTGTCACCGGATTCTCCCCTTCGGCCCCGTGCATCCGGGCAACGGGGCACCTCGGCCGAACGTCTTCAGTTGTCTTCGAGGCCCACTATACTACAGTCGCACGGCAATGTCAAGAGCGCGCCGGGTGGCCACATCCGGGCATGGGGTTGCAGGTTCATCGCTGGCGGGTGTCGCGACGAGAGGCCCGCCAGCCCTTGTCATTCTGAGCGCAGCGAAGAATCTCCCGCCTCGGCGGCCCCCTCGAAACCGCCGGCGGGGCCCGCGCGGCGATGAATTCGCCGCGCTATTGGACAGCGCCCGATGAATCGGGCTTCGTCGCCGTGAACGGGATCAAGCCGGATTCATCCGGCGCCGCTGAGTAGCCCGGCGATTCATCGCCGGGCGGGTCTCGCAAGGGCGAGGCATCCGCATTCACACCCACACCGGTGGAATCGTAGGGGCGCGATTTATCGCGCCCACCGGCGACGACAGGCCCGCCTGCCCCTGTCATTCTGAGCGTAGCGAAGAATCTCCCGCCCCGACATCCTGATCGTTGCGTCGATCGTAGGGGCACGATTCATCGCGCCCTCCGGCGCGGTCCGGTCGACCCCACCGGGCGGCCACGGGGTGTGCCTCTACTGCACCTGCAGCGCAGCGTCCAGCAGGACGCGGTCGCCGGGCTGCGGCGTTCCGTCCAGCGTCACCGGCAACCGCTTGCCCGATACGGGATCGTACATCCCCACCTCGACAGCGTAGTCGCCCGGTGCGGCGCCGGCCGGGATGGCCCACTCGTAGCGGTCCGTGAGGTACTCGCCGGCCAGCCAGCTCGTCGTCGGCGCCTCGCCGGCGAGAGGCTGTGCGTCTTTACCGGCAGCGAGCTGCCCGTCGGGGGACAGCAGATGGGTGAAGACGGTGTAGTTGGCGTCCATGCGGTCCAGCGCCTGCCAGTGCAGCGTCAGCGTGACCGTGTCGCCGGGCACAGCCTGCGTGGACGACAGCTCGTACCCCAGCAGCCGCACGCCGGCACCAATCTGCACGTCCAGCGGGTGCGCGATCGCCCGTGGAGCGTCGAACGAGCGCGTGCGCGCGCGAATATCGAGCGTGCCGAGCGTGGCCGGGGCGGCTCCCAGCGGGGCGCCGCTCGTGCGATCGACCAGGTCTACGGTCAGCGCGTAGTGGCCGGTCGACAGGGCGGGGTCGCTGCGGAACGTATACGGATAGCGGACGTACTCGCCCCCCTGCCAGGCGGACAGCGGATAAGCGTCGTGCGTCAGAGTGGCGGTCATGCCCTCGTTGCCGCGCGCCAGTCGGAACACGGCGTCGGCGTCGCCGGCTGGCGTGCCGCTGGCATGCCACAGCACGAACAGCGTGACCTCGTCCCCCGCCTTGAGCGGCCCGCCGGGTACGTCGACCCCCGCCAGCTCGATGGCGTCGCCCATCTGTGCCAGGGCGGCCGTCGGCAGCGGTTGCACACATTCCGGCCCGCTGCACGGGACCACGGCCAACGGTCCCAGCTCCGCGCTGACGACCCGCCGCCCGCTCGCGGCCTCGTATAGCACGATGGATACGGTATAATCGCCGGGCAGGGTGCCGGCCGGCACGGTTATGCCCAGGTTGTCCGCGATGTCGCGTCCCGGCTGCCACGTCGCCGACGGCACGATGCCGGCGATCGGGAAGCGGTCCCACGCCCACACGGTCGTTCCGCGGACGTCGCTGAGCCGCACGGACACCTTGTAGGCGACGCCGGGGGCCTCCGTGACCTGCCACACCAGGCTGAGATGGGCGACGTCGCCGGCTCGCACGGGGCTCGGTGTGAGCCGGTAACGCGCCAGCCGCGCGGGACCCTCCGCCGTCTGCGCCGGGTCGGCGATCCACGCGCCGGCAGCCGCATCCGTGGGGAAGTCGTAGAGGTACAGCTTGACCGTCGAGAATTCGTCGCGCTGCACCTGGAACCCGTGTGTTTCGAGCCAGTATTCGATACGTCCGGGCTCGTGGAAGTTGAGCACCAGCCAGGCACGTTCGTGAGCCGCGGTGAGCTGCGCGAGCAGCGCCTCTTCTTCGTCCGCCTCGCCCAGGTCGACGCGCTGGATGGGCAGGTGTCCGGTGTAGTAGCGCTCGAAGATGATGTTCGGGTCGATGCCGTCCGCCAGGATGACGTCGCCGGGCCGCTCACGTGCCGCGATCGTCGCGGCGGTCGCGCGGTAGTCCGGCTTGAAGGTGCGGGCGTCGGTGTAGTACGCGTGTAGGGCGATGGCGTCGACGGCGAGCACGGCGCTGCACAGCACCACGGCAATGAGGATGCGCAGCGCGCGCGTCAGCCCTGATCCGCCAGGGATGACCTTACCCGCTGCGGGCAGCAGGATACCCAGCGCCAGGATGAGGCAGAATGGTGCGAGCGCGACGGTCAGGTACTTGTCCAGGATGCCGTGCCCGGCTGCAGCGAGTCCCATCGCGGTGAGCAACGGCACGAAGAACAGCACCGGCAGCAGCAGACCATCAGCGTGCTGCGCCCGGTAAACCCACATCGCCAGACAGCCACACAGAAACAGCAGCGCGAATGCCGCGGCCAGCCAGGGCGCGACAGCGAACGGGAACACCTCGCCCAGCGCAAAGCTGCGCAGCACGTGCCAGGGGATCGCCTGGGCGGCGATGGGCTCCTGCCAGCTCTGTGTGCCGGTCATGCCGAGCGCGTTCGCCAGCCACGGCACGTACAGCACCGCGACGGCGCTCTGCGCGAGCAGCCAGCGTCCCAGCAGCGGACGATAGCGGCCGCGCAGCCAGCTCAGCACGTAGTACACCGCGGCGGCCGCGGGGCCGAGCGCGGCGAAGTAGTGCGTGTACAGGCAGCCCGCCGAGCACAGCACGAAACCAAGCCAGTACAGGGGGCGGTTGCGCCGCAACGCCAGGAGCAGTGTCACAGCGACACCCAGGCTCAGCGCGAGGATCTGCGCGTACATGCGCGCCTCCTGCGCGTAGTACACGGCGAAGGGGTTCGTTGCGAGGAGCAGTGCGGCGACCAGCCCGGCGGTCCGTCCGTAGAGGTGCCGCCCGAGGACGTAGAGCAGCGGGATCGCCAGCACGGCGCAGATGACCGAGAAGTAGCGGATCGCCCAGTCGCTCGTGCCGGCCGCACCCGCCCAGAAATGGAGTCCGGTGAAGTACAGCGGGTTATGGAAGCCGACCGTGATCCGCTGGATGACGTCGGCGACGGTCCCGCCGATGTAGTGGACGGTCAGCCCCTCGTCGCTCCAGAAGCTTTGCCGGTCCAGCGCGTAGACACGCAGCGCGAACCCGAGCAGCACGATGAGCGTGACGAGCGCGCACTCGCCGGACGGCACTCGTCCGGACCGCGTGGCCTCCGCGCCGACATCCCCCGTCGATCCACCCCGTGGATGCGGGGAGCGGTCCGCTTGCGCTCGATTCCCCCAGCCTGCCATCTGATCCCTTCTCCGTGATCCGGCGCGGGCCTAGCGGCCCTCCGGCTCCCACGGCAAGAGCACGTAATCACCGCGGACGAGATCGCCCTCACCCAGCACGGGGATGCGCTCGCCGCTGTCCGGGTAGTATAGCCCAATTCGAAGCTGCGTGCCAGCACCGATATCGCCGCCGTCGATCGGGACCAGCACGTGGCGGTCGCGCACGACCTCGCCGGGCGACCAGTCGGACGTCGGGAAGTGCCCGTCGACCATCGGACCGTCGCCCTGGGCGACGATCTGCCCGCCGGGGTCCAGCAGGTGCACGAAAACGAACACCCCGGCGCGGAATGGTGCCTGTCGCTGCCAGTAGAGGTCGACGTAGCCGGCACCGCCGGCCGCCTCTGCACACTGGTAGGCGAGGCAGACCAGTCCGTCTTGCCAACGTTCGTCCGCGGGCAGCGGCGCACGCTCGCGCCACGCGGCATCGGGCACGCTCGCCGGCGCCGTGACCCATTCGTCGCCCCACGGGTTGATGGCGTACGCGAGGTCAGCGCCGTCGTCGTACGCCGGAATCGTCGTCGCGGAGCGCTCCAGCACCCAGCGCGACGTCTCTTCCCAGCGGTCGCGGTCGAAGCCCTGCTCGAGCGTGTGGACGAGCAGATAGCGCACACCCTGCCGGCCCAGGTCGCGCAGGGCGGCCAGCGCGCGCTCGTCCGGGAAGCCGCTCAGCTCCGCGTCGAGTGCCGTCTGGCGCTCCGGCGTGAATCCGCTGTAGCCGTTGACCAACGGTTTCCAATGCAGCGTGGCGGCATAGAGCCGCTTCGTCTCCGGATATTCCGGCCGCGGCGCGACGTGCAGCGGCCATTCGAGCACGGCGAAGTCGCCCGGCTGCGCGGCGAGCCAGCGGTACACCGCTGCCAGATCGGCGCTCCGGCCGACTTCGGCGAGCGGCAGGGGCACGCTCCAGCTCTCCAGCACGAGCATTGCCCCGATGACGGTGAACAGCACGGCGCGCTGCAGCCGGCGCGACTCCCGCACTGTCGTCCCAACACGCCGGGCGCACGTCCCAAGGACGCGGCGCGCGCCGAAGCCCGCCAGCGCGGCGAGTGGCAGCCCCGCGGCGATCATCCAGCGCGGCGGCACGCGGATCAGCCCGAACACGCCCGACAGCCTGCTCAACCACAGGTAGGGCAGAGGCACGCGCCACGGCCCGATCGCCGCATACGGCCCCCACGACAGTACCCACGCGACGAGCGCGATGCCGAGCCAGGTCACGACGAGGATGCGCGCATCTCGGTCGCGCCGGCGGAACACGTCCCACACGCCGGCCGCGGCGAGGGCGAGCCCGACCAGTCCGATGAACGTAAAGTTCTCTTCGGTGAACCCGGACCGGCCCGCCAGTGGGGCGGTGAGCGGTCCGAGGGTGCGGTTCCACGGCGGCGCGGCGAGGTAATCGCCGGGCTGGGCGCCGAAGCCCGCCGCGATCTCCGCCGGACGCGCGTGCTGCAGTTGCGGCAGGCTCGCCAGGTACGGCGCAACCAGCGGCCAAGTCAGCAGCGCGACCGCAGCCGCCGCGCCGGCGAAGTAGAGCACGGCGCTCAAGCGCGCGGCGCGGGGCAGGCGCAGCCACCAGCCGATGGCGTACAGCGCGACCGTAACCCCCGCGAATACGGCGAGATGCCAGCTCGTGGCGATCTGCAGCCACAGCAGCACGGCGAAGGCGACCGCACACACCAGGGCGGACGGTCGTCCGCGGACCCCGCCGTCATGCCGCACACGCCGCGTCCCGGCGTCGCCGAGCCCCTCCAGGCACAGCAGGCTCAGCGGCAGCCATTGCAGCGTGAGCAGTTGCAGGTGGCTGAACGCGGTGATCCGGTAGGGGAAGCACGCGAAGGCGACGCCGGCCAGGAAAGCGGCCGCAGCACTCCGCGTGTGCCGGCGGACGAGCAGGTACGTCCCCCAGCCACCGAGGATGAAGCTGAGCAGGTACGCGACGTTGTAGGCGACGATCGGCTCGCCGGTGAGCCACAGCACCGGGAATACCGTCGCGGCGGTGCCGAGCAGGTGCTCGGAATAGGCCAGGGTGTTGGGCAGCGGGAAGAAGATGCCCGCATCGAACAGCCCCGCCGGGTTCACGGTGAGTGCGTGGACGTCCCAGGCGAGAATCCACGTGTTCAGCAGCGGATCGCCGATGTCGCTCGGCACCGCCGTGTCCAGGTGCAGCCACAGCGGGTGCGTGACGACCAGCGCCAGCAGCGTGAAGGCGAGCAGAGGAAGCCACCACTCTGCGGCCGGAGCGGACAGCCACGTGCGCGCACGCCGCATCACGGCAGCACCTCCACCGGGGTGTCCAGCACGACCTGCTCGCCGGCAATCGGGCTCCCGCCGGCAGCGGTCACGGGCAGCCGCCGGCCGTCGAGCGCGCGGTACATCCCCACGGCGACGCGATAGGTGCCCGCCGCGGCATCCGCCGGGATGGGCAGGACGATGGTGTCGCTGATGACCTCGCCGGGCAGCCAGCCGGTCGTCGGGCGGGTGCCGTCCGCCGGAATCGTATCCCGCTGGGCGCGCAGAGTGCCCGAGTCGCCGAGGAGATGGACGAATACCGTGTAGCCGGCATCGACCGGCGCGTTCGCCCGCCAGTACAGCGTGACCGGCAGCGCTTCGCCCGCGCGGACTGCGTCCGCAGGCAGCTCGTAGCCGGCCAGATCGATCGCGTCGCCGAGGCGGTAGTCCACGCGCCGGGCGGGACCGCTGTCGGCGAGCCCCACGGGCAGCGCGAACGCGCGGGCCGGCGTCTCGACGGTGACCTCGCCGAGCGTGACGGGCTCGGGTACGCCGGGCACATCGAGCGACAGCGTGTACGTCCCGGCGGCCATCTCGCGCGGCACGCTGACGTCGTGGTGCGTGCAGATGCCGTCACCTTTGCGCCAGGTCGACGTGGGCACGCTCGGCCCGAAGGCTCCCAGGGTGACCGCATCGCCGGAATCCGGCCGCAGTGCCAGCATCCAGCTGACGTCGGCGCGGAGATCGCTGCGCGCCTGCCAGTAGAGGTTCAGCGGCAGCGTCTCGCCCGCATTGACCGACTCGGGCAGCCCGTCTGTGCCGAGCAGGCGCAGGCCGTCCAGATCCTGCTCGATGCGTTGCGCCGGCGTGCGGTCCCGCAGCGTGAGGCGCTGCGGCGGCGTGACCTCGACCGTGCCGAACGGGACGCCGTCCAGGCCGCTGCGCGCACGCAGGCGCTCGCCGGTGGCGTAGTCGTACAGCCCGGCGACCAGCTCCAGCGGGCCGGCCGGCGCGCACGGGTCGATGGCCGGCCAATACTGGTCGATGACGACGTCGCCGGCGCTCCACGCGGTGGTCGGATAGCCGCCCTGGTTCGGCCGGCGGTCGTCCTGGCCCCAGCGGCGGTCACGCCGGTCGAGCGCGTGGACGAACACGGTATAGTCGGTTGCGATCGGGCCCGTCGCCTGCCAGAACAGCGTCAGCGGCCCTGCAGCTCCCGCCGGAATCGATTCGGGCAGGGTGCAGCCGAGCAGCCGGACTGGCCCGTTGAGCTCCACCGGCGGCTCGAAGCGCTGTGCCGGCAGGAGGCCGAACCCAGCGTCCGCCAGGCTGTCGAGCGGCCGGGCGGCGTCCGGCAGGTGGCCGGAGGGCACATGGAAGGTCACCAGGAGCTGGCCGCCCCACCGGTTCGGCACGTCGACGCGCTCGGCGAGCGGGCCCATCCGCTCGGCGAAGGCGTCGATGTAGGGCGTCTGCTCCCACGAATAGACGTACACGGCGTCACGGCCACTCGCGCGGTTGGGCAGCACCAGCGTCTCGCCGCTGTCGAAGGACTTCAGCCCAAGTCCGAGGGTCAGGAAGTTCAGCGTCGCATGCTCGAACCACAGCGGCGACAGGTAGACCGTGTCTGTCTGCGCCCACTCGCGCAGGTGATCCGCGACCTCGATCTTGTCCACGTCGTAGATCGGGTAGGTTTCCGGCGATTGTGGGAAACGCACGAAGTAGTCGTACGCGGTGAGCGTGGTGGTGACGCACAGCGCGGCGCCGACGACGGCGCCCGCGACGAGGCGGCGCTCGCGTCCCAGCCAGCGCACGATCGACACCAGGCCCAGCGCGGGCAGGAAGCACAGCGCCGGGATGGCGGCGGTGGAGCGCGAGAAATCCGGCGCACCGGTGGAGAGCAGGGTCGGCAGGAACATCACCGCGAGCCACAACACCCAGAACACCGCCGGGTCACGGTCCGCCCCGCAGGCCGGCGGAGTGGTGTCGCCGTCTATGCCATTCGTGCTCTCAGACCGCCGAAAGAGGCGGATCGCCAATAACACGCACCCGACGGCGAAGCACGCGGCCATGAGCGCATCCCAAACCGGCCGTCCCGCCAGGTTATGGTTCCACGCCCCGTCGCCGCGGAACGCGAACATGCCGAGCACGTCGACCACGTTGTGTGCCAGCGCGGTGATGGCACCGCTGCCGGCGGCCTCACGGTTGAAGACGGAAACCAGCCCGGCGTGCCCGCTGAAGGCGTCCGGATTGTGCGCGAAATAGCCGCCGAGCGGGACGAACATCAGCAGCGCGATCGCGCCCATCACGATGAGCTGCGAGAGCAGCACACGCGGCCACGCCCGCCGGCTCAGCCCGACGTACGCGACGAAGGCGACGAGTACGAACGGCAGAAAGCGGCCCGCCGGGTGGGTGTAGGGTCCCAACCCGAGCAGCACGCCGCCGAGCACCCACCAGGTCGTCCGGCGAAGGCCGCCTCCTGTCGCCGGGACGCAACAACCGCACCAGAACGCATAGAACAGCAGGACTTCGAGCAGCGGCAGGGAGATCGCGCGAATGCCGTAGCGGCTGAAGTGGACGTGCCAGTAGGTCACGGCGACGATCGCCGCGGTGAGCAATCCGAGCAGGGTAGAGGACGCCTCCGCGCCGCGCCACATCAGGCGCACCAGGAAGAATACGGCTGCGACGGTCAGCAATCCGAGCACGGCGGACGTCAACCGCAGTGCGACGACGTTTGGACCGAACAGCGCCATCGCCAACGCCTGCAGGTAGGTGTACAGCACCTCGCGCCCGCCGTTTTCCGGCAGGAAGATCGGCCGGTCCCCCTGCAACACGCGCAGTGCGTCGTGGGCATTGTAGCCCTCGTCGAACTGGAAGCCCGGTGGTACGCGGTCCAGCGCGGGGAAGCGCAGCAGCGCGGCGACGACGAGGATCGACAGGAGGATCCACGGCCACCAGCGCTCGCCGGCGCGGATGAGGTGCGACCCGCTAGTGCGCCTCATGGTGCGCTCACTTCGATGCCGGGGATGACCAGCCGCGCATCTTTGGGGTTGCCCATTGCATCGAGCACGTCGAGGCGCTGCCCGCTGCTGACGTCGTACCACCCCAGCTCCAGCGCATATTCGCCCGGCGCGGCGTCCGCGCGCACCGGCAGCTCGTAGATGCCGTCGGTGACGACTTCCCCGGCCTGCCATTCGTTGGTCGGGTGGAGGTTGCTCATCGGCATGCTGTCTTCCTGGCCGACCTGCCGCCCCTCGGGGTCGAGCAGGTGTGTGAACACGGTGTAGGACTCCGCCATCGGCTGTTGTGCTTTCCAGTACAGGATGACGCGCAGCGTCTCGCCGGGATGCACCGGCTCGGGCTCGAGCGTATAGCCGAGCAGCGCGATCCGCCCGCCGAAATCCGCGTCGATTGGGTGTGATGCCGAGGGGAGCGCATCGTCGAGGCGGCGGTACAATACCAGTCCGGCTTGGTCGAGCGCGACCTCGTGGTACGGGCTGCCCTGCAGGTACTTCAACGGCTGCTCGTAGACGGTGGTCCATTCGGACGCGCGATCGACGAGCACGTAGTCGGCGGCGGCGTAGCGGTCCGGGAACCAGTACAGCCACGGACGGCGGGTGAACTGCGAGCCGACGTAGTAGTCGGCGGAGAGCACCGTCTCGTCCGGGACGAGCCTGCGGATGGCGTCGATGGCCGCCGCACGGTCCGGATCGACCGCGTATTGCCCGGCCTGGACGTCCAGCGAAAAAGGCAGCGGCCCATACCACACGTCGCAGCACAGTGCCACGACGACGATCACCGCCGCGACCGCGGTGTGGCGCGCGAGGGGCACGCGCCGCCGCAGCCACGCGAGTCCGTAGACCGCCGCCAGCGCCATCACCGGCACGATCGGGTTCGACTGCCAGCCCGTGTAGGCGGCCGGTGCCCCGTAGCCAATGAGCAGTGCCGAGAAGTTGACCGCCATAATCGGCAGTGCGAGCGCCGCGACGGCGATGCCGGGCACCGGCAGGAACAGGAACGGCCCGAGCACGCGGGCGGCGTACTCCGCGAAGGCCGGGACGATCACGGACGGGATGCGCCCGAGGTTCTCCAGGATCACGCGTCCGCCGCCCATGTCGTCGACGAACCACGGAGCCCCGCCGCCGACTTTGAAGTGCGGCACGATTGCCTTGAGCGAGAACGCCAGCCACCCCAGCGACAGCGCGATCATCACGATACCCACCCAGCGCCGCTTCGGCAGCGTCAGCAGCGCGTACACGCCCAACGCGGCGGTGACCAGCGTGTAGCTCTCGACGACGAGCACCGCCGGGACGAACGTGATCCAGAACGGTACCCACTTGCGGCGGTGCAGGAAATAGAAGGCCCACAGGAAGAACGGCGGAAACAGGTTCTCCGGGTGGAAACCGAACGTGAACATGTTCGTCGTGATGAACTGCAGCGTCGGGTGCAGCAGGTAGGCGGAGCTCAACGCTACGGCGGGAGCCTCGTCGTGCAGCAGCTCCTTCGCCAACAGGTAGATCGCCAGCGCCCCGATCGCTGCCGCGAACGCCTGGATGAAGAACAAGGTGTACGTGTGCGGGACGAGCGCATAGAGTGGCAGGACCAGGAGCGGCATCAGCACGAATGGGTGCTGTGCGAACAGGTGCGGGCTGTTGGACGATTGCAGCTCGCGATAGGATGAGGGCACGTCGAAACTGACCTGCAGGAAGCGCCCGTGCAGCGAGTTGTACATCGACTGGTCGAAATAGCCCAGATCGGTGATGCCCATGTGCAGGCCGCGATAGAGCAACACCTGCCAATAGGTGAAGAGCGCCGTGTACAGCACGATCCCCAGCAATACCGCTGCCAGGCCCCAGCTCATCGCCGGACGTTTCGAGATGAGGGTCACATTGCCTCCTGACTGATTGTTGGGTGCGAGCAATAACGTGTTGCCGGCATACCGTGTACGGGCAACCTGTCATCGCGCGCAGACTCAGGACACCGTCGAGCTATTATAGCCTACGCACGAGTGCCGTGTCAATCAGTCGCGAGGGGATCGGATGGTCGGGCCGTTCTTGGGCGCGATGAATCGCGCCCCTACGACCAGCATGGCCCTCCAACGATCTCACCGGCTGTCCGCCACACATCCGTCGGTCGGGCCGTCCACGAATCGGACACGATGCCCACGTGTCGCGGGCCAGGTACTCGAATGGGGGTACGTCAGGACGATGGCGCCGGCTCATCCGCCAGGATGTCGGTTACCCCGGGCGTCACCCTCTCCAATGTGCCTGGTTCGCCGGGCGAACACCTCGCGGGTGCGTCATTCACGTATTCGAGTGATATTCGTGGCGGTCCTGCGTGGCCGCCCGGCGGTGTCGTCCGGCGTGGCGGTCACGCAGGACCGCCCCTCCATCCGTTGCGGTTGTCGCAATCGTCGATGCCAACATTGCGTTCGTGCCGATGCCCACAAGGGGCTATGCTACGTCGCTGGAGGACGGGGAACGCAAGCGTTTCCGGCGGTTCGTGTCCGAGCGAGGGCCGCGCGGCGATGAAGTCGCCGCGCTATTCAGCAGCGCCCGATGAATCGGGCTTCGTCGCAGGTGACAGGGTCTGTGTAGGGGCACCCCTTGCGGGTGCCCGCCATAACCAGGCATGCCGTGATCGACAACCATCGATGCCAACGTCGGGCCGTGCCGACGCCCACAAGGGGCTATGCTACGTCGGTGGAGGCGAGGAATGCGCGGTTGAGATACCGGTCCGGGTCGCACCTGGAAGCTGGATTTATCCGGCGCAGCTCAATAGCCCGGCGATTGATCGCCGGGCGGGTCTCGCGGAGACGAGACTTCCGCATCCATCCGCGAACGGCCCATCGCGGGGTGATTTGAACCGCCGAGGCGCAGAGGCGCGGAGAGGTCTACGAGAATCTCTGTGTCTCCGCGTCTCCGCGGTGATATTGCAGCCGGTGAGGACGACGCTCGCCGTCGCCCGCAACCCCACGCCGGCCGCGGGCCTGGCAGGTACCCGCAACCCCACCCCCCCTCACCCTCGCAGATGACTTGACAGCGCCACTGGCGGTTGGTATACTGCCTCTGCTTGAAATCAATTGCGTGGGGGAGTTATGAGGATTTCGCAGCGAATGATACTGACCTTGCTGTTTGGGACCTTCTTTGCCAGTTTTTTGTGCGCAGGGGTGGCCTTGCTGTGGGGACATATGCTGATGTTGCGGAGACAACCACAGGTGGTATCCAACGTGGTGGTAACACCAACATCTGAATCGCTGAGCGATGCTGCCGATGCATTGGACGCGCTCACCGCACGTTGGACCGACGCGGACCGCCGCTCGCTGCTTCAGCCTGGTGACGAGACGATCGGCGGGAAGCCGGCCGGGATGGCGCAGGCCGAGGCCTCCGGCGATGCGGGGCCGCTCTACGTGTGCGATCTGCACGACCATTACCTGGATCACAACGAGTACTGTCGTGTGTTCAGCAATCCCGGCGAATGGTGTGTCCGTTTTGGTCCTCATCCGGAGAGTAAGGACTGGAACGACCTGATCTACGACTACGATGTGCTCAATTTCGCGGCGACTCTGCAGGGCATCGTGAACAAGGAAGGGCCACGCTTATATTTCATCCACGATGGGGAACACGTGAACGGGGGTAGCATCGACCGGTTCTGGTTGGAGCGTTTTCGTGATCCGGATAAGCCGTATGGCTGGTTGGCGGACCGCGAAGTAATCGAGATCAACGGAGTGGATGGTCTGCTCGACACTTTTGCCGATCAAGTTGCGGGTGCGGTGGTATGGGATACCGACGTGCCGGCTACACTCAATGTCGCGACCACCATTGCGGGTGTCGAAGACCTCGTGGTCGTGCGGGACGGTAGTGATCTCCAGGAACAGATCACCGCGCGCATTCCGGTGCAGCAATCTCTCGTCGACAAGTTTGTCGAAGGGGCAGTTACCATTCCCAATTCCACCACCCCATCCACTGGCTCGACTAAAAACGATGCGTATGTGTGGGCCAAGGAGCAGTATCTCGACACCGGCAAAGCCGACCCGACGTTACTCGCCTATTTCGAGGATGGGTGGCCCGTGATACTTTACCAGCGAGAACAAATGACGCGCAAGGGTACCTATTCCTTCGAGCGGGATTATGCAGTGCAGAACCGCGCTTTCGTGTTCGATCTATCGCCCTTTGCCACCGAGGCGGGTTCGTCACAGCCCGAGATGCCGATCGACGACCCGCACCAGCCGCCCGGAGCCGACCTGAGTACCTTCAAGACTATCCTGGAATCGGCGCGCAGCAGCGCAGGCAAGCGGATGATTCGCGTGTGGGGATTCGTCCCCTGGTATCAGAAGTACACGCAGGCCTACGAAGCTGGCGGGACGCACACCGACGTCGAGAGCGAGTGGGAGAGCTCGTGGATGTTCTCGTCTTACGGTGCCTACCAGGAGGGTGGCGGCGGTGATGTGAACGGCATCGCCCTCGCCAACATGTCCTTGCACACACATGCGCCCTTCCCTGAGCGCGTGCCCCAGAATCCGCCGCCTACCCGCGAACAGCTCGTCACACGCGGCTATCTGACGCCGGATGGCCAGGTCGTCGCGAAAACCTACATCATGTACTACGCGGGCGACTACGACTTGGCGCACAACGTCTACGGGCGTACTCACGAGATAAACAGCTCGCTGCATGCGCAGACCGGACAGGACATCCCCCTGGCCTGGCCACTGAACCCTGCGCTGGTCAACGTGATGCCGGGCATTTTCAACTACTTCGTCACTGAGCGGTCAGACAAGGACTTTTTCGTCGGGCCGAACAGTGGGGCGGGCTACCTGAATCCGGGGGCCGTGCCGGACACGCTGATTCCTGCGTGGGTGGCACACTCCCTGCAGGCGTACCGGCGGTTGGGTTACACGATTCAAGGCTGGACGCTCAACGGAAAAGGTGGACTGCTGGCTCCTAAGAAAGCCGCCATGTTCCTGGACATGGGTGGAGACGGTGTGTGCTTCTACCCGTCCGATCTCCAGGGGAGCTGGCCGCGGATGGAGCGGGACATTCCGGTGGTGGCGATGGCTATTCCAGGTATCCCCTGGACGACCGATGAGGCCGTGCCTTTCCTGCACAATGCCCGCGATGCGTACCAGGAGCAGCATGGCGCGGAACCCGCGTTCCTCGTTGGACGGCTGACGTGCTGCTCGCGGAGCGAATATTGGGATCTGACCCAGCGGGCGAAGGCTGAAAAGCCGGAGGCGCAGTACGAGGTGGTCGACCCGTACACGTTCTTCTATCTGCTTAAAGTGTTCATGGGCGGCGAGATCGAATACCGTGCGACCTATCTGAGCGACACGATGCCCGGCACCGTATCGCCGGGGCAAACCATCGCTTTCGATGTGACGATCCGCAACGATGGCTGGGATACGTGGCCCGAAGGAGCAGGGTATCAGCTTGGCGTCGATATCCGGCCGGGCGCAATCCTGCCGCGCATGTTGCTGCAGGACCCCAACGCCTATCCGGTGCGGGCGGCCCTGTCGAAGTCTGTTCCGCCGGGCGGGACGGTGACCGTACCGCTGAGTCTGGTCGTGTCGGCGGAACCGGGCTACTACACCGTCCAATTCGACGTGATCGCACCCGACATCGGCACCTTCGAGAGCCATAATGATCTTCCTTGGCAGAAGGTGCTGAACATTGCAGGAGGCTGACGAATGGGGCGTAGGCTGAGATGAGCGAGCGTGCTTTCCCTTCACAGCCCGCAACTGCCAGTGACATCGCTTGCTGTGTGATGTCCGCTGTGGACGTATTCTTCGATCTTCGCGAAGAGGAAATCGAACGGATAAACCGGGTCATGAGCTTGCGGGAAGTGAGCAAGGGGCGGATCATCTACATGCCCAATGATGCCGGCGAGAACCTGTATATCCTCAAGCAGGGACGCGTCCAGCTCTACCGGCTTTCGACTGATGGACGTAAGCTCGTATTGACGATATTGGGGCCGGGTGGATTGTTCGGCGAGATGTCCATGGTTGGCGATGGAGAATACCAGACGTTTGCCGAGGCGGTGGATGACAGTGTCGTGTGCGTCTTGGGACGAGCGGAGATGGAGTGGCTGATTATGGAGTGTCCGCAGATCGCCCTGCGCCTGGTCAACGTCATCGGGCAGCGGCTTGCGGAAACCGAATCACGGCTCAAGGATATCGCTTTTAAGAGTGTGCCCGCGCGCATCGCCACGCTCTTGTTACGCTTGGCGGGGGAAGGTCGAATGGAAATCCACGGTTACACGCACCAGGAGATATCCGAAATCGTGGGCACATACCGCGAGACGACGACGCAGACGCGGAACGATTTCCGCG
>ENA-OSEO01002139-OSEO01002139.1-sediment-metagenome-genome-assembly--contig:-NODE-2139-length-29867-cov-3.588251_pt1 | contig 29867 bp, 23 predicted proteins | sample MGYA00237883_ERZ534232 | MGnify/ENA metagenome assembly ERZ534232 | reverse complement strand
AGGAGATCGGCCCATCTGAATTGCGCCAGCTGGCCTCGCAATATGTCGATACGAAGTCCAATGGATTGTCCGGATCCCAGACGCCGCTGTCGTCATCCACCTCAATCTGCACCCAGAAAGATTTGCTGGCATTCGCGCCCAGCCCAAAAATCGCGTTGTTGGCATTTCTCAACTTCCAGTAACCGGTGTACTCACCTTCTTCATCCGGAGCTTTTAGTTTTACCGATAAATCAACTGTCTCACCCGGCCGCACCGTGGTACCAATAGAGACGGCCGCCGGACCATTCATCGCGTTGCCGCTCACGAACACAAGATCATAATCCGAAGTCCAGGTACAACTGCCAATATTCTTCAACCGCCAGGTCTTGACAAAACTTTCAGAAAGATCAAACTCTGTCCCATCCGGCACGGTCACATCCTTCACAAAACCCGCCCAATCGCATGGCACAGGTGTGGAGGTATTGGTCGCTGGTACTTTCGTGGCCGTGGGAGAAGCAGGAACTGGCGTGTTTGTAATCGTGCTGACCAGTGTCTGAGTCGCTGTTGGTGTCTGAGTCTCTGCTGCCTCCTGAGGCTGGATAGTCTCCGTAGCAGGAACTTCAGTGTCCTCAATTACACCTGTCAACTGGGCCACCAGTGTTTCAAAAACGGATTGTGTCAATCGCACTTCAACCGTTTGGGCGGCAGCAGTTTGAACCAGTTCCATGTTGTCAGTGGGCGCAATACTAAAATCACAACCACTGGCAAGCATGATCATCATAAAAACAAAACTGATGAGGGAAATCCTCTTATTTTTCATTTCGGGCAATCTCCTTTCAATTCTCAAGACGTTCATTGAAGATGTAAAGTTCCAGCCTTTTATGCCACGTAAAGCAAGTTGCTCTTAAAACATAAAATATTAAATCCTTTCGATCATACTCTATCCATATTTCGCATAATATTCAATAACCATTTGGCTGATTTATAATCTGGACAGACGGACAGGTTCATATTTCGTTCTTTTTTTATCGAAAACCTGCGGTTCTCCTGCGTTCAGATGTACTATAATCAATCAAAACTTTCACGAATTCCGAAAAATTAACGGCAGCTTGAAACCAGAGCATTTCTTTGGAGGAAGTTAAAAATGGCACAGGACACCCCTGAAAATTATCGAAATCTGGTGATTTATGAAATTTACGTCAGGAACCACGGCCCCAACGGTACATTTTCTGATGTGCAGGCCGACCTTGAACGAATCCAATCAATGGGGGTGGATATCATCTGGTTTATGCCCATCCATCCAGTTGGAGTGCTGAACAAAAAAGGCTCTCTGGGATGCCCATATTCCATTTCCAATTATCGGGAGGTCAATCCGGCGTACGGCACCAAAGCGGACTTCAGCGCATTGATAGCGCGCGCGCACCAGCTTGGCCTTAAAGTGATGATCGACGTGGTTTACAACCACACATCACATGATTCCGTGCTGGTCAAACAGCACCCGGAATGGTTTCATCAGGATGAAAATGGGAAACCCGTCACCACCGTCCCGGAATGGAGTGATGTCATTGATCTCAAACACCCCGACCCTGATCTCAGCGCTTATCTCATTACGACCCTTCAGCAGTGGGTATCCTTCGGAGTGGACGGCTTCCGCTGTGATGTGGCATCGCTATTGCCCCTTTCATTCTGGAAAGATGCCAGGGAGGCTGTAGCGGAAGTCAAACCAGGTGTGATCTGGCTGGCGGAATCAGTACAACCCTCTTTTGTAGAAGACCGGAGGATGCATGATCTTTTCGCGCTTTCCGAAAGTGAAATTTACACAGTGTTTGATCTGGCTTACGAATATGATACCTGGCCGGTCTGGCAGGCTTGTGTAAAGGAAGAGATACCAACCAGCCGCTACCTGGAAATGCTCCGCTTTCAAAGCAGTATCTATCCTGAGAACTATGTCAAACTGCGATACGTCGAGAACCACGATCAGCCCCGCGTGATGGGATTCGTCCCCGGCACCCAACAGGCTCTGGCCTGGACTGCTTTCTCAGCTTTCAACAAGGGCGCTTTTCTGATTTATGCCGGACAGGAATCGGGTGAAACTCACCGGCCTTCCCTGTTTGATATGGATAAAATCAACTGGCAAAATTACCAGTACCAGGATTTCTTAACAAAATTGGCACGGCTGAAAAAGCATCCGGCACGATTAAATGGCAAGCTCTATCTGATCAATGATGGCGAACCTGCCATCCAGGCGATGTGGCACACTCCGAAAACCAGCCTGTTTGGATTATTCAACATCAAACATCGCCATGGTGAAATACTGGTTTCTCTGCCTGATGGCGTTTATACAGATTTGCTTTCCAACAAGCCAATCGCAGTCGAAAATGGTAAAATGGCCCTGCCAGACAGCGCGGCTATCCTCGAATGCGCTGTGAAACAGCCCCCTGACCAGTTCTTCTCCAGTCTTATAGACACACTATGAGGCATAAAGCTTAACTTGCCGAGTTCAAGCAACAACCCCTACTTTCTCATCCGCAGGGGTTGTTGTTTTATATTTGCAGTGAATTTCCCAAATCAGGGGAAAAGCCATCGTGCAGCTGGCGTGTCAGGGCCAGCAAAACCCGCTTACGCGAGACATCCACTTCATCCCTGACCAACCGCTCAGCCTGGTCAGCGTCTCGTTCCTTCAACGCGTTCGCTAAAGCGATATGAGAATCGCGCATCTCCTCAGCGCTATCCTTTAAATCCAGACCGAGGTAAAAAATCCGGGTCAACCCATCCAGAACGGTGGATATGGTGTCAACCAATCGTTGGTTTCCGGATATCTCCGCAATTCTCCGGTGAAACTGCGCGTTTTCATCCAGAAATCTGGTGTAGCTGTTTCGCTCACCATAGACATAACTGAAATTCGCCTTCTCCAGCAATTGATCGAGGTCATGCTGATTGCCACGCTGCGCCGCCAACCGGGCAGCCGCGGATTCGAGAATGGAGCGCAGTTCATATATTTCACGAACATCTGCAAAGGTAATCGGGGCGACTGTATAGCCAAACCGGGGAATCGGGATAACAAACCCCTCCTGCGATAAGCGCTGCATCGCTTCCCGGATGGGGGTCATACCAATCTTATATCTTTCCACCAGGGTAGGTTGCGCAATTTGCGCGCCAGGCTTAAGCGCGCAGGTGATAATGTCCGCCTTGATCAACTCGTATGCCTGCTCAGAAAGTGATTTTCTCACCAAAATATTGGCTCCGGATAGATGACTGAACCACTGACAATAAATTTTACCAGACTTACTTCGAATTGATGAAAACACTTGACACATCAATATATCAGTAATATATTACAACTATATCACAATCTTCCAGGACGGAAACACGATGAACGCTGAATTGATCATCCATCTCCTTAAGAAAGAAATTGAAAAAGCAACCGGCTGCACAGAAATCGGAAGCATCGCTATGGCGGCTTCGAGGGCGACCAGCGTACTCGGGTCCCGCCCTGAAAAAATTGAAGTCATTGTCAGCCCAAACTTCTATAAGAACGCCGCCAATGTGGGTGTTCCAGGCACCCAACTGCGCGGGATCAAAATCTCCGCCGCGTTGGGTTGTTTGCTTCCCACGCCCAATCCTGGTCTGGATGTACTCGATGCCATTGACGACGCGCTTATCTCCCAGGCCCAACCCTATCTCTCTCATGGCCGGATCAAAGTCTCCGTTCAAAATGATAGGGATCCGGTATATGTAAAAGTAAGCGCGTGGAATTCCACAGATAAAACCAGCGTGGAAATTGTTCACGAGCACTCCTTTATCGCCCAAGTCACCAGGAATGATACCGTTCTGGTTTCAAACCAATTCGATGCGGATCGTGAAGACTCTTCAGAAACCCTGTTGAAACAACATGGTATTCAAGAGCTGGTTGAATTCATCCAGCAAATGGACCCTTCTGATCTTAAATTTTTGGTGGAAGCCGCCGCAACCAACTATGAAGCCGCGCTGGTGGGTCTCAATCATCCTGACATGCGCTTTGGCCCCGCATTGCATAAAAGCTCAAAAAACCTGCCACAACCTTATTCCGCCATTCATCAGGTGCAGGCTTTAACAGGTGCCGCAAGCGAAGCGAGGATGAAAGGGCTGAAGGTCCCCATCATGACCATCACAGGCAGCGGCAACCACGGCATCACCAACTTCCTGGGGAGCTATGTTTTTGCCAGGCAAACAAGCGCGGATGATGCGACACTGGCCCGCGCGCTGGCGATTTCATCCATGATCACTGTCTATATTAAAAGTTTCACTTCCCGGCTCACCGCGTACTGTGGCTGCGCCGTTGCGCCGGCCGCAGGTATCGCTGCCGCAGGTGTGTATTTGCTGGGCGGCAAGTTTGAAGATATGGTACATGCCATACAATCGGTGATCGGGACTTTCTCTGGAATGTTGTGCGATGGCGCCAAAGAATCCTGTGCCTACAAAGTAGCCACCGTCGCCGGTTCAGCCGTACAGTTCGCGCATCTGGCTATGGATGGCGCCTACCTTTCATCCGGGAACGGCATTCTCGGTAGGACCATTGAAGAAAGTTTTGAAAACCTTGGTCTTTTAAATAATCCCGGAATGAAAGAAACCGAGCAGATTGTCATCCAAATGATTGAGAAAAATTTGCAAGCCACTTAGCGTTTTCACAAGAACAAACCCCATCCATAACATGCGATGGGGTTTGTTTTTACTTATTGTCAGGCCAGCAGCTTCACGATTCCTGAAATTCTCCTTCAATCACATCTTCTTCTGTGGGTGAGCTGCCCTGGTCATTATTGCCAGAATCAGCAGCATCCGGTTGGGCGGCCTGCTGCATCGCGCGGGAGATCAACTGGTCCAGACCATCGGTCAGGTTTCGCAAATTAGTAAGGTCATTCCCTTCCATCTCTTTCTTTAGAGCTTCAATTTTACCTTCAATTTCTGAGCGCAAAGAGGAAGGAATTTTCCCGTCCTGTTCGCGAAGCATTTTCTCGCTGCGGTAAATGATGTTATCAGCGATGTTCTTCGCCTCAGCAAGTTCCCGACGACGTCCATCCTCCGCCTGGTGCTGTTGCGCCTCCTGGACCAACCGGTAAATATCGTTCTGGGACAGGTTGGTTGAAGCGGTAATAGTAACCTTTTGCTCGCGCATCGTGGCCTTATCCTGCGCGACAACATTCAAAATGCCATTGGCGTCAATATCAAATGTGACTTCAACCTGAGGCATGCCGCGCGGCGCCGGTGGAATACCATCCAGCCTGAATCGACCCAGGCTCATATTATCCGCTGCCATAGGACGTTCTCCCTGAAGGACATGGATATCCACAGCAGATTGGTTATCCTCAGCGGTGGAAAATACCTCCGACTTTCTTACCGGAATGGTTGTATTCCGCTCAATCAACCTGGTCATCACCCCACCAAAGGTTTCAACGCCCAAAGAAAGCGGGGTAACATCCAGCAACAAAACATCATTCACTTCTCCACTGAGCACGCCGGCCTGAATGGCGGCGCCAATCGAAACCACCTCATCGGGGTTGACGCTCTTATTGGGTTCTTTCCCTGTAAACTGGCGCACCAATTCCTGTACAACTGGCATTCGGGTCGCGCCGCCAACCAGCACCACTTCGTCAATAGCAGACAGATTGAGTGCTGCATCTTTCAGGGCGGCATTGAAGGGGCCTTTCAATCGCTCCACCAGGTCAGAAGACATTTGTTCAAATCTGGAGCGGCTTAGCTTCATCTGCAAATGTTTCGGTCCGGTCGCGTCCGCTGTGATATACGGCAGGTTAATCTCTGTCTCCATCACGTTTGACAGTTCAATTTTCGCTTTCTCTGCCGCTTCTCGCAAGCGCTGCAACGCCTGACGATCTTTCCTCAGGTCAATACCCTGCTCTTTCATGAAATTTTCAGCGGCCCATTCTACAATCTTCTCATCCCAGTCATCTCCGCCAAGGTGGGTATCCCCACTGGTCGATTTGACTTCAAAAACGCCTTCTCCCACTTCAAGGATACTGACATCAAAAGTTCCACCGCCCAGGTCGAAAACCAGGATCTTCTCATTTTCTTTTTTATCCAGCCCATAAGCCAGCGCTGAAGCGGTCGGCTCATTAATGATCCGGAGGACTTCCAACCCGGCAATCTTACCGGCATCTTTGGTTGCCTGGCGCTGGCTGTCGTTGAAGTATGCGGGAACGGTGATGACGGCCTGCGTCACAGGCTGGCCCAGATAAGCCTCCGCGTCTGCTTTCAGTTTGGCCAGGATCATCGCAGAGATTTCTTGAGGAGTATAAACCCGTTTTTTGGATGGAATTTCTACCCTGGCATCGCCAGATTGTCCGGGCACCACTTGATAAGAGACCATCTTGCGCTCTTGCTCAACCTCATCATAACGGCGTCCCATGAACCGTTTGATGGAATATACTGTATTATCCGGGTTCACAATGGCCTGTCGTTTTGCGGGAAGGCCAACCAACCGTTCTCCATTCTTGTTAAATGCCACCACCGACGGGCAGAGGCGAGGGCCTTCAGCGGTGGGGATAACAATCGGATCTCCACCTTCCATAACGGATACAGCACTATTTGTTGTTCCTAAATCAATACCAATAATTTTTCCCATGGATACATTCCTTTCTCTCCATTAATCTTATCGTTCTGTTCCTATCATAAGAAATTTTTGCAAGAAGAGTATTAACGTCTTATAGGAAATACGTAAAATCTTCGCGATGCGGCGCCTTTCAGACACTTTCTTATCGCTATAAGCACAAGATGGATAAATTTCAGAAGAACACAATAGAAAAACCTCCTCTCACGAACTTCTGTGAGAAGAGGTTTAGATTTAAGAAGGGATTTGAAAAATTATCGATCCCGCCAGAAACCAGAACGGACAGGGCGGACATCTTCCGCGGTGATGAACGCGTCCGGGTCCGACTCTAGAATGATGGTCTCGACATCATCCATATCTTTCCTGTACACATCACAATGAAGCACCGTCACGGTCCCATTCTTTCCGCGGGCAGGAATTTCGGTAACCCCGAAGCCATGAGCGCGAAGCTGGTCGGCAATCGCGGGCCCGAAGTTAGAAGAGACAATGCTGAGTTGAATATGCCCCAAAGCCATCCGGGATTCAATCCACATTCCGGCGATATTGCCCGTTGCAAAACCGGCTGAATACATAAACAGATTGAGAGGATTCTCCAGATCGCTTAAAACAGACCCAAACACAATCACAAAAATCACCGATTGGATGAAGCCCAACATCCACACCCAAAATTTACGATCCTTCACCATCAACAAAACACGGATGGTGTCCATCGAAATATTGAGCGCGCGAAGAACAAAAATACCAAACGCAATCACCCAGGGATTTTGCGCCATAAGATAAGCCATTACAATCTCCTTGTATCAGGTGAAAACCGTTTATGAGTCTTTCAGTCCATCCAGGCCGCCCCGCATTCCGGGCAGATAAAGTTCATCCATATACTCTTTAACCATTCGTTTCATACTAAACTGCGGTGTTAAAGTGCGAATGGCAGCTTTGACATGTTTCATCCACTCATGAGAAAGGTTATCTCCGGAGCGCCCACTGTAATACAGCGGAATAATTTCATTCTCCAGCGTATCATACAGGCTTTGCGCGTCTTTATCATCCTGCACATTGGGATCGCCATGTTCGGTTTCATCTCCGATCGCCCAGCCGTTCATTCCGTTATAGGCTTCATGCCACCAACCATCCAGGACCGAGAAATTGAGTACGCCATTCAAGGCTGCTTTCATTCCAGAGGTACCGGAAGCTTCGTTGGGGCGGCGCGGTGTATTCAACCATACATCCACGCCCTGCACCATATGGCGGGCGACATTCATATCATAATCTTCCAGAAAAGCCAGACGGCCGCCCGTTTTAGCATCCTTAACAGCGCGATATACCTGTTGAATGATCAATTTACCCGGCTCATCGGCAGGATGCGCCTTACCGGCGAAAATGATCTGCACTGGCATTTGTTCATTTGTTATCATACGCAGCAGCCGGTCAAAATCACGGAAGATCAGATATGCCCGTTTATAGGTCGCGAAACGCCGCGCGAAACCAATCGTTAAAGTGTAAGGGTCAAGCATCGCACCACCCGCGATCACCTGCACCGGATGAAAAGTCTGGCTGACCCAGCGCTGGCGGGCACGGCGGTTTGCGAACATTAACAGCTTTCGTTTCAGGTGGCGGCGCACTTCCCATAATTCTTCATCCGGAATATCCTCAACTTTTGCCCACATTTCCGGATCGTCAAGCGATTCAAACCAGTTGGGGCCAAGATATTTTTCATATAAGACGCGGGTACGCCTTGCCAGGAAAGAACCGGTGTGCACACCGTTGGTTACATAGGAAATCGGCACTTCATCCACTGGTTTGTCCGGCCAGAGGAAATTCCACATTTTCCTGGATACCTCTCCATGTAACTGCGACACAGCGTTGCGCTGTTCAGAAAGCTTCAATGCCAGAACAGGCATTGAAAAAGTCTCTCCCCAGGGTTGCGCGTGGCGCGCCAGATCGATAAATCGATCTCGATCAAGCTCCAGCTTTTCCCAATAGAAGGAGAAATACTTTTCCACCAACCAGATTGGGAATTGGTCGTTCCCTGCGGGAACAGGAGTGTGTGTTGTAAACACATTGGTTTTACGAACCTGTCCAACGGCCTGTTCAAATGAAAGCCCCACTGCCACCAACTCGCGAATTCGTTCCAGCGTTAGAAAAGCCGAATGGCCTTCATTCATATGCCAGACTGTGGGTTTATAACTCAGCTTCCGCAGCACGCGCACACCGCCAACACCCAGCAAAATTTCCTGAGAAATACGCACTTCGGGATCATGGCTGTAAAGCCGGGCAGAAAGCTGGCGATCTGTCAGAGAGTTCTCTTCCAGATTTGTGTCCAGCAAATACAGCGAGACTCGCCCCACCTGAACCAGCCAGACACGCGCGAAAACTTCACGTTCCGCAAGAAGAACGGAGATTTTTACGGGTTTGTCGTCTTCATCATAAAGGGCAATGATTGGCATTTCAGAAAAATCGAGATAAAAATCACGGGTTTCCTGCCAGCCATCTTCGGTAATATTTTGTGAAAAATACCCCTGGTGGTAAATAAACCCAACAGCCGCCAACGGCAACCCCAGATCACTGGATTCTTTCAGATGGTCTCCAGAAAGAATACCCAGGCCACCGGCATAAACCGGCAGGCACTCATGCAGCCCATATTCAAATGAGAAGTAAGCGATCTGACCATCCTTCAATTCAGGATAAGTTCTTGAAAACCAGGCATCATCCCGGGTAATGTGGTGGTCAAACTCTTGCATGATCTGCTGATAACGCCTCATGTATTCTGGATTACTGGCGACGGCGTTTAATTTTGTACGAGCAATCTGCTTGAGGAAAGAAACCGGATTATGCGCCAGTTGATTCCACAGTACCACATCAACCAGTGAGAACAGTTTTTGAGCCTCCGGATTCCAAACCCACCACAGATTATAGGCAAGTTCTCCAAGCCGTTCGATCTTTTCAGGCAAATCAAAGGTATTGGGGATTTCTCGTCTGATATTATTCATAGAATTGCTCCAAATTTCATCAATTATTGTAAAGTTAAGGTTGTTACACCGTCATTAAACCGGTTTAATTCGATTTATTTCGCGACGGAGTATATCACATTTGTTTAACGAAACCATTATACATGAAGAATCTAAGCAGGTCGTTAGAGAGTGAATCGCCTTCCCAAATTGCAACCTAATCGAACAGCTTCCCGATGGAAACAATCATCCACCGTTCGTCAATTTTTGTAAGGTTGAAAACTCTGACCACTTCCTCATTCCCCAGGCTGATCCCCACCTCAATCGTAGCGCCAGGTGGGTCTGGCCTGACAGAAGCCGATTGGATCAAAAAGCCCATCATCATACCATTAATATCCAGCAGCTCTACAGCACCAGAATTATCCAAAGAGCCCATCACATATTGAGCAAGATCATCCGTGCCCTCCTGATACGCGATCAGGAAATCCCTCACCACACCTTCGGGCGAATCCGGATAATCTGAAGCAGTGTCCGGAGATTCACCAGGCCCGGTTTGAGCCGGCGCCGGAAAAGTACACGCCAGCGAAACCAAAAACAACATACAAAGAATAATCAAAAACTGTCTTTTACACACCAAATCAACTCCAGTAACAGGATTTCTCTTTACTTTCTGCCTGACAGCCACCCCATCAACCGCTCATCAGACCAAGTATTCACAACCTGGTCCGCATTGATCCAGGCTCTTCGCGCGACACCGACCCCATAAACCAGCACATCAAACTGATCAGCAGCATGGGCATCGCTATCAATGTTGATCGGGATCCCCATCTCAGCCGCCCTGCGGGCATGGATATCAATCAGGTCGAGCCGTGATGGATGAGAGTTGATTTCCAACGCTATCCCTGTTTCCCGCGCGGCATTAAAAACCTGTTCCCAATCCAGATCCGCTCCCTCGCGATCAGGCAATATCCTTCCAGAAGGGTGAGCGATGACATCAATGTGAGGATTCCGGATGGCTTTTAATAACCGCTGTGTGATTACTTCCCGCGGCTGGCGCAGACTGGTATGCAAGGAAGCAACCACAATATCGAGTCCATCCAGCACTTCATCCGGGAAATCCAGCGCCCCATCGGCGCGAATTTCCAGTTCAATGCCATGCAGCAGACGAATCGTATCGCCCATCTTGTTCTGCACCTGATCGATTTCTTTTTTCTGTGCCCGAAGCTCTTCAAAACTTAATCCTCCGGCAATTGCCATGCTCTGTGAATGGTCCGTGATAGCCAGGATCTTCAATCCACTTTGAACTGCCGCCCGGGCCATTTCTTCAATAGATGCCCGGCCGTCGCTCCAGGACGAATGGGTATGCAAATCGGCCCTTAAATCATTAAGTTGGATCAACTGTGGCAGATTCCCCGATATGGCGGCCTGCAGCTCTCCGCGGTCTTCGCGCAGCTCCGGTGGGATCCAGGGCAATCCAATTTGTTGGTAAACCAATTCTTCTATCGGGCAATCGAGCAGGACGCCGTTTTCATCCAGCAAGCCATGCTCCGAGAGAGACAATCCTTTTTTCTGCGCGTACTCCCGCAGCCGGACGTTGTGCGCCTGTGAACCGGACGCGTATTGCAGCAGGCTTCCAAACGACCGCGGTGGTTGGATCCAAAGCTGTATCCTCAACCCGGTTTTCAGTTCAACGCTGGATTTTCCTTTGCCATGGCTCAACACCTGCTCCACATCGGGGTGGCTCACAAAAGCCTGCATAATTGGTTCCGGCGCATCCGATGCTGCCACCAGATCCAGATCACCAATGGTTTCCCGCCACCGGCGGACGCTGCCCGCGATCTCAGCCTTGTCAACCCCCTCCTGAGTGCCCAACCATTCCAACCAGTTCAGAGCGATCGGGCGTGCCGCACCCAGCAGCATGCGGGTGGTCCTTCTGGCAAGCGCCTTGATTCCCTCTATGATATTTTGTTCCGATTTTTCACCTATTCCCGGCAAATCTCGCAATTTACCAGCCTGCGCGGCTTTCTCAAGATCCCGCAGTGTTGTAATTCCTGCCTCGCGCCAGAAAAGCGCAACTTTTTTAGGGCCAACGTCTGGAATCTCAAGCAATTCGAGCAAGGTCGGCGGCACCTCTTCTTCCAACTTCTTCAAGAATTGCAATTCCCCGGTTTCCAGCAGCTCCTCAATCTTATCCGCGATTGCTTTCCCCACGCCCGGGATATCTTTTAATCTGCCTTCCTGAGCGACAACCCGAATATTTTCACTCAAAGACTGAAGATTCTCTGCGGCCCGGCGATAAGCAATGAATTTGTAAACAACTTCACCCTTTATTTCCAGCAAAGCAGCGATCCGTTCAAAGACTGCTGCCAGTTTCTGATTATCCATTTGTCTCATTTTCCTCAGAATATAATGCCTTATGGAGATGACCGGCACGATTGAATATCCATCAACCGGCGGAAATCATAAGGATATTCCTCAAACACCACCTCATCCACTAACCGAACACAGGGATTTTCCAGCATCCGCTGGTATTCATTCTCGTGCTTATCCCAGTGATCAAAACCCACATAGACGTAATCAAAACCCGCGTCGCTCATTTCCACCGGATCAGGGTGGCTCGAGAGCGCCTCCCACTCCGGCTTAGACTCATACCAGGTGATCCCGGAATTGGTGGGACGCCCAAAAACAACAGCAGGTCGGGAAGCAATGGGGTCATAAATCACCGCGTCTTTTTCCAGCTTATCCCAATATTTGGATTCCATCTGCGCGTCCAGAGTGGAAAGGTAGTAAGAATACACCGGCTTCGGCGCAGAGACCAGCTGCAGACCAAAAAGCACAATCCCGCCAAACATCAAAACAAAGAGCAGGAAAGCAATCCCCGCTTTCACCACCTCCTTGCGGTTCTTTCCCCACAGCCATAGACTGGCAAAGGCAAAGTTTCCGCTGGCAAGGCCGTACAAACTGGATTGTAGCCGGTTCAACGCAGTCGGGCCGGCATTGCCGGTGTACTGGATCACAAGAATTGGAACGTAGATCAGTGGCAAGACGATCAAAGCGGATTCATACCATCTGCCCGCCCGGTAGGCTTTATAGCCCCAGATAAAGACCAGCGGAAGCACAAGGATCATCGGGCCAATCTCAAATAAGGCCGCCAGCAGCTGATAGGGGTTTCCCAACGACAATTCGCCCAGATGGCTCGAAAGGAAAGCCGGCGGCCAGTTCAACGCAAAAGAGAATGTGAAATAAGAAGAGCCAGCTTGTCCTGCCATTCTGGAAATTAAACCAGACACCACACCGGAAAGCACACCACCCTGAAAGGCTGAAATGATTCCTGCCGGAATAAGAACATACAACCACTTTACTAGGGTACGAGGGAACTTAAACGATCTGTTTACTACCATATAGATCACCGCGACAATACCCAGCCCCAGCGCCAGGTTCACAATGGATGTCTCGGATCCAAGCGCCCTGGCAGCCAGCAACATGGCCAGCGCAGCGCCACCGCGCCAATCCTTCCAGCGGTTATAGGAAAGCAGGAAAAATGATCCAATGCTGCCGCTGACAGCTCCCGCCCCCGCATGATAAAGCCAGATGCTTGGATAATTCATTCCGTTGAAGTATGCAAACGGAAGAGGAAAAACCCCAGCCCCATCAATTCCGGTTGGACTGGTTAACGCGGTAAGAAAATCGGGGGCGGTAGCCGCGCCTGTTCCGATCATCGAAAGGTTCGCCGAAATATTTTTCAGCAGCCCAACCGGCAGCAACAGCATCAACCAGCGAGTGCCGCTGGCAAACAGCCCAAAACACCCCGAGACAAAAGCTGCCAATCCACTTCGCGTGACCCGCCAGACCCACAGCGCGCCTAAAATCAGCGAAATGCTTCGCCCAAAACCCCGAACCACATCCACCGCGGTCCAAACACTCAGACCCAAAACCCGCATCAACTGCGCAGAAAACAGCAATTCAAAATAGTGGTAGTTCATCTGCACTTCCGGGTCGAGCGGGAAATGCGGTGGAATATCACCAACTGCCAAAACCGACGCAATCGGCAGGTTCTGGTAATCATCCAGAATGGCCATTCCCCGCCCGACCACCGTAAGGACATAGGTCAACCCCAACAAAGCGATGATTTGGCCTGGAAAAATTGAAACCTGGAGCATACTTTTAAGCTTATCTTTTGATAAAGGCAGGGAAAAAGCAATACCCAGAACAAACACTAACCCGGAAGCTAACCAGAAAGAGGTCAAAACCGAACCAGGCAAGATCTGAGCGAAAATATTCGCAAAGAAATTCTCCAAAACCATCCCAACAACCAGACCGGCAAGCAGCTCCTCACGCCTGTAAAGTCGGAACGCGCTCCGGACAATCCAGATTCCACCTGCTCCCCAAAGCAACACCCACAAAAGGAACGGAATAATCGAATCGGCATGGCGCAGCAAGGCTGTCATGGTCTTCCTCCAAAAACATGATGAAACGCTTTATAAAATATACGTATCATTTGCTCATTTCCGGGCATATTGCTCCCTGTACAGGGGGCTCCATGTCTTTCGGTACCAATATTTGTGTCCCAAACACCGGGTACGTCTCCACCGGTTCGTAATAACACAACACAGGGATGGAAACCCATTTCACCCAGGCATCATTCTCGTTACCAAATTCAAACTCACCGCCCTGAAATGTTACTCGCAATGGTTCGCTAATGATCATGGAAAACCGGTGCTTTGCAAGGTCCTCGTAAAAGCCTTCAAAATAACCTGCGTCATTTGCCATTGCCATATCCATCATCCGCTTTTTCTCATATTCAGGCACCAATGGAATTGGTTCAACTAAACCAAAGGTCAACAATTGGCGCTGGTCGATGAACAGCACTTTTCCATCCTGATTGCCCTGTACCACATAATCCCGCACTTTCTCCAAAACCTGCCGGGTTTCGTTGGCGTCAGGCAGGATAAAGGTTTGTATCTTCAACATGGGCTGCATCGCCGGATACAACACCGCCGCCAAAATAAATACCTCAACCCACCAGGCCCGTTTGGCGTGAGAATCCAACCAGTTTTTTGCGCCGGATTCCCAGGCCAGGGCTGCTGTGATCAATACCCCAATCAGAAACATATCTAAATTGTGCAAATTGTTACCGCCGCCAATCTTCACACTGGCAACCAGGCCCACTACCAGGAACGCTGCCAGGCCTCCCAAAAGAGCCATTTTCTGCCAGAGATCCAGGATCCATTTTTTCCGAACGGTGTAAATCAGCAGCAAAACGATCAATGGGCCCACCGCGAGCAGCAGCCCAAGAATGATCCCCAACGGGTTGGTCGGGTTCGGCCACAACCGGTCCCAAAGCAATGGCTGGCGGCCAACGGTCTCAGCGAGCCCCTGCTGGGTGATCAGGCCAGAGCCAGCAAATCCTTGCGCGGTGCTTCTGGCTCGTTTTACCAGTTCTGGAACTACCACTCCTCCAGCCAGCCCACCCACAACCAGAGTAACTGCCCGGAACCAGCGTTGTTTGAGTGTCACTACTTTATGGGGCTGCTTTTCTACCAGAGCGATCATCCCGGCCCACATCGCGGGCGCGAACAGCCAGGTGGAGCGGCTGTATTGCGCGTAGTATCCCGCTATGGCAATCAGTAAAAATGCCAGCAGCGTCGCAGTTTGGCGCGCACCAACCACAATGATTGCTGCCAGCACTAATGGGGTGTAAATTGGGCCTTGGTTTAAAAATAGAAAAGCCCACAAACCCAAGAAAAGCCATCGCAGGCTCTTCTCTTTTTTATCATAGAACAGAAACCAGCCCAGGATGGCGTAAGGCACCGTAAAAACAAGCCCGCTCCAGATCCGCACCATGCGAATGGATACCCCCGGCAGCAGGAATGGCAAGCCCCACAGACTTTGTCTTCCCTTATCAATATAAGCGGGAATATTTTTTCCGGCGGGATAAATATATAAACGCCGGCCGTAAAAAACAGAATAATCCCAGATGCGGTTTCCTTCAGACCAAGACAGCGAAAACGGATAGCTCACCGCCCCATGCATGTAATCCGCGAAGGCAAAAATGCTGCCTGCCAGGATGCTCCCTTTCAGCAATCCTGGACCATCAAAATCTTTGTCTTCACCGTCAGTCGCCAACCATGAAGAAGCCCCCAATACAACCAGACCATAAAAGACTCTCAGATAGATTCCGCTGGTGAAGCTCTGGCTTACTGAGAAAAGGAAGAAGCTGCTGGAGGCAAACCCCACCAGCACAACCAGTATCCATCTCCAACTGCCCAGTGTGCTGCGCAACCTGCGCAAAGGCTGCAGAAGGTGCGGGAACCACAATTCAACCAGGATGACCCCGGTTACACAGAGCATAAAACCTAATGTAGCTAACAAGGAATAGGAAATTCTGGTTGCCCCTTCTGCAAGGGGCCGGTACCAGGTGTCCAGATCCTTCGCCGCACCAGCCAGTAAACCAGACCAGATCAGGGTTATCAATACGCGGAAATACAATCTTCCCCGGGCTTTATCGTGTTTCACAATGCTTCCTTTTTTCGCCTGCCAACAGATGCTCGTATTCCAGACACATCTTCTCAAGAGAATAATTTTGCTGCACCAATTCTTTTCCAGTGGCCGCCAGGCGGGCGCGCTTCGCGCCATCCCCTAACAAATCGTTGATAGCACGCGCCATCGCCAGAGGGTCTGCTGGAGAGATTAAAACGCCAGTGCGCTGGTCTTCAATAACCTGGCTGATCCCGCCAACATCCGTAGCGATTACTGGCACCTCCATACCCATGGCCTCAAGCATAGCCATGGAGAGTCCTTCGGATCGAGAAGGTAAGACAAAAATGTCCGCGGCTGCCAGCAAATCTGGCACATCGGTTCGAACACCCAGAAAGCGCAAAGCCCCAGAAACACCCAGTTTTTCAGCTTCAGCTTCAAGTTCTTTGCGCAGCAGCCCATCTCCGGCAATCAGAAACCGGGCGTCCGGATATTTTTCCAACACCTCCGGGATGGATTGGATCAAAAAGATATGTCCCTTTTCGAAGGATAATCTCCCAACCGTGATGATCAAAGACGCGTCCTCTGGGATTCCAAGAAAAGCGCGTGTTTTCATCCGCGCATTCTCCTCCACAACTGACATTGAAATTCCATTCAGGATGGTAATAATTTTCGCTGGATCTATTTTTTCCTCAACCGCAGCCTTATAAACACCCTCCGAAACAACCACCAGACAGGTTGCCATCCGGGAATTGACCAGCATTGTATGCAACCTCTCAAGCCAGCGCGGGAAACGGTTGATCCAGCCGTGATGGGAAGCGATCCGCACCGGGATCCTGGCCGCAGCCGCAACGGGCAGCCCAATCAGGTTGCTGTGATGGGTGAAGGTTTCGATTCCGGTGTATTTTTTCGAAAAAACCAGCTTCACCAGTCGGGCAATGCCTCCCAGCAGACGAAATATGTTTTTCAGCCAGCCTGATTCAGGAGCACGGGCGTTCAGATCGATGATCGGAAAGTGGTAATGTCTGGCCCATTGTTCATGCAGTCCTTCTTTATCATACAAAAACGCTGCTATAACATCGTACCCCTTCTCAAAAAACCATTCAGCCTGAGTCAGCAATACCCGCTGGGCGCCGCCAGTTTCCATCTGGCTGCCCAGAAATAAGATTGCCGGTTTTGCGCCTTCCTGAATAGCCTTGTCTGACTTTAAAATAAACATCTAGTAACCCAGAATCTGTTTAAAGAATTCAAACCGTCTTTGTTCTTTAACCCGTTGGTCAATCAAGGGAGCAACCACGGCCCGCTCCGCGCGTTTCCCTACCATGTTGTAAATAAAGTCCCGTATCCGTTCCGTATTCTGCAACACATTCTCTTCGCAATTGGGAAGCTGAAGAATAAATCCCAGGTCTTTTCCAGATACATCCGAGTCATTATAAGCCAGAATAATTGGCAGCCCATATGCCAGTGCTTCACGAACCTTCAATGCGGAATTTTCTTCAAGTTGTTTACGATGCAGCGCCAGTGTTCCGCTGGCAACATCCACCCCGGATAGGATCTCACGAACCTTATCCATGCTTACAAATCCGTGCAAAACCACATTCTCTGGAATATCTTCATCCGGAATATCTGTCCGGGCATATCCAATGAGATCCACCTGAATATCCGGAACCTTTTCCGCGAAAGTGATCAGTTTGTCAACGCCATTCCAGCTGATTCCCGCGTTTCCCACAAAAGCCAGCCGTGGGGTAGCATTATTCGGTGCCGGCAATGGCTCAATCACGCTCAGGTCAATCCCATTCGGAAGGACAAGCACTGGTTTTTTAAACATCGCGACAGTGGGTAATGCGGCAATTTCCTGGCTGATTGGAACAAATCCCGCTGCTCTGTGTAAAATTTGCCCGCGTGTCAAACGATTCAACCAGTAGAAGAATTTCCCCCGATGCCGGTATTCACGCACATCATCGGTGTTGATCTCCACCACCACCGGCGCGATTTCAAAAAGGCGCTGGAGCGGGAAAGCGAATAACCCATAACGAAGGTAAATGATATCTGGTTGAAACGCAGAAACTTCACTGATTAATTTCTTAAGAGCCTGGCTTCGGGCAATTTCGCGTTCTAAAGCCCGAAACAGGGCAAGTTTTCGAGAAGCGCTAAATCGAAAAGCAGTAATGTCTGGAAGGTCAATCTCATCTGGCGAGAGCAAAAAAAGGCGTGCCTCATGCCCCATTTCCTGCCAGATTCGCAAATGCGTTCGAACCTTACGTCCCACCCCCCCATAAACAAATTTCTTTTCCAAATGAAGTGTCACATATGCGATTCGCATGGTCTCACTCAATCTCCCGATAATAAAAACTAAGGTTGGGTCTCACTCCAATTGTTTGGTTTACGCTTCCAACACATCATCTCAAATCATATCCCAGCTCAGATGCTGTCTCACTTACAAAATTACTCAGGCGTTCCTCCGTATGGGACATCCAATCATCCGGTTGATTAAAAGTTCCCCGGGTCTGGGCATTCAACCGCTTTCCAAGCACACGTGCGATGCTATGGGAAGAGGGGATTTTGGCTCCAAAAAAATGGTACAACTGATGAACTGTACCCTCGTGCGCATCGAAGATATCTTCAATCCGATAAAACTTGATCTATCTAAAATTCAATATCTCTTTCAACGACATGGTGATTTTACTTTGGAACACAGATTCTTCAAAATTATCAGTCGCATTCTTCTGAAGTTTCTCAACCATGTTGTCGATCTCAGCCTGATTTTTTAATTCCATCTGATTTAAAATTTGAGGGACTTCCTCCATGTTTTTGAATCTAAGTTCTTCGAAGGGAACTGTTTCCCTTTGACCACCAGAATCATGAACGATTGGCAAGCACCCTGCAGCAATTGCTTGCACTGCTGTAATACCAAAATGCTCATTGATCAAGGTGTGTAAAAAATACTTTGAAGACTTTAATAAGGAAACCATCTCCTCGAATGCAATATTAGGATACAAATATACGTTCTGCAATTGGTGATCTTTCACATACTTCTTACACAGTTCAAAGTAATTCGGCTTATTGACAAAACCCATAAAATGAAATGTGATATCAGGCAATTTTTCCGCCAGTTTGATTTGCTCAAGCTGCCCTTTATCGGGTGCAAACCGACCCAGTGAAACTACCGCTCTTTCTCGCACACGAGAATCGCATTCATATTTTGAAATGTTTATTGGTGGATAAATCACTTTAATATCATCCGGTAGATCAGGAAAGATCTCCATTAAGGAATTTCGGGTGAACCTGGAATTGCACACAAAGAAATGATCCAGGTGTGGTTTTGAAAGCCAGTAAACTAGTTTCAATAAGTTTCGGGAGAAATTCGCAAATGATAATATGGGTAATCTTAAATCTGGGTGATTGATATCCGGTACATTTGCTTTAATAAGATATTCTCTCGGAAAATGTATATAGCTCAAAATCCGCGGTTTCTTAGGTAGAAAAATTTGACTGTTGCCAGAATCAATCAACAAATCATAATCCTTCGCATAAATTTTTAACAGAAAATTAAAAAGCAGAATTTGATAGTCCTGTGGAATCCGCTTCCACGGTAAACGCTGATTGACGGGACGAAAATTCATCCTCAAATTCTGTCCATATTTTTGTTCTATCTGATCCGGTTGAAACGCCAACCCCAAAGTAAGTATATCCGGCTCGATTTCCAAACGATTCAAAGCTTTTACAATACCCAATATCACCTGAAGGCGTCCACCTAAAATAATGTATGGTTGACAAATAGCAACTCGGGGTTTTTGCATAGTTAATATCCTCAAAAATTAATTATAAACCTGTGCGTCTTACCTTGGTCGATAACCAATAAAATCGATTCGCGACATACTTACGGACTTTCTCTCCTTTAACTGGGAGATAGAGTGAATATGAAGGATGGATTTTCTCATAACCGAATTTGTTCAGTACGTGGTGTAATAACAAATTCACCAATTCAATTTCTAATGGATGAATTTCATCCTTCCAAACTGTAAGCGGATCAGTTGATATACCATTAAACCTCTGTCCACTCATACTATTTCCCTGCCATTCCATACCCAGTGTGGTCGGATAAAGCATTACATTTTCAAATGGAATCTCAAGGAAAGATGCGACCTGTCTCATTATAGATTCTGTTTGCTGAATTAAATCTTCATATCTGAGAACCAGATAATCCTCGATACACAATGGATTGCAAAACGCATGATAATAAGAATTCTCCAGAGCGTCCAGAACGGTACCCAGATAAGGGTAATTCCCGTGAAGGGCGATAAACTTTCGGGTTGAAACCAGCGCTGCGTAAGGGTTCCGAACGATATGAATGAATTTTGCATCAGGATATAATTTGTTAAGGAAACAAGCAAATTCTGCATTCTCAACAGTCTTCTCTACATAGCGGATGGATTTCGGAGGTAATTCACCTTTCAAAGCCAGATAAATCGCCTCCATATAAGCATTGATGAAGCCACGGTAATCTCCATTCTCAAAGGGTTCACGCCCTAATTTAGCAAGATGATTCAATAAGCGCGCGATATCCCACTGCTCCGTCTCGACACTACCGCCACCAAATTTTTGATCAGTTGCTGTAATAGCTTTTTTGATATGTTCAAGAACCTGTTCAAAAGTCAAATTAACAGGTAAGCTGCGTCGAATTGCATAGTCTACCCATAACCCTGTATATTCAAAAAAATGCATTTCAATCGGTACTACAAAAAAATCCGGCACTCCATCCAGCAAATTACGCATGAGGGATGTTCCAGATTTATGGCTACCCAGGATAAAAACGGGTTTCTCCATATGCTACTCTAAATAACCTTTATGCTTCAATTCCGCGGAGATATTTTCCATTACATAATCTTGCTGTTCTTGACTGAGTCGCTCCTGCCATTTTCCAATCGACGAGGTAAATACAGGTTTTCCCAAATTTTGATGATAAAGATTATATTTATGTTCCATTGTTGTAGGAAGCTTCCAATAATCCAGCATACGGGGTGTGTATTCAATATTAATAAATTGGCTGATCCGTTTTAAAGTAACTTCAGAATCCTGAACCAGATCTTCATACCGCACTTCAATATATTTACCAGATCCAACTATTTTTTGAAACACATCTGTCTTTTTTATACTGGTTTTCCAGCGGTGCACCGCTTCATAAAGATAATCGTTCCCATGCCTTTTCACCATTGACGAGATCACATCCCGTCCATCTCTTAACAAATGAACATATTTTGCTTCAGGAAAAATCTTATCAATATAAGACAAATAAAAAGTGTGAATTGGAGATTGATCCCCCCACACCCTGGCATTTGGAAATTTTTCGGCCGCGTAAGTCATATAGACTTCGTCAACAATTCTGGCAAGCGATCTTTCCCTTTCGGGCAGATTGATGATTTTCTGGTATACCGGCGCCAAATTGATTTCCCACATATAAAAATCTTGATGGCTTTCAAATTCAGCAATCATCAATCTGCTTAGATCTTGCCAACCCAATCCTTGATAAGCTTTATATTTAACCACCAACTTATGCATAATTTGAGTTTCTGCAGGTATTGCCACTTGTCCGCTCGCCACCAGCATACTTCTCATTAAAGTGGTTCCAGAGCGACCAGAACTAATAATAAACACTGGGTGGCAACTTAATGTGTTTGGTTGTCCGGGAACAGAGTAATATTTTATAAAGGGTCGAAGAAACACTAACAGATATTTCTTTAAGGTCTCAATAGGCATGGGAAGACATTTATATTTATCTTTAAAATGTGCTTTTCTCATTTTATTCATCTCCTACAAAATCCTATTTTGAGCATTTATACTAAACAAGCACCTTTAAACCGTGTACAGCGATCCGCGTGTCAGAGGTGTAGTTGTAGACATCAATCAATTTTCCTGTTCTCCAATTGACACATAATATTGCAGCTGGAGAAATCCCAACAAACAATAAATCATCTACAATGTCCATACCTCGCACGAAAAATGGCATAACAGCAGCATAATGGAGTAAATTATATTTTTCCATATAACCACGAATAAATGCTGTTTTCTTATACCACTTCGCCTTTTTACCAGCTGGATGAAATGGCAAAAGATCAATTCGCTTTTTTAGCTGCCCACTCATATCGTAAATACATACAGCCTGGTTACGTGTATCATTTACAAAAACAGTTCCGTCCTGAAGAATTATCAGGTTATGTGCACCCCGCAAACTGGAATCTTGAACAACAATTTGTTTTGTGCTTAAATTAACCACTGTTCCAAACCGGTTAAACAACCCAAATTCCTGACCCTGCCAGACAGCGATTGCATTAAAATGAAGATGGCTGGGATCTTTTGTTATGTGTTCCGAAAGAAATCGAAGTCGGTTATCCTCGTTTTTATTAATCTCTAACGGTTTCAAACTCCATTGTTCCTGAAACCCTGACATTTCACGTGGCCAATATTGGTTAACCACCTGGCCAGTCTTTAAGTCGATTTGAAGTGCAGAACAAATTGCCGTTGAGGTGATCCATATTTTTTGATCGTTAGTATGAAACACCTCATGCAATCCCACCATTAAAGGATGTGAAATATCATAGAGATGGTTCAGGTGTCGATCGTAAACTTGCAGTTCACAATATGTAGCAACGATCACTATATTCTCAATTATAGCAATACCTCGCGCGCCACGAGAATTTCCTCGTGGATTTGGATCATCTATTCGAATCGTCTTAGGACTAACTGACACTTTATTAATAATTTCTTTTTTTTTCCAATCCAACTTAATGAGCTCGCCAGCCTGATCAATTGGTGCATATCGAAATACTGTACTAAAAAAGACCTGAACCATTTTACTGATCTCCAAAATTCAATTATTCAAAAATGTACTTCTTGCCCAAGAGTAATGGGAATAAATTCAGTAAGTTTTCAAAAATTTCTACCACGGAACCACTTTTGGGCAAGTCGGTATTTATACTTGTTGATTGTTGAAATTAGTCCCTTGGGTTCATTATATAACGCTTCTGCTTGGTGCTTGTTCGCGATCCAATAAGGACTTAACTTATTCTTCCAAGCAACATCATTGCCAAGATGAAAAGTTACGCGTTCATATTGTAACAATTGAAAGTTTTTGCTATTTCGTTCAATCTGGGATTTCAAAACTTTACCCACAGGTGGATATCCGATAAACACATTATTAAGTGTTAATAACGGAACAACTTCACGCTTGAACACAAAACAATCAACCCCAGGATGAGGATCGCCTTTCATGAGATAACAAAGTTCGAAATTCGTTTCATCTATCAATATTCCATTAAAATCCTTTGGCAAAGTTCTCCGATTTATGCAAAACGAATCCAGGTTTTTGTTTATTTGATCATTAACAAAAATGTAAAAATTTGGGTAAACACCAATATCCAAATTTGAATATATAAAGTATTCTGCATCAGATTCTTCAAACAGACCTTGGATTATATCAATAATTCTTGGCAAAGATTTGTGTGGCAAAACATCAAATAGAGAATCAACAAATTCCCAAGCATATTTTTCAATATTCCCCAACCACTTGAATTCTGGCGGAATTTCAACCTGCTCATCTTTATGTTTAATAGCAAATATATCAACATCAGCTATTTTTTCTGCTGCCTTTTTTGCGACTACCATGGATTTTAATGTCACTGGCTGTGCAATATGCAAATATGAAAGTTTGTTAGAATCGGTGATTTCAGCCACATTGATAACATGCGCAATTTGATTTTTTTTCATCTATCCTCCCAAAACAGTTGTGGGGTTATTTCAAAATCCGTTTGATTTTATATCTTAACGCTTCCCAAAAATATACTTATTCGTCAACTTCAGCATGCGCTGAATCTGATCTTTTTCAAGTAGCCATAAAACCAAGATATAAACCAACACAAAAGTGAACGCTTTTATGATCCCGGAAAACCAGTCAGTCAATTCCACACCCTGAATATGACTGCCAGCAAAACCCGCCAATAAACCTGCCAATAATCCAATCGCTGGAACCAAGAACATCTTACGAACAAATATTTCAACATGATCTTTCGCTTTAAAGAGAATCATCGTGATACCAGCAACCATCATTAGGTCTACAGCAATAGCAACACCCTCTATCCCAAAAGGTAAACCAAGGACAAACAAGAAGATCACCAATATAGCTGCCTGAATCGATCGGATTTTTACAATAACTTCCAACTTACCAACCGCCATAAATAGATTGGCCATCATAAGCTTTAATGGATCAAACATAGTAAACGGCAACATCAATCGGAAGGTCACCAGCATCGGCATCCATTTTTCACCCAGCACAATGCGAATAAATTCCGGTGCAACCAAGGCCAGAACACCTACTAACAAGAATCCTGAGCGAATCAGAATCGAATTCGTTTCAAAAAAAGCCTGAGTAAGACCTTCTGGATCTCCCTTCAACTCGGCATAAGTTGATCCCGCGACTGTAGATAAAGGCGCAGCAATCACATTTGCGGGCATTTTGGCCATGGCATAAGCCCGAGAGTAGTATCCTAACGAACCGGCTCCCAGGTAAGTTTTTGTCCAGTAATCATCTCCTCTATCTAATGCATTCAGTAGAAATCCACTTAAAAGCTGGCGACTGCCAAATCGGAAGAAGTATCTCATTATTTTTTGATCCCAAAGAAATTTCGGCCGCCATACCGGTCTCCACAGATAAAAAACCACCACCTGCAAAACAGCATTTGAGATATTAGTTGCCAGCAACGCCCAGATAGGCTGATCTAACAATGCCAGAAGAACTGCCGAAATAAAAGTAACCACAGCATCGAGAGCACTCAATAATGCAATACGTTGAAACCTGATTTGCCTGCTCAGGATTAACCTGGGCGTAGATGCTAAATTCTTAATGGTGTTGGTCAGAGTTAAAACAACAAAAGCTGTTAATGATCCCGGTTCTGATCGATCCAGCAATAAAAATCCCACGCACAGCAAAACAATTGTCCAAACAATAATGATGATAAATTGAAGGGTGAAATGAATAGCGGCTGTCTTCTCGATATCTTCAGTTTCTTCACATCGATGAAGAAAAGCGCTCCCCATTCCAAAGGTAGCAAAACCATTAGTCAACACGATGATGGAAGCGGCTCCCGCATAAATACCAAACGATTCAACCGGAAGAAGCCTTGCTAAAATGATCGTCTGCGCAAAGGCTATCAAATTTAAAAGAATATTGCTGACAAAATTCCATTTTACAGAGGTGACACTTCTTCTGGCGAGATCTTCATTCATAAGCTTCAACAGCCTTCAAAGCGTGCAACGCCGCACCGTGCAGCGCCCCATTGGTAGCCAGCACCCCGCGGTTGTTCGCCAGCGTCCGGCCTTTTGAGAAATCGAGCGGTTTGCCGTCCAGATCAGTCACCCGGCCGCCGGCCTCTTCCACCACAATCGACCCGGCCGCCTGGTCCCAGATCTTTTCGCGGTAGTCCCTGCGCTGCGGCGAAAGCATCCGCACCAGCAGCTCGCCCTCTCCAGCCGCCAGCACGGCGTATTTAGCCTGGCTGTCCATCCGCACCGGGTCCGCCCGGATGCCCAGTTCGCGCGCCAGCCGGTCGATCTGCCCGGTGTTGGTGTGCGCGGCTTCAAAAGAGCGCAGGATACGGGCCTCAGAGGCTTCTGCACGAGGTGAAACGGAAAGTTTCTTAAACGCCATTTCACCCTCCAATGTGGTAACCCAGGTTCCCTGCCCATGCACCGCGATTACCAGCGATCCGGCACCTTCAAAATCTGCCTGCCGTGCGCCGGTCAGATTTGGACAGCCCAGCACGCCGATCTGAACCTGGTGATCTTCAACCAGCGCGAGCGCGACCGCATACTGGTCGCCCCGCAGAAAACCTTTGGTCCCGTCGATCGGGTCCAGAACCCAGAAGCGTTCACGCGGCCCAGCCGCACCCAGGTCTATCCAATCGCACACCGCCCCAATGGTGGCCCCCGGAACAAACCTGGATACATAAGAGGTGATATGCTCCAGAGCCGTTTGATTTTCCGGCGTTTTCAAAGCCGAAGAACTTTCTTCAGCAACCAACACATCATCAGGAAAGAATTCAGTGAGCCGGCTTCCAACCAATGCCTGCGCCGCGAAATCCGCCACCGTAACCGGTGAGCGGTCATCTTTTGTTAACGCGGGAGATACCATCTCCAGCTGGATCTGTTTAACCAGTCTTGATGCCTGCCGCACGGTCTCAAGCGCAAAATTTATTTCCGGTTTTTTTAAATCAATCATTATTTTCTCGCTAATATAAATCCGTCTCAGTTTATCATGAAATCAACAACGATAAACTGAGACTGGAATAAATTACCCAATGATGCTGTGTTTAGGGACTGAAGATGATCCCGTGATCCTGAAGCATGCGCTTGACCTGAATCACGGAGCGCTCCACATTTTCCTCGTCGCCCACTACTTGCAGATCGTAGTTGATGTCAGTTGTGACCTGGTCTCCAATCCAGATGGTTTCAATTTGATTTGGATTGATGATGGTGTTGAAGACTTTTAAGTCGTCCTGGGTAAGCTCCACCGCAGTCATGATCAGGATCATGCCGGAATCCAGGAACAGGTGCGCTGCTTCAGCCATCCGGCGGATATGCTCATGCCAGTTGTCACCCGGGTTCTGCCGCTTCAGATCCGCGCCAACACCATACAGGAAGCTGCCTATGCCCAGATAATACACATATTTCCCGCCCTCAAATAGCTGCCGTTCCAGTAAGCTGGCAAATCGCTTCCGCCCCACACCTTTCTGCCCGGTAACAATCAATAAAGTAGGCCGCTGGTTGTAGCGTTCTGCTCTTTGCGACATGGTAACGGTGGTCTTAACCCATTTGCGATCCCTGGTCACTACCTCTTCCAGGAGTTCAGTGTTTTCATCTCTAATCGCTTCCAGGACAATGCCGCCGCCCCAAATTTCGTAATCGTCCACGATCACAAACCGGCTGGTGTCTGTCATCGTTTCCGAAAGGTCAAGCGCCAGGGGATGGCTCAGGGTTAAAGTGCATTCGGCTACATCATGATGCTCGATCTGGTTTTTGTCATTGAGGGTTGAATAATCAGATGCGTCAATAATGCGGTGGATCGTTTCAATCTGTACTTTAACTCTGGCTGTTCCCAGCTTAAGGATGTATTGCTTTTTAGGGATCATCGGGTGTTTTCCCAGCCAGAAAAGGCTCACCCGCAGCCGTGTAGCTACTTTTGGAGCCAGTTCATCCGCTCGGGCGGCAATCTGCCCCCGGCGGATATAAATCTGTTCATTCAGGGTAAACCCGATCGCTTCCCCGCTGAAAGCTTTATCTTTGACCGGAGCGGAAAAAGTTTCGATTGACTTAACCACGCTGCTCTTCCCGGATGGGTAAAAAACCAGCTCATCTCCCACCCGCATGGTTCCGCTGGATACCGTTCCCGAAACAATGCGGCGGTCATCTCCAAACAGGGTAAATTTGTATATATCCTGAACCGGCAGCCTGAAAGGTTTATCCGTGAGCGGTTTTGCTTTCTCAAAACTATCCAAAGCGGTCAGCACAGTGAATCCATCATACCAGGGGGTGTTTTCGCTCAAAGCAGCAACGTTATCTCCCATCCGGCCGCTGACCGGAATATAACACAGGGGCTGCACCCCGATTTCACCCAGGAATTGGTTGTATTCCGCACAGATCGAATCAAAAACTTCCTGTTTGTAGCCCACCAGGTCCATTTTGTTCACCAGCACAACAATCTGCTTGATGCCCAGCATCCACAACAAATAGCCGTGGCGGCGCGAATTTTCCTGGATCCCTTCCAGGGCGTCAATCACCAGAACAGCCGCTTCAGCGCGGGAGGCTCCGGTGACCATGTTCTTGATAAACTCAATGTGCCCTGGAGCGTCGATGATGATGTAGTGCCGCTTCTGCGACTTAAAGAAGACCCTGGCCGAGTCAATGGTAATGCTCTGGGCACGCTCGTCTTTCAGAGCGTCAATCAAATACGCGTACTCAAAAGGTTTAGAGTTCCGTTCGCAGCTTTCCCGGACCTGCTCCAACTTTCCTTCCGGCAGAGTCCCTGTATCCGCGAGCAGCCGGCCAATGACCGTACTCTTCCCATGGTCCACATGGCCGACAAAAACAATATCCATCTTTTCCTGGATTTCAACTTCAAACGTGTTACCCACAAGTGCCTCAACCATTACATGTACCCCTCTCGTCTGAGCGTCTCAAGACCACCGCCATCATCTTTGTCCTGGGCGCGCCCGGCGCGCTCGGCGATGTGGGCGAACTTACCCACTTTCAACTCCGCGATAATCTCAGCCACATTACGAGCCTCGGATTGAACCGGGAAAGTACAGGGAAAACATCCCAAAGAGCGGTAACGCTTTCCATCGCCATGGTTATAGTACAGCGACACGGTCGGGATATTTTCGCGTTCAATATACTCCCAGATATTCAACTCTGTCCAATCCAGGAGCGGATGGATGCGAACATTGGTGCCGGGAGCAAAGTCGGTTTTATATTGGTTCCAGAACTCAGGGGGTTGTTCGCCGATATTCCACTCATTTTGTTTGTCACGGGGAGAGAAATAGCGCTCCTTGGAGCGTGACCCTTCCTCATCCGCGCGGGCGCCAACAATCACCCCTGTGAAAGGTTCCGGATGTGGATCTTCTTCATATTGCTGTGTGGTGTGATTGAAACGCAGCCGTCTGCCTTCCCCGGTTAATGTCCGGCGAAGCGCTTCGGTTTTCAACAACCCACAACAGGCGATCCGGTCTACATTGCCGTCCGGAAAAGTCTGTTTCTGCTCAAGAGCGTCATCGTTCGCGCCAACTACCATCGGTAAACGCCACTCTTTTGTAAGGCGGTCCCGGTAATCAATCATTTCGGGGATCTTAAAATGAGTGTCAATATGGATCAGTGGGAAAGGCACATGGCCGAAAAACGCTTTTTTGGTCAGCCATAACAACACAGTGCTATCCTTACCCATTGACCATAACATGCCCAAATTCTTAAAGTTCGCGTAAGCTTCTCTTAAAATATGAACACTGATATTTTCTAATTCTTGCAAATGGTCCATCATAAATTGTTACCTCTTTTTCAGGTGCTCAATCGCTTAACAGGGACTGACTCTTAAGATATTGAATCACCTGTTCTACACATTCCTCTACCGTTAATACTGAAGAATCCAGAGTCAGTTCTGGCGAATCTGGCGCTTCATAAGGAGAGTTGATTCCTGTAAAATTTTGTATCTCACCCAATCTGGCTTTTTGATACAGGCCTTTGGGGTCGCGCTGTTCACACACCTCAAGCGGGCAATGGACAAAGATCTCCACAAAATCTCCATTCCCCAACAAATCCCGCACCACTTTGCGGTCTTCCCTGAACGGGCTGATAAATGCCGTCAGCACAATCAACCCTGCGTCAACAAACAACCTGGCTACCTCTCCAATGCGCCGGATATTTTCAGAGCGGTCTTCGGCGGAAAAACTCAGATCTTTATTCAATCCTGTGCGGATATTATCTCCATCCAGGAGGTAAGTATGCGCGCGGTACTTCTGATTCAATTCTTTCTCAACCGCGTTGGCAATGGTAGATTTGCCGCTGCCAGATAACCCTGTGAACCACAACACCACAGAGCGATGCCCTTTTATTTCACTGCGGCGTTGTCTTTCTATTGAATGTTGGTGTGGTCGGATGTGTTTTGTCATGACGATAGTTAAAATCCATTCCTGTTGAGGAAATGCAAGTTATTATACCAAAAAAAGGTAATAACCCATTCCGCAATAAATTGGGAATGGGTTTGCACAGAGAAGTCAACAAAATAATGCTTAAATTAGAACCAGGCCAGGTAAATCGTCCGCAGA
>ENA-OSEO01002138-OSEO01002138.1-sediment-metagenome-genome-assembly--contig:-NODE-2138-length-29892-cov-9.804997_pt1 | contig 29892 bp, 16 predicted proteins | sample MGYA00237883_ERZ534232 | MGnify/ENA metagenome assembly ERZ534232 | reverse complement strand
CACGGCGCTCACCGCGGTGACGGCGCTAAGGGCGTTGCCCATGAGATCCACGGCAACCACGGCAAACCAGTAGGTTGTTCCCTTGGTGAGGCCTGTGACCGTGTCCGTGAAGGTGCCGGCACCCACTGTGGCGACAGGAGCCAGAGAGCTCACATCGCTGAAGGGGGAAGGGCTCATGTAGATACGGTAGAAATCAATGTCCCCGTGGGTTGCCTCGTTGTAGCCGGTCCAGTCCAGCTTGACCTCGGTGCCGATACCCTCCCCATTGACCTCCAGCGTGTCCACCGCCAGGGGCGCAATATTGTCGTAGATAATCTCAACAATCAGTGCCGGGCTCTCGTTGCCTGCCCGGTCCATCGCCACAAAACGTAGGGTGTTGACGCCGCTCTGAAGCGTCACTGTGTATTGCCAGACCGTGGCGGCCGTAGGACCTACCACTTCCACACCGTTGAGGAAGATCCTGGCAAAGGCTTCCTTCACTCCGTTGACCACCTGATTCACACTGTGGGTGGTGGGAGGCAACGGGTTGACCTGAGGCGCAGGCGGAAGGGTCGTGTCCAGGGTGAAGCGATAGCGAGCTGAAGCGCTCCTGTTGCCCAGGTTGTCTTCGAGCTGCGCATCCACCGTGTATGATCCGTCCAGCAGCGGGGCCGCTGGACTGAACACGAGGCTATCTTCGCCTGAGGCGCTCCACGCGCCGGCAACCGGCTGACTGTTCACGTCTTTGAGTGAAAAGAGCGTCTTTGCCGCATTGAGCCCGCTTGTCACTTCCTCATAGGTGAGGGTCACGGACTGAGGAACCGCCTTGAGGAAAGCATTGTTCTCAGGCGTAATGGAGGTAATGGAGGGCGCAATGGAATCCACCAGGATGTCTACCCACTCGGAAACGCTCAGGTTTCCTGCCGCATCTTCCAGCCAGATCTCCAGCGTGTTGAGCCCCTGGACAAGGGTCAGGCTCACCGACCAGTCAAGGGAACCGAGGTTCACCCTTTTCGATCCATTGATCCACACGCTTGTCTCGTCCTCTCGGGTCCCCGTGAGGGTCACTGCGATCGAGTTGGAGCCGTTTTCGGCAGGCCATGCCTGGATGTCGCCCGTAAAAACCATGCCTCCGGTAATGGCGGGGGCACCGGGAGGTTGACTGTCCACAACAAAGGAAAAGCTGTAAAGCGCTGTATTACCGGCCACATCCTGAGCAAGAACAGCAATCTCGTAAAGCCCGTCTTCAAAAATCAGGGTGTCGGGGGCAAAAGTGAACTGGTCGCTGCTTTCCGTAACGGTCCCCGAAACGGGACTACCGTTCCACCTGACGGTGATGTTCCCGGCCATCATGGCCGCATCGTCCACGGTGCCGTGGCGGTCAAAAAGGGCAATCAGGATCCGGTCTACGTCCTGCAACTCGGAGCCGTCTTGAGGGTCTGTGCTCAAAAGTTCGGGTGGGGTTTTGTCAAGAATGTCCTCTAGAGCCTGGGACAGGGTGTTCTCGTCCTCCTCGGCCTCAACCACCTTTCCGGTGCTGTCGACGATGACGCCAATGGAGTGGTACCCTGCCAGGGCCGTCCATGTCCGGCTCACATCAACGGATTCCCCCGGGCCGAGTATCTGGATCACTGACCGGGTGCCGATGCTCACTCCATCGATCCTGAAATCCACCACAAAGCTGTCCACGACCGGGCCTGCTCCCTCGTTGAGGATGGTCGCCGTGAACGTCATGACCTGGCCGGCTGCGATATCCGCGTCAGGGGTCCAGGTGATCCCGGAGACAGCCAGGTCAGGGGGCGGTCCCTGGGTGGTAAACTGCCAGACCGGACCGGGTGTCTCCAGCCCCTCGTTGTCCCGGGCGATGATCTGCCAGAAAAAGGTTGTGCCCGGCGAGACATTCGACACGGTTATTGAGGTTTCGCCGGCAACTTCACCCTCCGGAAGCAGCATATCCGGCGCCGTGCCGAAGAGAAAATCGTAGGTGACCGAGTCCCAGGGATTGGGGTCTCCCCCGAACCAGTTCAGGGTGACGGAGTCATCCGTCATGGCCACCCGTACGGCGTTGTTAACCGGGGTCGGATTCTTGGGCGCAAAGGGCGGGCTGTTGGTGGGGGGTGCGCTGATGCAGGTGCTCTCAGCCGGGAGCCACGGAGCAAAGTCCAAGTTGCCGTAAATCTTATCTCCGGTTAGATCCGGGCCAGCTTCATCTCCCCACCAGTTGTTCTCTGCGTAGACTAAAATGGTGCTCGCGTTATAGACGCCGTAATTGAGGTTCTGGAGGAAATTGTTGCCCTGCAAAGAAGGCTGGGCGCTGTTCTGGGTATAAATGCCGTAGAGGTTGTCCTTGAAATTGTTGCAGTGGATTCTTACTCCGTTGCTTCCCGTGCCGTTTACGATGATACCCGAATGGCTGCTGTTTCGGATGGTGTTGTACTGGATCGTGGGTTTGGCATTGTCCATGTAGAGGTCGACATTGTTGGTGAGCCCGCCGTATTCAACGATACAATGCTCAACAAAGCTTGTCCCATCATCAATATAGTTTGTGAAATAGATCCCCTTCCAGTCCCCGGGAGCCGGAGAGGGGGCGTTGGAAGTCAATACAATGGGAGAGGATTCAGTTCCCTGGGCAACCAGAGCACCGTACCAGTCCATGTCGTTGTTCCGGTACTTTCCCACATAGAGCCCTGTGCCTGGATTGAAGCGCACGACCACACCCGGCTCGATGGTCAACATGGCCAGCCGGCCGAGACTGATGTAGTCGTAACTATGCGCACAATCGTAATGGCGAACCGTGATGTCCCCCGTCACCACATAGGGAACACCGTAATTCCTCCAGGTCGTGCTCCATAGGATCTCTTCTCCCATCAACTCGATCGCCTGGATTCCATTACCAAGAATCGTGTTTCCTACGTTGTTGAGCATGCCCCCAACACGAATCGCGTAGGAGCCATTGTCCGAAATGGTGTTGTAGGAAATAGTGGGGTTCCCTGCAGCATCCGCAGCGTAGATGCCGGCACCGGCGTTGCCGGCGATGAGGTTCCCCTCTCCCTCACTCCCAATGACCGGACTGCAAGAACCAGACATGTAGATACCATGGTTCCCGGAGTGCTGGATAATGCTGCTCTTGATCGCAGGGTTGGAAGAGCCGGTGATGGAGATGCCGTTACCGCTGGATTGCTGAATCGTTGAGCTTCTGATCGTGGGGGAGGCATTCGTAATGTACAGGTTGGCCCCATGGCTGAGGCCGCCATATTCCACCACGCAGTACTGAAGAATAGTCGTTGCATCGTGAATGTAGTTATTGAAATAGATCCCATTCCAATCGCCCGGAGCCGGAGTGGAAGCATTGGAGGTAAAGACTATAGGCGATGACTCAGTTCCCTGGGCAACGAGCGCACCGTACCAGTCCATGTCGTTGTTCCGGTACTTTCCCACATAGAGCCCTGTGCCTGGATTAAAGCGCACGACCACACCCGGCTCGATGGTCAAGGTGGCCAGCCGGCCGAGACTGATGTAGTCGTAACTATGCGCACAATCGTAATGGCGAACCGTGATGTCCCCGGTGACAATGTAGGGGCTACCTGCCACAGTCCACGTGGTGTTCTGGGTGATTTCTCCACTCACATAAGTTGAGGCGTGAGCAAGTGGGGAAGAAAAGGCGAGGACGACGAAAGAAACAAAACACAACCACATCCAGAGGCTGACTTTTGCTCTCATAGGCCGACCCTTCCGGCAGGCATTCTTTATTGGATGACTTCTTGGTTCTTTCTCATAAATTCCTGGATTTCGGCTCGCACCCCGTTTCCGTCTTCGCTGTAGCTTCGCCGGACAGGCCGCGGGGCTTGGCCGGGATGACGAATCACGAGATACGCTCTCAATCGAGGAGAACTGTGTGTCACCTTCCCCAACCCCTCCCATCGAGGGAGGGGAATGTTTGTGTGGCCCCTCCTATCGACGCAGGGCTCTCTTAAGATTTCTCCTTGAGCTTATCCTGAACTTCTCGAAGGAGTCGAAATGACAGAAACGATCGTTCGCACGCTTACGACACTACCTTAAAGTAGAGTGATAATCCTTGTGCCCTCCCATCCAGGAAGTGCGTTGGTACACATTAAACAGAGCGAAGGGATCGCCTGGAGTGCGACCTCCTTCGCAGTGCCGCAAGACCCGCAAGACCGGCGGACACAAGCGCAAAAGTTGTGGGTTCTGGAACTGGGTTTACATTGACGGCAATGCTTTGAGACATATCTAGCTGCGGGTAGAGTAACGTAAAGAGACCCTGGTTAGGATCATCCAAATCAGAGAGAATTCCGACATCGAATATACCAAACTCCAAAGGCGTAAAGAGCAAACTAGCCAATATGATACCGTTGCCCCCTGGTCCCGACGATGGAAATGGTATAAGACCTGCGACACCATCTGAGGGTAGCAGATTGGATAGGTCATCAAATGCTACATCAACTGTCGCTCCCAAGTAGGTGAATCTTGTTGTTTCATAATCGACCGAAAAGCCAAATGCCGCAACTTCATCTGTTAAGTCGAAAATCGGATCGTAGTCTAAGACACCATCCACGATAACCTTGACATTGAAAGGGATGCCAACATAGATGACCGGATTTTCCAAGGTTAGGCTGACAGTGGGGATCGCTCGCGCAGTGCCAGCGAAGATCTGTAATGCTGACAGGAAAGTTATACCCAAAATCAGGACTTTAATTCTTGCCGTTTGCATGGGGAATCCCTCCTCTTTATTGAGACCTATAATAAATGTACCAAATCCGATAATCTGACAGAGTCACACAGCCGTCAGCGTCGTAATCCGCATCTGCAATGAAACCGGTGTCTCCGCTGCATTTTCCTAAGGTACTTCTGAAAATGTAGTAATCAGACTGGCCAACGACACCGTCGCCGTCGAGGTCGCCGGGTTTGGCTGTTTCTTCGACAGTCACGGCGACGTTGTCGTAGTCGGTATCCGTGCCGTCGTAGACGGAAAGCTCAAGGACATAAGTCCCGGCAGCATCGGGCGTGAAGGATGGTGTTGCAGTGTCGGCACCGCTGATATCGGCATCGCTGAGCAGGCTTCCCGCCGGTAAGCTCACGAATCGCCACCCATAGGTGAGAGGCATAGGCCCTTCATCCAGATCGTTGCTCGCAGTGCTGTCAAGGAAGGCCGTTTCTCCTAGGGTAATCGCAAAGTCATCCCCTGCATCGGCAGCAGGCGGCACGTTGGCTGTCGTCGCTCTGACTTGCACCGTGTCATCGCAGAAAGCCTCGCCATCACTGACCCTCAGTCTGAGCGTGTAAGTGCCGTCCGCGTCCGGGGCGAAGCCGGCCACAGGCTGGTCCCCGTTCACAATGGAATCGTCGGAAAGGCCGCTCTGGAGCGGTATGGAATCAAAGATCCAGCGGTAGGATAGAGCCTGGGGCCCGTTGTCCGGGTCGTCACTGGCGCTGCCGTCGAGGGTGATGGGTGTGCCGGTGGAAACGTCCACATCGTCTCCTGCTCGAGCGTTTGGCGGGACGTTCGGTGTGGCGGAAATGATCACCACATCATCGTCACCCTCGAGCATGCCGTCGCTCACGGTGAGAAGGATAACGTATGTGCCGTCCAAGTCCGGAGCAAATGCAGGTTGAGGGCTTGTGGGATCGGAAAGGGCGGCAGTGCTGTCCTGAGGTCTCTCAAGGAAGGACCACAGGAACGTGATGGTGGCCCCTTCCGGATCATAGCTGGCGCTGCCGTCCAAGGTGACAAGGGAGCCGGTTGCAACGTTTGCATCGTCTCCGGCAACAGCCTCAGGAGGAAGCGGCTTCGAGTCAGGATTGTGGGGATCGGTGCCGGCGAAAGATTCCTGCCAGTTCGTAAAGCCGTCTTCATCAGGGTCCTCGGCCTGATCGTTCACCAACGGATTCAATTGATGATCCACTTCCCATCCATCCGACATGTCGTCCTCATCCGTGTCGGGATTCATAGGATCGGTAAGTCTCTGGTACTCGTCAAGGTTGGTCAGACCGTCGTTATCCGCATCGCCGGTGCCGTGCCTCAAAAGGTTTCCAAAATGCTCAAGCTCCCACGAGTCGAGCATGCCGTCATTGTCGGTATCCTGGATCGTGTATTCTTCGGTGACAATTGCGCTCTGATTTCCCGCTGCATCCACGGCAATGAATTTAAGAGATATGCTTTGCTCGGAGATCTCAACGGGCGACACGTACCGCGAAGACTCGGTGGTAGGCTCGCTGCCGTCCGTGGTGTAGTAAATCTCGGCCGGTTCATCGCTCGCGAGGGCCACGCTTTGAGGCGAAAAATAGGTCCCACCGGCAGGTAATGCCTCAACCCCGGGAGCCGTCCTGTCGATGGTGATCATGCCCGGTGCGTAGCCGGAGGCGCTCTGCTCACCGTCGGATATCACCGCATAGACCCCATAGGTCCCGTCGGACAGGCCGGAAATGTCCCAGGCGTATGTGTCCCCCGCCCCGTCCGGGTCTTCCTCAAGGCCTCCTGCAATCAGGACACCATCCTCTCCTGCCAGGTCCGTATCGTAATAGAGGGCAATCTCGGCGTTGGTTTCCGGGTCGCCGTCTTCCCACCGGATGGTCACCGAGTCCCCGTTGGTTGCAAAATCGAGGGCAGGCTCTTCCAGCGAAATGGATGGCGGATCGTTCTGACCGTCGCTGTCCGTGAAGAAGGCTGCCGCCTCCATCCACGGGCTCAGTCCTCCATTGCCATCCTCAGCCCGCACCGTCCAATAGTACCAGGTGTTGTCGGAAAGAGGCGATGGGAGGACCCACCCGGGCTCTTGAGCGACCCCTTCTGCAATAAGCTGCGTCAAATCAGCGTCCGCATAAACTTCAAAGCGATAGGTCAAGGGGTCATTGTCAATGTCCGTGGAAGCATTGACTTCCAGGGTCGGGGTCAGCGTGGAAACCCATGTACCCTCACCGGGGTTCTTGAGGGTCGGCGTGGTGGGGTCATCATTGGCCGTGTTGACGAAGAAGCTCCCCTGGGTCCATGGACTGTCGGCAGCCCCGTCGTTCGCCTTCACGCGCCAGAAGTACCAGGTGTTGTCCTGGAGGTCTGAAACAGACCAGGACGTCGTGTTCGACCCTTCGAGCAGATTCCCTGAATTTATCAGAGCCGTGCTGTCGAAGGTGTTCACCGTGTCGAGCTCGAAGTGGTAGGTCAGAGCGTCTTCATCCAGGTCTGAGGCATTCGCTACCACAAGATCGAGGGCTTGCACGTTCACCGCTGCGCCGTCCGCAGGCGACAGGATCGCCGGCGCATCGGGCGCGTCGTTTGCCGTGTTCACAAAGAAGGAGGCCATAGCCGTCTCAGCGGTCAGCCCGTGCTCATCCGTAACGACGGCGCGCCAATAGTAACGGGTGTTGTCATCCAGCGCTTGGTCCACAGTCCAGGAGGTCGTCCCGTCGCCCTCCTCTGCTACTCCCGCCACAGAGGCGACAGGAGTCGTCATGGCGCTGTCATCGTAGACGAGGAAGGAATAGGTGAGAGCATCCTCATCCACGTCAAAGCTGTTGGTCACCTCCAGGGTGGGAGTGAGCGTGTCCACTTCATTTCCGTCCTGGGGGCTGCTGATGTTGAAGGGTCCCGGAGCTTCGTTCTGCGTGTTCACAAACAAGGAGCCGTAAGCCCACGGGCTGAAGCCGAAACCATCCGTGGCCCTCACCCTCCAGAAATACCAGGTGTTCTCCGTAAGCTCCTGGGTAACGGTCCAGGAGGTGGTCGCAGGAGTTTCAGCGAAATCGAGCGCACTTGCGACCAGGGTTTCCATGCCTTCATCCGAGTAGACCTCGAAGTCGTAAATGATGTCATCCCCGTCCGGGTCGGTGCTGTTTTCGACAACCAGTTCCGGCTGAAGCGAAACCACTTCCGACTTATCCTCGGGCGAAGCTATCACGGGCGTGCTCGGAGCATTGCTCTCTGTCGGAATCTTGCCCTGGAGGAACTCTTCCAGGTCGGTCAGACCGTCGCCGTCATAGTCGCCATTTCCGTCGCGATCCAGGTTGCCGAAGTGCTGACGCTCCCAGTCGTCCCTCATGCCATCCCCGTCAGAATCGGAGCGAGACCGGATGGTGAGGGCCGCTTTTTTCGTGTCTTCCAGAGCTCCGTCGGATGCTCTGAAGGTCAACTCGTACAGGCCGGCCTGGCCTGCCACAGGGGTCCAGGAAAAAGTGCCGGTTCCGTTGCCCTCGTCCGTGAACCTTGCGCCTGCAGGGAGAGGCGAGGCGCTGAGGCCGGGGGTCGTGCCGTCCGGATCGCTTGCCTCGACGAAGAAGGAGAGGGTCGTCTCTTCGAGTCCTGGGCGGTCGGGAACGAATTGAAGCACGGGGGCATGGGCCACTTCAGGCTCTTTGAAATAGACGGTGTAGGATCCGGTGGAGTTGGAGTCGAAAAGATAGACGAAGTGCTGCCAGGGACCGCTCCCCACCCTTGTCTTTGAAAGCCACGCGTTCTCAGGCTTGATCCGCTTACCGTCGGATCGGATCACTTCCTTTATCGGCTTTTGTCCCCCTAAGGGATCCGACAGTTTCACCACCATGAACCCCTGGGTCACCGGTGTGGTAAGGGTGTATTGGCTGCCGGAGCCGGTAAGGCTCGAAGAACCTGACTGGTCGGTCACGGAGGTGTCTATGTTCTCGGATTCGTACACCGTGTACGCTTCGCCCTCCAGGGCAAGGAAATCACGGATGCCGTCCCGGCCGGGAAGGTCAACGAGCACGTCACGCACAAGAAAGTGGGTATTGGTGGCTTCGAGGACGGAGGTCAACTCTCCGCCGAGCTCGTCGGAATGGGTGAAGTCAGCCAGGAATTCGACGAACCTTCCAGAAAGAGAGCACGTCATGGTCCACCAAGCTACTGAGGCAGAATCAGGCTGGATATCCCCAAAGTCGACAAGAAGGCTGGGAGTGAAGGGTTTGCCGTTGACCTCGGAACCCGTGATGACAAAACCGATGAGAAGCCCAGTTTCGTTTTCCTCAATCTTGGGCTGGGCGGAATTGATCTTGAGGCCTTTCGCTACCCCTGTCCCATTGTTCGAAGCCCTGACGCCCAGGCTGAAGGGAACCGGTGGTTCGATCGCCGGGGTGAAGGCATCGTCGCCATAAACGTCCTTGGTCAGAAAATAGTCGAGGGTGATCTGCGGAAGAGGTTTCACATAGATATAATCGGGCGTCACCTCGGTCACATGCTCTTCGCCGCCGATGGTGTAGGTCAGGGTAGCGCCCACATAATACAGAGTCCCCTGGGGTACGCCGTCGGAAGCGCCGATGGTGGGGATGATCAGCCAATGAATGTCCGCCGTGGTTGCCGGGGCTACGACGCCGGAACCGCCCACATTGTTGATATTTTCCATGGAAGAGAGATCGATGAAGAAAAGCGCGTCCTTATTGGCGCGGTCAGAGCTTGCAACGACGGGGTTTCTTTGCTCGTCCGCAAAAGTGACCGTCACATGGACGTCCTCGAGCTGTATATGGGTGAGGCCGTTGTTGATGCGCATGTGGGCGTCAAAGGCCTGGCGCTCCAGGGTCATCTCCTGCTTGATTTCGATCTTCACTCTTGCGCACACCGAATCCTCCGCGGCATAGGAGGGAATGCACAGCAGGGCCGCGATCAGCAAGACAAAGATCGATTCAGCGATCAGCCATGTGACACTGTTTCCATTTGCCCTCATTCTCTTCTCCATGAGCTTCCTCCGGCTCTCATAAATCGCTAGGCTTTGCACTCATGACCTTTCATGGAAATGTTTCTTTCACGAACTTGTGGACGCCCGGTAATAAGTTGTCATCGGATGTTGATTGCTCTCGTAATAACTTGACGCGGGTAATTCTTCGTCCCCTTCTTCCTAAATGCGGCAAGACCGGCTAAACCCAGGCATACCAAAATGGCCGTTGCCGGTTCAGGAACAGGGGCAGCCTTTGATTCATAGTCAATAATTAGTTCCGGCCTCAACGCGATGTCCGTGCTTTCCGAGGACCAATACTTGATGATCGTGCTGTTCGAATGATAAGTGTCGTTATCTGCTTTCAGGATCAGACCGGCGTTCACTCCGTAAATCCAGTCATCAATAAGCTCTAAGGCAGAAGCTCCGCTGATGATGATATCGAATGGATCAGCAAGGCCGTTGGGCGTGGAGCTGCTGAAGGATCTGGAAGCTAATGGTGTTTCGACAAGATCAAGTTGTGTATCGCTCGCACCCGTCGAACCCGCCCAATCCTGCGATCCCTCAATCTTCTGGTTCCATGTGGTCGTGCCCGTATCTGGTGAGCCGCCCAAATCAGAAGTTGTTCCGGTCCCCTCGATCCAGCCTGCATTTGCAGGTGAAAGGCTGAAAACACCAAGAGAATTGCTGGATTGTCCATAGAAATAGACACTCTGCACATAAAGCCGCAGGGTGACGGAATTGATGTCAGAGTATTGGCCTTCAAAAGAAGAAAGATCGTACCGTAACAGAGTACGCAAAGGCCCATAAAAGCCGAACTTCACGTTGCGACCTACTGCTAGATACTCTCTAGCACCGTAATTTTGATTTTCAGTGTTTCCTGACCAACTGACATTGACAGCTTCTATCGTAGTGTCTTCTGTTCCTGAATAAAGCTCGTCTGTGAGGGGGTCATAAGCCCCCTCTTTGAAAGTAATTGTTGCGCCTTCTGTGCTTCCGGCGCAAAAAGTGACAGACAAAATAATCGCGGTGAAAACCAGCAGATGTTTCATCTTTCCTCCTCATACGTGGGAAACGAGAATAGCGACATAAGTTAAGTTCAAAGGCAAAGCGCATTGTTTTTGACCAACGCTCATTCCTTCCAGGCAACACGGGTAGCACAAAATCACATTGGTAAGTTCTGTCTATATTTACTGGCATCCCCTTTTCATCGGTGAGTTTCTTACTTATTTACCGACGTCCCCTTGTTCATAGTGCCGTGATCAGGAGTAACGGCTATACTTCTTTATCCACCCTTTTTCACCTAGGTGCTCTCCGTTCAGCATCCCACTAATTTCAGCAACATTTTCTCCATCGACAAGAACCTCGATTCCGAGTTCACGGTCGTGAGCATCCTGTATTGCAAAAAGCAGATCATGCATCGCCGTATCAATTGCATCTACGACAACCTTCCTGACGATATCCTTCTGGTCGTCCGTGAAACATTGGAGCTTGGACTGTAGCTCTTGAATACCTGCACCCATCAGTTTTCCCCCAAGAAGCATATCGTGTTGTTCAATCGCTTTATCGCGAAAGTTGGCGATTATGAATTGTCCAAACTTTTGCAGTGCTTCCATAATCTCACCTTCCTCCCCATGGTATCTTGGTTGGCTCCACAATGCCTTGTCGAATTAGTTGTGACTGCGATTGAGCCACAAAGTCTTTGGCTACAGAGGGTGGCATACCCGCCTCTACCATTGCTTTATAGGCTATGCGAGAGTGATGCGTAAGGGTGTTCGGGGCGCCGCTAACAGCAAATTCATTGAACAGACGCTGTTGGGCCGCAGTAATATCAGCATGTCGCACTCCATATTTCTTGAGCATGTCTGCACTGACTGAGAACGCTTCGCGGAAGTCGTAGCCTGTGGCCCCCTCAAAAGCCTTCTTGGCATGGACATGGTGACCTGAAACGTCGCGATAGGCTCCTGTTCCGTTTGTGGGTGGTGCCACTTGACAGGATTTATGCACCCAGGCGCCCGTCTTGCCGACAAAGTAGGCGTGGAAGTTCTCCACCTCGAAATTGTACACGGTCTGGCGCTGGGAGGTCCAGGTCGAGCCCTTGACTCTTACCCATCCGCCCGAAGAAGAGAAGACTTCATCTCCGGGCACCAAATCGTAGGCTCCGACCCAACCCTTATCATTGACCCAGAAGGGATGCTCCGGGGTTACCTGGAAAATGTCCTCGACTCCGCTATCGTCCCCAAGGGTCAACTCCATGGTCGGCTGGTCGGGAGTGACGAAAAGGCGTTTGACGGGTTGCCATGCGGTTTCGCCGGTGGAGTCGTCCCTGGCAAGGACAAGATCTCCTGGCTGAATATCCTCTATGGGCCTTAAGCCCTGGGGGGTGTGAATGAGTGTTCCGGCTCCGAAACACAAGCCTTTCTGCGTTGACGATACCCCCGCACTCTGGCCGGGAACGGCCTTGGCGCCTGACGTGTTGACCTTCATGGCACCGGCAGGGATTGCAAACTGGGTCGCCATGTATAAGAGCCCTGCGAGCGTCTCATTTGGGACGAATTCGTAGATAGCAGCGTCAAAAAGCGCTTTCGGGAGTCTGTTACTTATTTAGCGACGTTTCCCCTCTTTCACAATCAGGGCCATGGGAGTCATCTGTGCCATGATCCAAGTCTTGAGCCAACATCCCCTTTGCACAGCCTCCCAGACCTTCGCAGTGCACTGTTGCACCCATCAAAACGCTATTCAATTGTCAAAGAACAACCTGATCCGCTAAAACCGGCGCTAAAGGGAGTCCCCATTGAATTTACATAGACCTGGGAAGCGGCTCAGTTCAAAACGATTGTAACCGGAATGAAGACAAGCTTCACTCCGTTTACAATCTTTATCGTTCGGTCAAGTTATTATTTCATGGGCATCCCCATCGTCCTGTGTTTTCTTCATTCGACTACCCCTAGCGGTCATTTGGGTTTTTCTCCGCATCGCACTCAAACAACACTGATCGAAACCGTCTTCTTAAGGATTTTGATAGGGATGCCTTGATAATCAAATGCAAACTCAGCGCAATTCGCTTTATCATGCTTGATCGCAAAACCGTCCGAAGAGATCCTCCATATCTCAGAAGATCTGTTTTTCTGCCTCAAGACCGCAATAAGCTGTTCTCTAAGCTTGAAGAGTTCTTCGGCACCAAAACGATCGTGGATTTCTTTTGGGAAGCCTTCTTGAGTGTAGTAGATGTCGATCACGATACTAATCAACCCCTCATAGAGAAACTTTTCCCAGACATGGACAGGAAACGAAAGTTCATATTCATCTAGACTCAAATTTTCCATTCGGTCTAATTCTTTCTCTATGAGCTTCCTCAGGCTCTACTAAAGACCGGAGTTATACTCACGACCTTCTATCAGAATGTACAAAAAGTCTCCTAAAGTCTTGACACTAATAATGCGCTCTTTGTCAGAAAGTGTCATTGCGAGCCCGGCTTTATCGAGCGTGGCAATCTCCCCTAATTCCTGAAATCTTCGAGAAGCCTTTTCCACCTTTTGCAGTCATTATAACTTAGATCTATGTCATCGATCCTATTACCTTGAGAGGTTCGGAAGTGCAATGCAACTCCCCTATCTGTCAAGCGCGCGTAACCCGATGCGTGCTTCTCAAATAGCATAATGAAACATGTATACCTGTGACCTTCCAACTCATGAGTGGTTTCAGGAAACGTAGTTGGCTCAAGTATAGATAGAAACCTTTGAATAACGATCTCTTTGGTGTCTGCACCCAGTTCATCTGCGATTCCATGATGAAAGGTAACAGAGCACCAAGTTTCATCATTAACGGTTAATTCGATGGATTTGTCACCTATAGGTAATTCCAGTTTCTTTGTCATAATATGTCACCTTCTGCTGTTTGTAGTTTCTACCACGGGGCGGGTACCTCTTCCTGATTTCTATAAAATTTTACAGAATCCTTGAATCGAGACCAGTTGGATTGAATATACCGTAACTCTTGCGCTGTGACTGTATCAGCAAATTCACTCGTTCCTTTCAAAACACCAGAGAGATCCTTTACATGGGTAAGATCAAAATGTATCTTATAGCCTTTCGACACGGCATTCTCCATTACATCAACGGATGCTTGAGCCCATGTTTTCTTTCCAGGACCGTACTTTAGAATATCAGTTAGTGTTTTTCCTCCAGCCTGTTCTTGTAACGCACGCAATTTGCCACCAGCGCTGGGTCCATAGACCAAATCATTTGGTCCAAAATTTAGTGGAGCTTTTGGAGCAAGCGCCTCACCTTTTTGGACCTTAGAGATTTGAGCGACCTTAAGCCCCCCTGCCGGTATAAGAATCTGTGTGGCGGCGTAGACCCATGGGGCTGCGCCCTCCGGGACGATTTTATAAACCAAGGCTTCAAGGAGGGCCATTTTGTATTCACCGGATATGAGTCCTCTCGTTCCGGCGATGATGTTGTCAATGCCGTTTGCTATAACGGCGATGGCCGCGGCTGTGCCTATGAAGCCGGTGCCCGGAATCGCGAGAACAGCAGCTACGACTTCGATAACGCCACCTACAATCCTGGCAACACACAGTCCCTCGGGGTCGATCAGGCCGAGAGGATTGCTGAAGACATAGGCATAGAGGTTCACGCCTTCTGACATCGGATCGGTCTGGAGATATCTTCCTGTAGTCGAGTCGTAGTACCGGTTCCAGTTGTAGTGGAGGCCGGTTTCCTGGTCATAGTATTGGCCTGGGAAGCGGAGGTTGTTTTCAACTTCAGAGACCGTGACGGTGCAGTTGCCGAAGGAGTCGTATTCCGCAGCCCAGACCACTCGACCGCTGCTCGTGATCAGCTTCTGGGGCGTGCCCAGGTGGTCGTTCTGGTACCAGTAATAGGTGCCGCTCACCCTCAGGAATATCGGGTCGGTCGTCCACACCGAGTGGGCTTCGTACCCGTAAGCCCTGATCTCCTGGCCGCTCGCGTCATACTCTCCGATGAGGCCGTCGTCAGCGTAGGCGAAGCAGGTCCTGGTTCCTCCCACATCCTTCCATAGCCGCCTGCCGAAGGGATCGTAGTAATACTCGGCAACGGTGCCGCCCTGGCCATCCTCCACACGAAGGAGACGGTCATCCACACTGTAGATGAAATCCCTGACCTGGCCGGCGGTCGTCTTTCGGGTCAGGTTGCCGTTGTCGTCATAGTCGAATGCGGCGCCTTCATGATCGCTAAGCTCGTTGTTGGCGTTGTAATTCCACTGGCCTGTTGTCGCAGCAGAGGTCAGGCGGTTGCCGACACCGTCATAGGTGAACGCCTCGTTGGGCAGGGTGGGGTTCACGGCCGAGGTGAGCCGGTACAGGTCGTCATACCCATAAGCGTAATTGCCGTGCTCCGTGTTCTTGGCCGTGATGTTTCCCACCGGGGAGTAGGTGTAGGTCCTGTTCAGGATCGTGTTCCCGCCCGGGTCCCTGGAATCGATGGAGGTCACCTGCATGAGCGGATCATACCCGTACTCCAGGGTGCTGCCGCCGGGCAGGGTGATTCGGGTAGGGCTGTTCCACCGGTAAGTGTTGTAGGAGATCTGGCCCTGGCCGGGGATGTCGATGGCGGCCAGGCGGTTGTTGCCGTCATAGCGGTATCCCACGGTCACCCCGCCCGGGTCCGTGAAGCTCTTCCTCATGCCGTTGTCATAGTAGGTGTAGGAATGGCCGAGACTGAAAGCCCCGTAGTCGACATTCTCGGTGAGCTTGCGCTGGAGATCGTCGTAGGTGTAACCGGCCGTGGTCGTGCCGTCGTCGTAGGAGAGCAGGCTTCCCAACTCGTTGTAGTCAAAATCCACGGTCTTCACCGGGGCGGTGTAATCCCCTGCGGCAAAGTGCTGCACCTTGATGAGCCTGCCCAGGGCATCATAGTCGTAAGCGATCTTCTGGCCCTTGGCGTCGTAGACCGCGGTGCGGTTGCCCATGGCGTCGTACTCGTAGAGCGTCTTTTCTCCAATGGGTCTGGTGACCCGGACCAGCCGGTTGTTCCTGTCGTAGTCGTAATAGGTGACCCCCTGGTTCGGGTCTTCAACCGACACCAGGTTCCCCCGCCTGTCGTAAGAGCGCTTCACCACGCCCTTCAGGGGGTCCGTGATTTTGACGAGCCTGTTGAGGGCGTCGTATTCGTACTCCGTGGTCTTGCCCTGCTCATCCGCCTCGGAGAGGACGTTGCCGGCCTCGTCGTAGGTGAAGCTCCTGGAGTAGGCCGTGCTGCCGTCCAGGATGTCCCGGGTGCGGACCAGGCGCTGCAGCTCGTCGTAGTACATCCTGCGCGAGTAGGTGGGAAAGTCAATCTGAACCGGGAGGTAGGAGGAGACGGTTGTGGATTGGGTTTCATCGTAATGATAGAGGATCTCGTTGCCGGCTCCGTCCACGCTCTTCCTGAGCCTGGCCTCGTTGTCGTACTCGTTGACCGTCTGTTTCCCTTCCTGATCCACGAGGCGCACCGGGAGGTCGTCGGAGTTGTAGTCCGTGGTCACGTACTTCGTGTAGGGGTCAATGGCTTTAATCAGGTTGTTGTGGTCGTCGTACTCGAAATCAAACCGCTTGAGCAGCGCGTTGATGACCGCGGTGCGGTTGTTGGCCCCGTCGTACTCGTAGGCGGTGGTGTTCTGCAAAGGATCGGTCTGGGAGACAAGGCGGCCCATGTCGTCGTACTTGAACTTCCAGGTGTTCCCGCGAGGGTCCTTCATCTCCAGGAGCTTGCCCATCCCGTTGTACTCGAGGAACTGGGTGGTGTTCTCCTCGGGGTCGGTGATGGTGGCAAGGTTTCCTTTTTCGTCATAAGTAAACCGGGACATGGCGGATTCCGTGAACTCATCACCCTCGATGGTGGCGGTGAGGAGTTGGCCGAAGTCATCGTAAGTGAAGACCGTGGTGCGCTCCACGTCCGTGCCCAGGGCTTCCACCTTCTTGAGAAGATTCCCCTGGTCGTCATACTCGAAGGTGGCCACGTTGCCCCTGAGGTCCTCGATCCGGCTCACCTTGTTGAACCGCCGGTCGTACTGGAAAGACACCTCGGTGCCGTCGGGGTAGACCACCCGGGTCAGGTTGTCCCACTCGTCGTAATCCTTGCGGGTGGTATTGCCTTTCTCGTCCGTGATGATCTGGCTGCGGCCGTCCTTGACGATCTTCTTGATCGTGCGGCCGTTGACGTCGATTCGCCTGGTCTCGCCGTCCCGGTCGTACCAGACTTCCTCGATCTTGCCCGAGGAGGTCCGGATTCTGGCATAGGACTCTGCCCTGGCCTCGTCGTAGTCGTACTCGAAGAAGTGGCCCTTGCCGAAGCGGTCCTTCACCGAGGCGACACCGCCATAGGTGTCGTAGGAGACGATGGTAGGACGGCCTCCGGAATCGACACTCCTGACGATCCTGCCCTGGCCGTCGTACTCGTAGGTGGTCTCCTGGTCCAGGACGTCCCTGACCTTGGTGAGGAGGGTGCCGGTATAGGTGTATTCGACGGATCGGCCGGCACCGTCGCTCACCTTCCAGAGTTTGCCCTCAATGTCATCCTCGAACCAGATGACCTGGGAGGCGTCCCGGTCCGCAAGGCCGGTGGCCCTGCCGTCCTCATCGTAGAGGACCTTGCCGATCACACCGGCCGGGGTCCCGAAGGACAGGAGGAGGCCCTTGGAGTCGTACTCCTGCCAATTAGCGCGTTTGTCGGTCCAGCGGTACCCTGTCTCGGTCTCAAGAATCCTGAAGGTGTCGTGGCTGTAAATTGGAGGTGCTATCGATGTCTTTTTGTAGATCACCCCGCCCTTGTCTATAGCGGAGCGTTTACCGGTGAGCGAATCGGTTTCGAATTTCAGGTTGTTGCGGGTGTGCTCCCAGCGCCACTCATTCCCATAGAAAATCCTTTCCACAGAAAGAGCCCCACCGGGCACCTTGACGATCATATCCGTAGCAGCATCATGGTATTCCCTTGTCAGGGTGTTGACATAGCAACCCGCCACGTGGAGGATGTTTTGACATGTATCCTTGAGCCATGTAGCCGCGGCGGATCCTTTTCGCAGAAGAGCGAAAAGTTTCTCTTTCCAGAAGGTGGCAGCGCTGGGAAAGCACTTGGCTCCCTGCATCGGGATGGAAGCGGGCGTGACGGAAGAGTAGGAACCTCCTCCTATGCCGCCGCTGATGTTCCAGGTCGGGGCTCCGCCGGAGACGGGTGTGCTCGATACCGTGCACTCGCCGTTGTCGTAGAACAGGCAGTGCTGAGTGGCGCCGGTGGTCCACTTGCCGTTGGCGCACTGGTACTCATAACCCATATTGATGCACTTCTGGAAGCACTGGCATCCGCCGCCGCTCCCGGACTCATTGCGGCGTAAAGGAATGTTTGTCTCTGGGGGTTGTAGCTCATATTCCCAATTGACAAAAAGATTACGAGGGCATATTCTTTCAGACTAATTACTTAAGGATTTTCGGAGGCTATTTGAATGCCGAGCAAGAGAACGGTTGTAACAATATCAGATGTGGAAGAGCGCTGGCTAAAGACCTACACGAAGAGGCATAACATCTCCATGGCTGAGGCTATCCGCCGAGGGATCGCCTGCTTGAAGGCCTCTCAGCGTTCTGCTTCCTATCTGAAAATAGTTAATGATACCAAAGGAATTTGGTCAAAGGGGGATGCCCTTAAGTTCCAAGAACGGTTGCGGTCCGAGTGGGAAGCATAGTCATGCTGGAAAGACTCCTGGATTCCGTTATCATCATCGACCATTTCAATGGCATCTCCGAGGCTTCGACGTTCATTTCCGGCTTGGATCCCGCCAGAACGTCAATCTCGGTAATCAGCTATGCGGAGATTTTGGTCGGCTTCGAAGACGAGAAGGCCTCCGTCGCGAAAGCTTTGCTTAACCATTACGAGGTATTGGTCATTGACACAGCGGTTGCCGAAAAAGCAGCGGGATTGAGGCGGGTTTACGGATGGAAGCTTCCTGATGCTTTTCAAGCAGCTCTTGCGCTTCACCATAACCTGAGGCTGTGTACGAGAAACACAAAAGACTTTGATCCCCAAAAGCATTCCTTCGTCGAAGTCCCTTACACATTGACATCGTGATAAATAAGCATGCCCGTAAGCAAGTAGATTAATCATTCCAGACAGAGGCCGCGCTCTTTTGCAAATTCCTCGCGTCTCCTTACAGCGTATCCCACTGCCGGCTGAGTCATTCCCAACTTCCTTGCAATGGACGTGTTACTCAAACCCGGGTCCCGCACCGCCCAGTAACAAAAAAGACTGGGCGCCTCCACCTGCTCCTTTCTGCGGCCCTTAGAATATATCTCTTGCCCCTGAACCCCAAGCAGTTGCTCCACACGCCTTGGGCGTTCTCGCCGACTCCTCTTTACTTCTTCCCATCCCCCCATGCTCCTGATCAGCCCACCCCCAGTCAACTCAGTCCTGCGACCCTGACCAATCCTTGACGGTCTCGTAAAAAGTGCGAAAACAGAGGCTCGGTCATTGCGAGCCCTTCGACAAGCTCAGGATAAACTTTGCGAAGCAATCTCCTAACTAGACGGATATTCGTGAGATTGCCACGGCGCTTCGCGCCTCGCAATGACGCTGTGGGACATTTTACGAAGCCATCATCCCTGATTCAAGATACCTGCCATAGGTCTCTCTCGCCTTTCTTCCCGTCTGTCCGAAAAAAGAAAGCACGTAATCCGTGTCCTGCCATGGCCTCCTAATCCTTCCCATTAAGGCACTGTGTCCGCTGTAGGGATAACGGCTCAATCCTTTCACATCCTCTACAAGCTTGGCTCGAAGGGGATTGAGGTGAATGTAGCGCACCAATTCCAAAAGGTAGGCATCCTCCTGGCACAGAATCGATTTGTACCGGTTCTGGATCAGTTGCCCATGTCTTCGGTGCCGCCGGTTGAAGGAGACGGCGTACCCGGTAAGGAGCCTTCTCATGAGCATGGGGATCCCTGCAGGTCCGCTTCGAAAGAGGAAGTGGGCATGATTGGGCAGGAATGCTTAGGCATAGCAAGCCGTCTTCGTTTCTGGAAGCAGGGTAGAGAGTCCTTCCAGGAGGTCTTTGCGGTCTTGATCAGACTTGAAAATTGGCCGCGCTCAATACCCCGTATCATGATGTACAGACATTGGGAGTTCTTCGCAGCGCAAGACTGGGGTATTCCTAAGCGGGGGCGACGTTCTGTCATGCGAAGCCGTACACGGCCCCAAACCATGTAGCGTTCCATACCACATGAGCAATCATGCAGCTGCCTAGACTGTCAGTTCTTTCGTATAAGTAAACTAGAATTATTGAGCTTAAGATAAACAGCAAAATCTGCGGTGAAGCAATCCCTGTGTGTCCTAGACTGAAAAGCAGAGCTGATACCAAGTAAGCCCAAAATCGTCCAAATCTATTTCGGACACCCCAATAGAGGTAAAAGCGGTAGAAAATCTCCTGCAATATGGGGATTGCAATCACAAAAGTGAAAAGGGTAACAACAACCCAAGGGGCGCTAGAGGCTTCAAAGTCGATGAAATATTCTCTAGGAAGTTCTTGCTCGCCTATGATGATTTTAAAAGGAAACTGAATCAGCCCAATGATAAGTCCAGCGACTGTTCCCGAAAGCACTGTTGTAGGTAGTTTAGCTTTCCGAATGCCAAGTTCTGAATGGCTCGGGAGGTTTCTCTTCAGCAAGAACGCAACTCCGGCGATCAAGACCATGAGGTTTTGAAAGGCTGAAATTAACTGAAGCGGGAAGCTCTTTGGCACATAATCTTCGGTAAGAAGTGAGCCCAACCCAACGGCAATAATACCCACTGCTATCATAAGGGCCAACGCAAGAATGAGTTCTGAAAAGGGCATGTTCTTAGGATCAGCCATTAAGTAACGCTCTCCGAACTATTTCTATAAATTCCAATGCTTGCCAGCCAGGCCTAAAAATCAGTTTTGCTACCAGAACCATTTCGAGTTCTTTTTAAAAACTCATTGGCCGAAAAAGCAGGCATCAGGTTGTGGGTCCTCTTCCTCTATGAACGGTTCTAAAGGAGGTGGTGGATTCTTGATTATCGTATCTTTTATTTGCTTCATGGCCCCAACAAACGCGTCTTTTATGCCGGGTTGCCCAGTACCCCAAAAGTCATACCCGATTCTCACCGCCCAGTTCCCGATAACAGGAGCATACTGGTAATAGAAACCAAGAGAATATGCCCAAGCGCTAGTCCCCACTCTTGCGACATAAGAAGCAATCGGCGCTGCATAGGGGGCAGCCCTGTAATAGAGATATGGGCCATACACGGTCGCTAAATATGTTCCTCCCATGATTGCTCCCGCAATTGCGGGTACGATCATGCCAGATTCATCTGATAGGCTGACCGGGTCATTAAGACAATATCCGTAGAGATCAGAATCGCCGGCAGCAAAGAAAATGGGATCTTTGGCGGTCCAGCGGCCGATGTCGGGGTCATAGTCACGGAAGCCGAAACGGACGAGTCCAGTTTCTATGTCATGCAAACCGCCTGCAAAGCCAAACGGCAAATTGAATCCCGGATTTGTGTCCTCTATTATATTCCCAAACGAATCATAGTCAATTCTCTTTGCAATGGTGCCAGCGCTGTCGGCGACGACCCTCAAGGAGCCTACCTGATCGTACGCCAAGTAGTAAACTTCGCCTGCCCTTGTCATGGCCATCGGAACTCGATCATCCGCATACTCAAACCGCATGAGCAAATTGTCACTGGCATCGTAAACCGCCAGGAGCCTCGTCATTCCTTGCCAAAAATATTTCTCCAAGATTGCGCCATTCACCTTCTTGGCAATTCTTCGTCCCAAGGGGTCACATACATACTCGATCACATTCCCATCCGGCAGCACTACCCTCAGCAGTTCACCTCGCGAAGAATAGGTGTAAGATGTGACGCTCGCACCCTCCGTCCTGCTCATCAGAAATCCGTCTGGACTATATTGGTATGTCTTGGTACCTGCCGTCAGAAGAAGATCTTCATCTGAATAGCTGAGCGCCCTCCCTGAAATGCCTCTCAGTGTATTCAGCTCGTAAAGTCTCGTGCCGGTCCCCCGGGGGTCGTACTGGTATTGCTCAGTGACAACTCCGTCCTTGATTACCTGGACAAGCCTTCCCATGACATCATATTGATAAACGTATGAGATGGTCGTTCCACCAATGACCTCTGTCTTTTCGATGATTCTACCGTTATCGTTCCTTATCAGATTCCATGTGTTCATAGGTGTTCCGGAAACGGACACATTCTGGCCTGAGACCTCCCCATATCCGTTGAAACTCCTTTTGAGGCTAAAGCTTCCCCCTGACAGGTTGATCGGAAGGCCGTTTTGGGCGTCCCGCATGATAGCCAGGGATCCGGCTCCTGTGAGCAAACCATCATTGTCATAGGCGTAGCTGGTCGCACTTCCGGCATAACTGAAGCTCTTGAGATTGAAGTCATTATCGTATACGTAGGACAAAGTCTTGCTCAGAGTTCCTGTCAGAGTTTCTGAGAGAAGAAGGCCCCCGTCGTATGCGTATGAGACCTTTTCAGCCCCCTTAGTAATTGATCCCACCTTGGTTCCGCACAGATAGGTGAAATCAATATTCCCCTCCGGGGTCTGGATCTGCATCAGCCTTTCTCTGTCATACTGATTTTTGATCGTTGCTCCTGAAGGGAAGGTGATCTGTTTGAGCCGCCTGTCCCTGTCATACAGGTATTGATAAACGCCGCTCAAAGGGGTTTCGTAGGAACTATTCAAGTTGACCGTATTGTAGTCGAAGGCATGATCGACCGTTGCCGGATTGGTCAGCACTGTCATTTTCCCATTCTTATCGTAAGAGAATGCAAGGGAAGACCCATCCGGTCTGTTAAGTGATTTTAGGCGGCCCACCGGATCATGCGTATAGCTGGTGGTGCGGTTTTCCGGATCGGTCACGGAATCGAGAAAACCGCGCGAGTCGTAAGTGAAGGTGGTCTCTCTTGTGTTTGTGAGAAAAGAAGTCAGCCTTCCCCTCTCATCGTAGTCGAAAATCGTTTCGTAGAGGCCAGGAACTGAAAGGCTGGTTGTCAAAAGGCTATCCGGATTATAGAATGAAGTTATGCTTCTTCCTTGAGGAGAGATAACAGTCTTTTGTGCTTGAAGTACGTCATGCTGCAATAATGTGGTCTTGCCGTTTATGGTAGTGTTTTCCGTTATGAGATCCGGAACCATGTCCGCATCGGTATCCTGATAGTTTCTCTCCTTAAGGGTCACCTTTAGCAGCCCAGCCGGGGTTCTTTCTGTCATTTCCGGTACATACCTAAACCCGTAGACAGGATCCAGGTCATATTCAAAGCTCGAATCCACGCCACAGGATAAAATTTTCGTGACCGTCAGCCCATCAAACGACTGGTCATAGCTCGTCAGTGTGCCGAAGGAGTCAGTGATAACCGAGGTATAGGCCCCTGTCGACTTGGTCCGGTCTAGGTAAGATGTGATCGCCCCTTCCGCTGTTTCTGTAGAAACATGAACTTCTCCCTGTTGATCCGCACTTCTTTGGAAGCTCCAGTGTCCGCCGTTTTCGTCAAAGGCATCGGTCAGCCTCCCCGTTTCGTCAAATTCATGCGCAAAGCGATTGCCCTCGGGTTCCACTTTCGCGGTAAGCAGGGCATCCTCCGTGTATTCAAAACCATACAAGGATCCATCGGGGTATGTTATCTGCGTAAGGTGATTATTGGAATCTATAGTTAGGCTTGTCACAAGGCCATCAGGTGAAACGATCTCGTAAGGGGGACCACTCCCATCCCTCTTGATCATCGTCGCATTCCCGAACTGGTCTGTAAAGTAGATCAAGTTTTTGTTCATATCGTAATGGAATTCAAAAAGCGCCACCCCGGTGTCTAGATCAATGCTTGTCTTATGCAAACCTGAACCAGCCATGATGTGGCCGATGCCGCTTTCCTCGGCAAAAAGGATATCATCTCCCGCCAGCATTTTCGCTATAGGAGAACTCGCCGAGACTCGCCGGACCCGATCAGCCCACGGGTCAGCAATGTAAAGGTTTCCTGCACGGTCTACGGCTATACCTAACGGCTCAGAAAAGCTTGCCAAAACAGCGGGCCCTCCATCCCCACTGCTCACATCGTCTCCATTGCCCGCAAACGTCGTGATAATCCCATCTGTATTGATCTTTCGAATGCGGAAGTTATACTCCGAGACATATATATTTCCTGAAGGATCCACTGCAATTCCATAGGTTTCACTTAGGCCCGCCTGGGTAGCCGGACCGCCGTCTCCACTGTAGTCCCACTTTCCACTTCCTGCGACAGTGTTTATGATGCCGCTTGTGTCTATTTTCCGCACGCGCTTATTGAAAGTGTCCGAGACGTACACGTTGCCTTCATTATCGACAGCAAGGCCAAATGGCCAGTAGAATGTCGCCTGAAGAGCGGGGCCGCCATCGCCACTAAAATCTTCTCCACCTGTACCCGCAATTGTTGTGATAATCCCCGCGGTATCAATCTTACGGATTCGATCACCATCCGCAAAGAAGATGTTTTTCTCTCCATCCACTGCTATACCCATGGGATCTCTTATTCCTGCTGATACCGCAGGGCCGCCGTCGCCCCAGTAGCCGCAGGCCCCCTGATTGGCAATGGTCGTGATGACGCCATGGGTATCCACCTTTCTGATGCAGCAGTTGTCAAAATCCGAGATGTACAGATTCCCTTCATTGTCTGCGGCAGAGGCCCAGGGATAGCGGAGTCTTGCTTCGATGGCGGGGCCGCCATCTCCAGTCCAACCCGCAACACCGGTCCCGGCAAATGTAGTAATGATCCCATCGGCATCGACCTTTCGGATACGGTGGTTGTAATATTCTGTGATGTAAAGGTTGCCCTGTGCATCAACCGCCACATGGTAAGGATAGCTCAGCTTGGCTTCGGTTGCGGGGCCCCCATCCCCGGCGTAGCCCGTTTCCCCGTTTCCAGCCACCGTTTCGACAATTTGTACATTTCCTTGAAGCAGCGACCCATCTCCCTTGTAAAGCAAAGACCTGTTTTCAGGGCTCATGGAATGATGGCTGGACAGCGTCCAGCCTTCCGCAATACTGTCTTTTTCGGTTCTTCGTCCCTGAATGAGGAGGCTATCCTCCTTCCATCGAATGAAATCCTCCCTCACCAGTATTCCTAAGTTTCCTAAACCTGCTTGAGCAAAGGCACGGGGCATATTCCTCGCATCCAGATAGTACCCGTCGTACACAAAGCCTATTTTCACCTGTGCTCTGACAGGCGCATCAACCCTTCTTCCCAGATGGTCCATGCGATCCCAAAAGAACTCCGCTTTCTGGAAAGGCTCCGGGGGAAGGACCTTTTCAAACTCCCGCCCCGCTAAAGACAATCTCACGACGATCCGCTTAAGGCTGGCTGGAACGGTTGCCCCGCTGGCAGGCACCGAGATGAGAGTCTTGTAGCCGCTCGCATTGCTGCTCATGTAATGGAGGGTCATGCCGGTCCCTGGAATAGGGATATCCTCATGGAGCACTCCACTGCGTTCCTCGATATAGGAGCCGACCTGCGCTTGGCAGTCTTTCTGTTCCTCCAGTTTCTGGCTCGCTGTGGCCGTTCCAGATGGATTCGGTGAAATGCTGTCAGCGGGCGGGCCGCAGGGCCAATTAAAATCCCAGGGCGTGAAGTGGGATATCTCAATCCGCCAGAAAGTGGCACCCGGCGGAAATATGTTAGGATCTCCTAGGTCAGTTAAGGGTTCAAGAGTCGTGCCCTCTCCATTCTTGTCAACAGTATCGACCCTTCCATCACCATCCGAATCCACAAGTCGGACAACTATTCCATTGGAAGCGGGTACCCAGACGCCTCTATCCTGATCATAGTAGCCGGCCGGCACGATGGAGCCTACTTTAAAGCCGAGGAAATTGTTCACCCAGACAACGACTGGGTCTTTGAATCTCGCTCTTTGGACACCGTCCACTTGGAGCTCAACGCAATAGGTGTAGGCTGAAGTTGGGGGCAGAATCGCGGGCATGGAATCCGGCGTAGCAAATTCAGTGGCTCTGACGGTTATGGTGTTTAGCTCTCCAATATCATTCCCATCTTCATCAATGGCATAAGCCTTGTTGTCCCCCTTGAATACCATTGTGCATGAACGGCTTCCGAATGAATCGGAGACAGGCGTGCTTTGGTGGATTGTGACAGCTTCGGGATTCCCGTTGAAGCTCACCGCTGTTGCCGCCTCATCTTGCGCGATCATCTTCAAGGTCTCAGCCGCGATCGTATCATTCCAGGGAGCATTGACTTTCCGCTGGGCCGTAAGAAATCCTTTTCTCTGATAAACAAGGGTAACGATACCTCCTCCTTCCACCGGTATGGAGAAGCGGCCCTCGTCATCGGTTAGAGCCGTGCCGTATTCCGGGTGGTGCAATATTGCGACGGATACTCCCGTTAAAGGAGATCCTTGCTTGTCCTGCACCAAACCGGTGACCAGACAGAATCGACGGGGCTCATATTTTTCCAACGTAGCATCTGGAGGAATCAAATCTTCGTAACGAGCGCCGAAAGAGCCTTGTGGCTGAGGTCCTGGATTACCCGTCACCATGACAGTTACCTGAGCGTTGGCCACGCCCGTAGATCCGATGCCAGTGATCGTAAAGGTTGTTGTGTGCTCGGGTGAGACCTCAGAAGCCCCTTCTGGAGAAACCGTTCCAACACCGTTATCAATATGAATTTGTTGTGCATTTTTCGATATCCACGAAAGCATTGAAGAGCTTCCCTTTGGTATCATCGCAGGGTTTGCGCTAATACTGACCGTCGGCGGCGCAAAAGGGTCCTCTACATTAATGGTAATGCTTGCTGATGCGCTTCCTCCAGGGCCAGTCGCAGTGATCGTGTAGGTCGTGGACTCTGGAGGATTCAGCGAGAGAGATCCACTAATACCCACTGTTGCTATTCCTGGTTCGATGATTGCGGTTTCAGCATGGTTAGACGTCCAGGTGAGGGTCGAGAATTCCCCCTTGAGGATTGTCTCCGGGTTTGCAGAGACTTGAACTGTAGGCGGATAGAGGACCGTTACGAGTGCGCTCGATTGGGAGGTTCCACCCGGACCAGCAACCATAATGACATAAAATGTAGTCTCTCCAGGGGACACCTCAATGGAACCGTTCAGATCTACACTGCCAATGCCCGGTTCAATGGTGGCCGTTTCTGCGTGCATAGAACTCCACGAAAGCGTCACCGGGGCACCGACCAGGATTTTTTGGGGTTCTGCGGAAAGCTGCACTTCAGGGGGATAGAGGACCGTCACTGTAACGCTGGACGTGGAGCTTCCACCGGGTCCGTTCACCGTGATCGTGTAGGTCGTGGTGGTCTGGGGAGCAATCTGTACAGATCCGTTGGGAGAAACGTTTCCTATTCCTGGATCAATGGTCGCCGTATCGGCGTGAGTGGATCTCCAGGACAAGGTCGAGCCGGCACCCAGGATCACGGTCTGCGGGTTAGCTGTAAGCGTAACCGTAGGAGGCTGATGCACGGTGACCGTCACCGATGCCGAGGCGCTTCCGCCAGGACCGGTGACCGTAATCAAGTAGCTTGTAGTTTGCTGAGGGTTTACGGCCACGGAGCCAGCCGGAGAAACAGTTCCTATCCCCGGCTCGATCGTTGCCGTAATGGCATTGGTCGAGTTCCAGGAGAGCGTGGAAGAAGATCCGGCAATCAGGGTCTGCGGGCTCGCTTCCAGGTTGACTGTCGGGGGATAGAAAACCGTGAGGGTCGCGCCGGCGCTGGCCGTTCCTCCAGGGCCGGTAGCCGAGATGGTGTAGGTTGTAGTCTGAGCAGGAGATACCGTTAAAAAGCCACTGGCTGAAACGGTTCCAATTCCTGGCTGAATGCTCACGGTGTCGGCAAAGGTTGAAGACCATGTCAGGGTTGCGGATCCTCCTTTTATGATCGTATCGGGATTGACGGTCAAGCTCACGGTCGCAGGGGGCACAGTGACACCTACAGTGGTGCTTGCGGTGGTTTTTCCACCCTCCCCCGTTGCCGTGAGGGTGTACGTGGTCGTGTCTTTGGGAGAGACAGTCAGTGAACCACTGGCCGCCACATCCCCTATGCTCTGGTCAATCGCGATCCTATCCGCGTATGTTGTTGTCCACTGAAGGGTACTGGATTCACCAAGGGTGATCGCTTGCGGCGCTGCCTGAAAAGTAACTTGCGGGGCCGGAGTGGAAACGCCTTTTTTCACTTCGATCGAGGTCGTTGCGCCTGGTGTTCCTCGAAGCAAAACGGTTAGAAAGTTCCTTGATCGCAGAGAAACCTTCCTCTCTGTGCTCTGATTGTTCCCTTTGAGAAAATCATGGAGGCCGATGAGCTGGCCGTTGAGCAGAACAAAACCCCCTTCCATTCGTTTCTCGGGAGTCTTCTTGGTGACAAGAATCAGCCCCTCCCCTCGGGCGTCAACACTGAAGGAATGAACGGAGAGGTGAAAATGCCACTGTCCTATCCGGAAATCCTTTGGCCCGAATACGCTCTGACCCTGTGCGAAGGAGGCGGCAGGAAAAAGGAAAACCATAAGGACCAGAAAAAGAACCCCGAGGACACTCTTGGATCTGCAAGTTTTCATGGTTCCCTCCTCCAGGAATAAAAAAGCCGAGCTACCTGTCATCAGGCAACCCGGCTGTCCGTTCATCTTTTTCAGGACCCGTGGCTTTCCGCCCACCGATCACTCGGAGTTCGGCCTTTTCTGATCAAGGTGACAATCCCTAAACTGTCACAAAGCGATGATCAGTCGGTGAACTCCTGCCTGCACCTCTCTCTGTAAGTCATGGCCACCTCTCCAATAAACTCCATTCGACCCGGACCATCTGTCCTGCATGAGATCCGGCAAAATCCAAAGAAACAAAAACCCGTGCCGTTGCGCACCGAAGGGATTCATGTGATTTTTTCGCAGACGCCTCTCATGACTGTCCAAAATGGAATTATCACCACAGAGGCACAGAGCGCACGGAGAAGCCTTTTTGTTTGTCCCGGTCAGATGACCGGGGCAAACAAAAACGCTCTGCCCTAAGGCCGCTATAGGCCAACCATGATGCACCCATAGCGCAGGAATCATAGAGCAACGGCCATCCCCCAAAAACTCTGCATCAGGAACTTGATCATTGAGGGGTTCTTTTCCTCTATCGGTACCTGTCCCGCCGTAGCTTTAGCGAAGGCGGATCTCCCGATAGAGGAAAAAAGAAAACTCGCTCTCTGTGTCCTCAGTGCCTCTGTGGTGAACCTAGGTTCTTAAAGCACGATGACTGTGCGAAAATCGCAATGATATCAATGAAACACGCAACAATTGCAGCCTGTCTTGGACAGCAATGAAGGGCTGTCGGGAACAAGGTTGGAAAGACTTTGCCCAGCATCCCATCGATTCTCACGCTTCCTGTGGCAAAGGGGAGATCTCGATGAGAGGGCACATGAAGGAGATGCAAATTCAGTACCGTATTTTTCACAAACGGGGCGGACATGTTTTCGCTTATATTTTCAATAGGTTAACCATGTCAGCCAAAACAGTTCGTTTGCAGGTGGCAATGAATTGCCAAATTTGTGTGTAAGAGACTACCACTTTTTCGAAACAAATTTCACTCATTTCCCAGCTTCCACCATGGCACGGCCCTTGTCCTTTACCGCTCACTGGGAGTGATCAATAGGGACAGGGGTTCCCCTGAAAGACGAACCCCCGAGGCATGGAGAGAACATGACGGATTGAACTTTGCTATTCGCTGGGGCAGACCCCAGCCCCATCAGGGGCGCCGTTGCCGCTGCCGTCGGCCGGGCCATCGCCGCCATTACCGGTACCGTCACCCGGTCCGTTGCCACCGTTGTCACCCGATCCGCCATTGCCGTTGCCATTGTGATAGACAATCAACGAAGAGGCTCCTTGATCACAAATGCTGCCGGCAAACGAGATGCCTGTGCAAAAGAAAAATATCGCCATAAAAAGTGAGCTTGCTTTAATCCATTTCTTCATCTGTTACCTCCTTTAAAAGTGATGGTCCCGCAAACGCTCATGGCAGGGGTTCATGTCACCCCCGCGCATGAGAATCCCCCTCGATCCCCCTTTTTCAAAGGGGGAGGTTCAATCAGGTGCCGCTTTATTCCCCCCCTTTAGTAAAGGGGGGACAGGGGGGATTTTCACGGTAAAAAGTTTGAAAACCTCGTTTTTCGTCATTCCGGCGAAAGCCGGAATCCAGGAAATTCGAGGGGTTCTGGACCCCGGCTTCCGCCGGGGTGACGAC
>ENA-OSEO01002137-OSEO01002137.1-sediment-metagenome-genome-assembly--contig:-NODE-2137-length-29899-cov-3.076319_pt1 | contig 29899 bp, 22 predicted proteins | sample MGYA00237883_ERZ534232 | MGnify/ENA metagenome assembly ERZ534232 | reverse complement strand
CGCAAATTGCTAGCCTTTATGTCTGGCAATTTGGCGGGCTGGCCATGACCCGCCTGAGGCCTTTGCCTGCCATGAACCATTCATCGGGTGCTTAATCAATTTAATTTATTCATAATTAAACGATTTTGCCGTGCGGCGGCCCCATGCGGTGAACCGGCTGAAAACTACCCCCATCTACCAGGAGTGTCAAGGGGCCCGGGACTTGGCGGCCATTTTTGCCCCGGGGTGAAAAGGAGCCAATTATTTTGGCAAAAGCAGCGCCCGGCGGTAATATTGACCCATGACCAAAAGGCTCTTAAAAACCGGTCAGGCCCTGGCGCAGTCCCTGGCCGGGCGGGCGCCGCTGAAAATTACGGACCCGGCGGCCGTACCCGCCGCGGTGCTCATGCCCTTGTGGGATCAGGCGGAAGAAGTGCAGGTGGTATTTACCAAGCGCACCGCCCGCTTGCCCCACCATGCCGGCCAGATATCCTTTCCGGGCGGGGTCAGGGACCCGGGGGACTTCAATTTGCTGGATACCGCCCTAAGGGAGACCCAGGAAGAGATCGGGGTAAGCCCCCGGCAGGTGTCAGTGGTGGCCCGGCTGGACCAGGTGCTCACCGCCACCAGCAATTTTCTGGTGACCCCCTATGTGGGGCTTCTGGAGGCAGAGGCGAGCTTTGCGCCCAACCCGGTGGAGGTGGAAAAGCTGGTGATTGTGCCGCTGTACAAGGTGCTGGATCGGGACAATTACCGCGAAACCGAGTTGTACTTGAACGGTGAAACGAGGCAAGAGGTTGGCCTCACTCATGACGGACAGGTGATCTGGGGGGCCACCGCGCGCATTTTGACCAATCTTTTGGATGCCTTGGGTCCCAAGGCCCTGCAAGTGGCCGCGCTGGGGCGGTCGTCGTAGCAAAAATCAGTGGACAGGGGAAAGAGCCTCTAGTAGAAATAGAAGCCTGTCGGGACGTGGCTCAGTCTGGTAGAGCACTGCGTTCGGGACGCAGGGGTCGCTGGTTCAAATCCAGTCGTCCCGACCATTTCAGGACGGAGGCATTCCTCCGCCCTATTTTTTTAGCAAGACGATACCCGCCCATCCCTCTTGAAGCCCGGTTTCCTGGGTGCCAACACCCAACTTATTGAATACATTGTTTATATTTGTTGAAGCCTCCGAGCGGAAACCGCTTATCACCAACCGGCCGCCGGGCTTTACGCAGCCGGCCAGACAGTCGGCGGCCCGGAGTAAAATGGGGCCGGGCAGATTGGCCGCCGCCAGCGAGCAGCTATCCCTTTTAAGGCAGGTGTGCATGCCGGCCACGAAATGGACCAAGGCTCCGGCCTGGGGGTTGAGTCTGCGGTTGCGGGCCACCGCACGCCGGGAGGCCGGCTCCGGGTCCACGGCCGCCACCGCCCGTCCGAACATGAGGGCCATAGCCAGGGCCAGAATGCCGCTGCCCGCGCCCACATCGGCCAGCCAGGCGTCCGGCTCCGGCCGCCAGCCGCTTTGCCTGATCCGATGCAATAAGCAGAGATTAAGCCGCGTGCTGGGGTGGTCGCCCGCGCCGAAGGATATAAGGGGATCTATGACCAAGGTGTCCTCGGCCGGCGGTATGCCGGCCCAGGCGGGCGCCAGTTTCAGGCCCGGGGTCAAGCATTCCGGTAGCGGGCTCTGCCAGAAGGTTATTGGATTGTTGGCAAAAAAGCTGCGCACGCGCAGGGCGCCGGGGCCTTGGCTGGCGGCCAGGTTGGCCAGGGCCGTTTGGCTTTCCGGGGTATGGGGCAAAAGGCCCCTGACCTCTTTCCCTTCGCGCCAGAGGTGAACGGCCCCGCACTTACGCAATGCCCGGCATATCTGCCGGCCCGCGTCGGCAAGCTCCGTCCTTATGCGCGCCTCCAGCCAGCGGGGCAGGGGATCGCCCTGGCCGGGGAGGGTGGGTGCGGCAGCGCACGACGCATTCGTCGCAGGCGGGGTTCCGGGATCAGCCATGGGCCGAAGACCCAGGAAGGGGCGCGCTCTCGCCGGTTGCCGCGGCCACCGTCTTCAGCAAGAGAAGTCGGTCCACCGGCTTGTGCAGGATCCGCCAGGCGGTGGGTACCCCGGCGGGCGGGTCATAGGCGGTTTCCTGCCGTGCCCAGGCGGTCAGAAGCACAAAGGGCACCGGGCGAGAGTCGCGGCTGTCCCAGTTAAGCTGGCGGGCTACTTCCCAGCCGGTGCCGTCGGGCAGGCCCAGATCGCAAAGAACCACATCGGGCTTGAAGCCGGAAAGCTCCCCCAAAGCAGCCTGCACGCTGGCGGCCACTCTTACCTCATGGCCGCCCCCTTCCAGCACGGCGGCCATGCCCATGGCCACCAGGGCTTCGTCTTCCACCAAAAGAATTTTGCCCGGCCTGGTCACAGGTATGGCCTCCATGGAAACTGGGGACGCTTGCGGACAGAAGGGAAGACGCAAGCTGAAGCTGGTGCCGCGCTCCGGCTGACTGGAAACCTCCAGTTCTCCACCAAAGGAACGGACGATCCCCCGGCTGCTGGAAAGGCCCAGACCTCGGCCGGACAAGCCCTTGGTGCTGAAAAAAGGCTCGAAAGCCCGGCGGGCGGTCTGCCCATCCATGCCATGGCCGGTATCGATTATTCTCAGGACGGCCAGGTCGCGTACCCTTTGGCCCACAAGGGTCAGGCTGCCTCCGTAGGGCATGGCTTCCAAGGCATTTTTTATGAGATTCAAGAGGACTTCCAAGAGTTCACCCCGCTGGACGCTGACCGGCAACATGTCGTAGAAGTGACAGAAGAATTCTACGGGTTTTGATCCCTTGGGCATCCAGGCGTTGCGGGCCAAGTCCAGCGCAGTGGAAGCCAGTTCGGCCAAGTCGACCACCTCCCGGTCGCTTTTCCGGTCATCGTCATGGCCCACATAGGCGGTGAGCCGTTTTACCAGATCCCGGCCGCTTTCCACGCTGTCAACCACATTGGATAAAAGCCGTTTCAGTCTAGACGATTCAGGGGGCAGATTATGAACCTGGTTAAGGGCTGCCTGGGTGTTGCTTAGCACCGCGGCCAGCAGGTTGTTGAAATTATGGGCCACGCCGGCAGCCATCTGGCGCAGGGAATCCTCGGCCTCCTTACGCCGGGTGATATCTTGCAACAAAAATTCCAGCTCCACGGCCTGCTGCCCCGGCAGAAGCCGGGAAACCCACATGGTTTGCTCCAGCCAACAGTTGCGGCCGTCCGCACAGGTTATGGGATACTCCAGGGTTAGGGAGTCGCCCGGCCGGGCCTGCTCGGCAAACTGGATGATGCGGGATTTGATCTTTGGCAACCAACCCTCGGCCAGAAGCCGCGGAAACAGACGCGGGTTTTGGCGGAAATCCCGGGGATAGTACCCGGTAATGGCCTGACAAGCCCCGCGGATGTACTCCAGGTTGACAAGCCGGCTATTTTTTAAAAGGATGCGCAGGGCGATTAAGGGGGAACGGTCCAGCAGGCTGGCCACCTGGGCCAGCTGGAGAGTGGAGCGCTGCAGGGCCTGCTCGGTTTCGTATTGGTGGGTTATATCCCGGCCCAGGCTGACCATCTCGGTCTGCCCCGCCTGGTCGCGATAGGTCACGTGACGCCAGACGACCATGGACGGCGGTCCGCTCCGCTTTTGGGGCAAAAGTCCCTGGGTCGTTATGATCCCGCCCCTTTGCACGATCTCCAAAAGCCTTTGGCGCAGGGTATCGGCCTGGGCGGGAAGCGCCACGAGGCCAAGTCCGTCTTGTCCTTGGATTTGATCCAGTTCTTGCCCTTGGCTTTGCAGCCACCAGCGGTTGGCCCAGATGACTTTCAACTGGTGGTCCAAGCGCAAAATCAAGGCGGGAATTTCATCCAAAAGCCGCACCAGCTTAAGCCGCTGATAAAACGGGGGAAGCGCCTCCTGCTTGGCATAAGGGGCTCTTGCGGGCGTATCGACGTCCCCGGCCTTGCGCCTTTGGTCACCCTTTTGCCCCGCCGCAAGCCTTCTTTTGCGGGCTGATATTTTGCCAAGGTTTGCCATGAGCTAAAATTATAAAGGTTAAATCCGCCCTATTTAATCAATAAATTATGATTAAACTAATGATGCTAAATCCCTCCGGCCCTATCTTAAAGAATTGACTTCGGCCCCCGGGGCGTTCAAGGCAGCCTTTTTAGCCAGGACGGGTCGCGGAACCAATAATCTCCCATGCTGTCCAGGCGGCCGGTACCCTTAAGCAGGGTGAGGAAGTTGCCTAACCAGTTGGCCAGCTGAGGGTCCCCGGGGGCGATGGCGATTCCCAAGGGTTCAAAGGTAAGCGGCACGTCAAGATGAACCACCCCTTGCCCGGCATGGCGGAAAGCCATGGCCGCGCAAAAGGGCATGTCCGCCACCATGGCCTGGGCCTGGTCCGTTAGCAAAAGGCGCAGGGCGTTCTGCTCTCCGTCCGTGGTCACCAGCTTGGCCTTGGGCAACCAATCCCTTATCGCTTGGGCGGAGGTGGTATGGCCGGCGGCGGCCACCACATAGGCCTCGGAGTTCAGATCCCCCGCCCGGCGCACCCGGCTACCCAGCCGATTCTTTATGAGGGCCGTCTGGCCGGAGAGCAGATAGGGCCCCACAAATACAAATTCCAGGTTGCGCTGGGGGGTGATGGTCATACCGCTTATGACCATGTCCAGCTTTTTGGACTTAAGAGCAGGGAGCAGGTCTTTAAAGGGCGTTTCAATCAGGACCGGCTTCACGTTCATGGCCTGGGCGATATGCATGGCAAGATCTACGTCAAAGCCCATGAGGCTTCCATCCCTGGCCTTGGCCTCTAAGGGCGGGAAAGTGGGGTCGAGGCCCACCCTGAGTTGGCCGCTGGCCGTTATGGCCTCCAGGGCCGGACCGGCCCAGCCCCTGGCCGGTGCGAAGGATATTAGAGCTAAACATAATAATAATAGCGAGATACGTTTTAGCATGATATCTCTCTCCTCTGCATGGGCCGGCCTATCTCGCGGCTTAGGGCGGGTTGCATGTCCGCTGACATTGAGTGCTGCCTCCCAGCCGGGCTCGTATTTGCATTTTAGGGCGGTTGACCGCCAGGAACATGTCTTGGAAAAGCTGATAGCAATTTTTAGTTAAGATAATACACCGGTTCTGATCACAAGCGCAATCTTGGGCAAACCGCCGCATCAACCGAAAGCCGGCCAGCTTCATACCGAAAAACAAAGTCCGCCAAGCCACTCTCTTAAATTTTCATCAATTATTTAAGCACATTAACTGACAGGACCCCTGACGGAAAGGATTTTGCAGGCCAAGGCAGCGTCTCCAGCCCTAGATAGGCGGGGTGGGTTGCATGCGTTTTCGCCATGCCCTGGCATGCCTGATTTTTTCACTCGCGGGCCTTTGCGCCTGTGCGGCCAGGCTGCCCCTCCACCCGCCCGGTCAGGGGCCCTTTGCCGGTCCTCCCGCCGGGACGGCTTCCCAGGCAGGTCTTACCCTGTGGTGGCTCTGCTTGGCGGTGGTGGGGCTGGGCCTGGCATGGGTGCTTTTGCGGCGCGGCGGCGGACTACGCCCCCGGTCCGGACAAGGGTGGGTGGGAGGGAAATGGCTTCCCCGGGACTTGACCCGGCTGGAAGCCGCCTAGAGCCTGTTGAATGAAACCGCCTTGGACTGGCGCCGACGCAAGTCGGTGGTGAGCCTGGATGAATGGTTGGCCAAAAAGAAAAGGGCCTAGGCCGTTAGCCTGGCCAGGATATTTCAGGAAGGTTAAGCGTCCGGCCGCGCTAAAGCCTTGATGCAGGGTCGGCTACACCTGCGGCTTTCTTGCCCACCGCCTTGCCTTAAGGCGCCTGGCTATGCCGGTCCAGGATGCAGTTTGCCTCCTCGTGGGGACCATCAAAGCCGTGTTTTTGCTTAGCCGCGATGCGGCAAATTAGCTTTGCCGCTCAACCTTCATGGAATATACGGGCTGGATCAGGCAAAAAGTTCGGCGGCGGCGTCGGCTAGGTCGAGGCCCAGGGTAGTGGGCAGGATATGGGTGTTGCTGCAAGTGGCCCAACCGAGTTTTTGCAGCCGGGCAATGGGGCCTTGGTATACGGCCAAAGGATCGTCGCGCAAAAGGGCGGCCAGGCCGGGCAAGTCCACCCCCTCCACGGTCCTGAGCCCCAGCATGATCCGCTCCAGGGCCTGCTGGCCTGGGGATAACGACTCCTGAAAATCAAAGGGCTGCTGACCGAGTTTCACCTGATATGCGTAGGAGGGGATGTCACGGATAAGGCCCCAGCGCCGGCCGGCCAGGTGCCCGTGGGCCCCTGGACCCAGGGCCAGATAATCCCCGCCCCGCCAGGTGGACTGGTTGTGCCGGCAGGTAAAACCCGGCCGGGCGAAGTTGCTCACTTCGTAGCGGATCAAACCGGCTTCTTCCAGCAAGGTCCTGGACCGGCGCTCCATCTCGCCTATCTCCGTTTCCGAGGGCAGAGGCGGGCGGCCGGAGCTATACCTGCGCCCGAATTCGGTATCCGGGCTGAGGGTGAGTTCATAAAGGGAAAGGTGCTCGGGCATAATCTCCAAGGCTGCCTTCACATCATCCTCGGCCAGGGGGACGGTCTGGCCGGGCAGGGCGTAGATCAGATCCAGGTTCAGGTTGGCAAATCCGGCCTGCCGGGCCTGACGCGCGGCCCGGTGGATGTCCTGGGCCTGATGGCGGCGGCCCAAATTTTGTAGGAGGGCGGGAGAAAAGCTCTGCGCCCCCAGGCTTAGGCGGTTCACCCCGGCTTGGCGCAGGAGGTCAAGTTTCTTCTGGCTTACGGTTCCCGGATTGGCCTCCAGGCTCACCTCGGCGCCTGGTAAAAGAGGCAGGCGCTCTTTTACGGCCGCCAGCAAACGGGCAATGGCGTCAGCCGGCCACATGCTGGGGGTGCCCCCGCCCAAATAGACCGTCTCCAGCTCGCGGCCAATGGCCAAAGGAGCCAGTAGGTCCAAGTGTTTCAGCAAAGCCGGCATCAGGAGCCGGGCCTCGGCAGGAGAAAATGGCTTGGCGAAAAAATCGCAGTACGGGCAGCGGCTGGGGCAGAAGGGCAGATGAAGGTAAAGCCCTAAAGGGGTATGGTCGACGCTGGCGGCGGTCATGGATTCTGGCGGCTGTTCAGTTTGGCCAACTCCTTTTCCCGCAGGACACGCCTTAGCACCTTGCCTACCTGATTCTTGGGCAGTTCGGCCACGAATTCCACCTCCTGGGGGGCCTTGTATTTGGTCATGTTCTGCCGGCACCAGGCAATGATGTCTTGGGGGCTGGTCTTTCGGTCTGCCTGGGCCTCGGGCCGAAGGACCACGAAGGCCTTGACCATTTCCCCGGATTCAGAATTAGGCAGGCCCACCACCGCCGCTTCCAGCACGGCCGGGTGGGAGTACAGATAGTTTTCCACTTCAGAGGGAAAGACGCTGAACCCCTTGTATTTGATGAGGTCCCTGGAACGGTCCTTGATAAAGGTCCAGCCCCGCTCGTCCATGTAGGCCACATCGCCGGTATATAGCCAGCCGTCGCGCAACGCGCGGGCAGTCTCCTCCGGTTGATTATGATACCCCATCATCACCTGGGGACCCTTGACGCAAAGTTCCCCCGCCTGCTCCGGGCCGTAGCCCATTTGTTTTTGGCCGGTACTAAGGTCCATGATTTTGACGTCGGTGCCGGGCAGGGGAAGCCCGATGGAGCCCAGGCGGCGTTCGCCGGTTACCGGATTGCAGTGGGTCACCGGCGATGCCTCGGTAAGCCCGTATCCCTCCAGCACCGGGCAACCCATTTTCTTTTCGAAGGCGATCTGCAGATTCTCCGGCAGGGGTCCGGCCCCGCTGATGCAAAACTCCAGGGAGCTTAGGTCGTACTTTTCCATGCCTTTGGCCTGCATGATTTTATTGAAGAGCGCGGCCACGCCGGGCAGCATCAGCCTGCTGCCGCGGCCCCATTTGGCCACTTGGGCCGCCCACTTGCGGTAATCGGTCGGCGGCCGGGGGAAGAGAAGCTGAAACCCGCCCAGGGCCACCGCGAAATTCATCACCGTGGTCAGGGCATAAATGTGGAACAAGGGAAGCACGCCCATTATTCCGCCGGCCACATCCCCCTGGGAGAGCCAAGCCTTGCACTGCAGCGCGTTGGCCAGAAGATTCTTGGCCGAAAGCATGGCGCCCTTGGGCAGACCGGTGGTGCCGCCGGTGTACTGCAAAACAGCCACGTCTTTTTCCGGGTTCAGTTCCACCTCGGGCAGGTCTATCTCGGTTTGCAAAAGGTCTTTGAACTTTATGGTATGGGCGGGCATTTTCCCGGTGGGTATCACCCGCAAAAGCTTGCCCAGAAAAACCTTAAGTCCGGAAAAACCGCATATGTCCACGATGTTGGTGCCTATGAGGTGCCTAAGGCCGGCGCCTTCGATCGCCTCGGCCGCCTGGGGATAAACCGAGTCCAAAACCAGCAGCGCCTTGGCCCCGGAGTCCTTGAGCTGGTGGCTTACCTCCATATTTTTGTACATGGGGTTGATGGCGGTGGTGATGAGACCCAGGCGCTGGCAGGCGTAGAAAAAGATCACGAACTGGTGGCAGTTGGGCAGCATCAGGGCCGCCACCTCGCCTTTTTTCAGCCCCAGCCTGGCCAGGGAGGTGGCCAGGCAATCCACGGCTCGGTCCAACTCGGCATAGGTGAGGACCGTGTCCAGAAACACCAGGGCCTTGCGCTGGCCGTGGCGGCGGGCGGTTTCCCGCAAAAGTTCGGCCAGGCCCATGGGCGGGATGTCCAGCATCTTGGGCACCCCTTCCGGCCATTCTCTATACCAGGGTCTGGAGCCTAGGTCTCCGGCCATTAGCTATCTCCGCGGTTTCCGCCGTTTTTGTTGTTTCTTCCCGCCGGCCTCAGAAAAGCGGGCGAAGATTAACCGTCCGTTGGCCGACTGTCAACGCAGTCAATTGGTGGGCGGACTCACAGTGGTAAGTCGGCCAGCGGTTATGCTGATCCCTTGCAAGGGGTGGCTCGCGCCGAAACTGATCTGATAGGTTCCGGCGGCCAAGGGCAACCTGCGCCCTCCCAGGCCTATGGCCAGAAGACGGCCCTTTAAGTTGTAGACCTCGAAGCTGGCGGCCAAGCCGGGGCCCCGGGCGGGGACCAAAAGCTCGCCCACCATGGGAAGTTCCATCTCCTGTTGAGCGCCCGGCTTTATATCCACCCGGCGGGTCACGGGAGGCGCCAGGTCGATTTTCAGCCGGTAGGAGCCGGGCAAAAGCTTAAGCGGCGAGCCGGTGTATCCGGGGATGGTTTTCTCGCCTCCCAAAAGGTCCCGGGCCTGCAAAGGCACGCGCAGGTCTTTGTCGGCACCTTTTAGAACCACCGTCAGGTTGCCGGGAGGACCGGCCGTTAGGTCCACGGTTCGGCCGGCGCCTACCTCCACGGTCCAACTCAAGGCGGGGCTTAGAGAATTCACCAGATAAAAATCGGCCGGCAGTTCGAGGCGAAAGGGCGTCTGGCGCCGGTTCTCCATTAACTTTCCCTCTCCCCGCCGCGCGACCCGCATGGACCAGGCAAGGTCCTCTCCGCCCGCGCCGCGGGCCGCCACCTTGAGCACGCCCTTTCCGCCGTACCAGACCCGGGTGACGCCGCTTTTGCCCACGCTTATTGATCTCGGGGGATCGCCGGGGCCCAGTTCCGAGATGGCCGGGAAGCTGATTTTGTAAACCGCGGGCAGGACCTGCAACGGGCGCCCGCTGAATCCCCGGCGGCGCGTCTCCACTTGGTTGGCTCGGGTCAGGCCATAGGTTATTTTCAGGGGCTTATTGGCATAATCGTGGGTCAGGACCAGAAGGCGGGCCGGGCTTAGGGCCGTGCGCACGGCCTCGCGCAACAGATGGCTCAACTCGGCCGGCTTTCGGGCGGGGAAAAAGGCCCCGGAACCCTCCAGGGTCAAGGTTTCCAGCTCTGGCCGGAGATCGGACGAGTTCAGGCTCAATACGTGGCAGAAAATATTTTCCCGATCCAGGGCGAGGTGGCCGATCTCGCCGGGCAACGGGCCGGCCCCGGAACCTACCAGCAGGATCGCGCCGCCGCCCTGGGAGCCAAGCCATTGGGCTGCCGCGGCCAGACCGGCGGTCAGGGCAGGGCTCCCCTGTCCAGGGGGAAAGTCCAGATTTACCGATTTCAGTCCCCTGGCCGGACTTGGTTTCACCAGCGGCTGCGCGCCTTTGGCGCTGCTCAGCCAGAGGCCGGCCGTGACGCGCAGGGGGAGGCTGCGCAACTCGGGGCCCAGGGCCTTCTGCGCGGCCAGGCGGCGGGTGGGGCCCAGCCAGGGTTCTTCCATGGCCGCCGATTGTTCCACCACCACGGCCAGGTTCCAGGGATTGTCGGCAACCGCCCGGGAGGGGGCCGCAGGAGTCGGCCAGGCGGCCGCAGCCAAGAGGAAAAGACAGACGCAAAGTATTTTGGGGTGGATTAGCCCGGACATTTTTTCTGTGCCGTTTTTTAAAAATGAATTTTCTCTTAACATAACCGCAAGGGGCCGGCCCGGACAAGAGATTTAAATTAAAAATCAATGCCCTCCGATGGAAATGGCCCTGGGTTCTGGCGGGTTTTTTGCAAGCCATTTGCCCGGCGACAGACCGCTGAAGGTTAAAAAGGCCTTGACGGAGGCCCTTGGCGGCCGTTAGCTTGCATAACCTATGAGGCATAACATGGCTGAGGAAAGCAAGACACGCTTGGACTGGCTGGGGCTCAGGCTTATTCCCGGCGTGGGGAGCGTGCGTTATGCCCGCCTGCTCAAGGCCTTCGGCTCGCCGGGGCAGGCCCTGGGGGCTCCCTCGGAGCGCCTGCGGGCGGTGCCGGGATTGGGGGAGGCGGTAGCCCAGGCGGTCCACCGGCGCGCCTGGTCGCAGGACCCCGAAAAGGAGCTGACCCGGCTGGATAAGAGGGGCGCGCGGGTGGTAACCATGGAGGACCCTGATTACCCCCCGCTTTTGGCCTGCATCTACGCCGCGCCGCCAATCTTGTTCGTTAGAGGCGATCTGGGGCCGTGTGGCCAAGGCGGGGTGGCGGTGGTAGGTTCCCGCAGCATGAGCCCCTACGGCCGGCGGGTGGCCGAGGATTTGGGGCGCGATTTGGCCCGGGCGGGAGTCTGCGTGGTCTCGGGCCTGGCCCGAGGCATCGACACCGCGGCCCACCGGAGCGCGCTGGCCGCGGGCGGGCCCACGGCCGGGGTTTTGGGCTGCGGGCTGGACGTGCCTTACCCCCGGGAGAACCTGGAACTGGTGGCCCAGATGGCCCAAAAGGGCGCGGTGCTGACCGAGTTTCCCCTGGGAACTCCGCCCGTTGCCGCCAATTTCCCGGTGCGCAACCGGATTATCTCCGGCCTTAGCCGGGCGGTGGTGGTGGTGGAGGGCGGCCTGCGCAGCGGTTCCCTGATAACCGCCCGCCATGCCTTGGATCAGGGCCGGGATGTTTTCGCCGTGCCAGGGCCGGTGGGCACTCCCGGGGTGGAGGGCTGTCACGAGCTGATACGGCAAGGCGCCAGGCTTTTGAGCAGCGCCCAGGATATTTTGACCCCCGGCGCCCTGATTGCGGTCAAGAACCCCTTGGAGCAAACGCCTCCTTGTGATATAGACTTACCTCCCCAGGCCAGGCACCTTTTGGAGCTTATCGGGGCTGATCCCGTGCATGTGGACGTGCTGGCCAGGGAAAGCGGGCTTTTGCCTCAGGAGGTGAGCGCCCTTTTGGTTAATCTGGAATTGGCCGGTCTGGTGAGCGCCCAGCCGGGCAAGCATTACGTGCGCAACTAGGTGATTATGCCGAAAAACCTTCTCATAGTGGAATCCCCGGCCAAGGCCAAGACGGTGAAGAAATATCTGGGACCCGATTTCGAGGTGAAGGCCTCGGTGGGGCACGTGGTGGATTTGCCGCCCACGCGGCTGGGCGTGGATATAAAGGCCGACTTCGAGCCCGAATATCAGGTGATAAAGGGCAAGGAAAAGATCGTAAAAGAGATGAAAAAGGCTGCGGCCAAGGCCCAGGAAATATTCCTGGCCCCGGACCCTGACCGGGAGGGCGAGGCCATCGCCTGGCATCTGGCCGAGCAGATTGGCGGACCTTCGGAGCGGTTCCACCGGGTGCTATTCCACGAGCTGACCAGGCAGGCCATTGAAAAGGCGGTGGCCTCGCCCGAGCGCCTGAACCCCAACCGCTTTGCCAGTCAGCAGGCGCGGCGGGTCCTGGACCGGCTGGTGGGCTACCAGATTTCCCCGCTCTTGTGGGAAAAGGTGCGTCGGGGGCTTTCCGCCGGCCGGGTGCAGTCGGTGGCGCTTAGGCTGGTGGTGGAGCGGGAGCGGGCCATCCGGGCCTTTGTGACCCAGGAATATTGGAGCATCACGGCCTACCTGAACGCGCAGGAGCCTCCCCAGTTCAAGGCCAGACTGCTCAACCTTGACAGCCAGAAATTCGCCGCCCAAAACGAGGTCGAGGCCCAGGCTGCGCTTGCCGCCCTGGCGGGGCAAGAATACCTGGTGACCGAGGTGATAAGGCGGGAGCGCAAGCAAAATCCGCCCCCGCCCTTTATAACCTCAACCTTGCAACAGGAGGCCTTCCGGAAATTGGGGTTCGCCCCCAAGCGGACCATGGCCCTGGCCCAGCGCCTTTATGAGGGCCTGGAGACCGGCGAGGGCGCGGTGGGGCTCATTACCTACATGCGTACCGACTCCACCCGCCTGGCCGCCGAGGCGGTGCAGGAAATCCGCCGGTTCATCGCGGAGCGTTTCGGGACGGATTTTCTGCCGGGCCGCCCCAACGTGTATAAAGCCCGGCCTGGCGCCCAGGAGGCGCATGAGGCCATACGACCCACCAGCGCCTGGCGCACGCCGGATGATTTGGCGCCATACCTGAAAAAAGAGGAGATGGCCCTGTACCGCTTAATCTGGAACCGCTTTACGGCCTGCCAGATGGCGCCGGCCGTGTTCGATCAGACCCAGGTGGATATCACGGCCGGCCCCGGTTTGTTCCGGGCCAACGGCCAGGTGATGAAGTTCAAGGGATTCACCGCCGTGTACGTGGAAGACAAGGACGAAGGGGCGGAAAACGGCGAGGGCGGCCCCAGGGACGGCCTTTTGCCGTCTTTGGCCAAGGGCCAAAAAGTCAACCTGGACAAGCTGGAGCCCAAGCAGCATTTCACCCAGCCCCCGCCGCGCTTCACCGAGGCCAGCCTGGTGCGCGAGTTGGAGGAAAAGGGCATCGGCCGCCCCTCCACCTACGCCGCCATCCTTTCCACCCTGCAGGACAAGGATTACGTGGTGAAAATCAACAAGCGCCACCTTTGCCCTTCACCCTTGGGTATGACCGTGAGCGATATTTTGGTCGAGAGCTTCCCCCAGGTGATGGAGGTTAACTTCACCGCCGGCCTGGAGAGGTCCTTGGACCAGGTGGAGGAAGGCCGGGAGGATTGGCGCCAACTGTTGAAGGACTTCTACGGCCCCTTTTCCCAGGCGCTCAAGGAGGCCCAGACCAACATGCGCCAGATCAAGGGCACGGGCCTGCCCACCGAGATAAAGTGTCCGGAGTGCGGCCAGCCCATGGGCATACGCTCGGGCAAGCATGGTGATTTTTTGGCCTGCACCGCCTATCCCAAGTGCAAGGCCACCTGCGATTTCAAGCTGGATGACAAGGGCCAGATAGTGATCGCCGCCCCGGCGGCCGATCCGGGGATGAAGTGCAGCCAGTGCGGGGCACCCATGGCGGTCAAGAGCGGGCCTTACGGTCCTTTTCTGGCCTGCTCGGCCTATCCCCAGTGTAAGAACGTCATGGAGCTGGACAGCCAGGGCCAGCCCCGGGAAAAAGAGCCGCCCCAGGCCCTGGGGGAGAAGTGCCCGCAATGCGGCGGCGAACTCATGCTGAAAAACACCCGCACCGGCGGCAAGTTTGTGGCCTGCGCCAACTACCCCAAATGCCGCTACTCCCGCGGCCTGCCCGTGGGCGTGGCCTGCCCCCAGTGCGGCGGGGACCTGGTGGAAAAACGCAGCCGTCGCGGCAAGCCCTTTTACGGCTGCGCCAACTATCCCAAGTGCGATTTCGCCACCTGGGACAAGCCCCTGCCGGAATCATGCCCGGAGTGCGGCCATCCCTACCTGACGGAGAAAAAGACCCGCGCCCGGCACATCATCGCCTGCCCCAACAAAGAGTGTTCCTACCAGAGGGAGGCCGGCCAGTCCGAGGATAGTTAGTCGGAATGGTTTGAGTAAGCCAGGCGGTCGATGGGCGGGCAGGGCCGGGGGCGGCCCGACACCCTAATTGAGCCGCTTAGGCCAAAAGGATCAGCCGGATATCCATGACGTTGGTCAGGGTGGGCCCGGTGATGATGAGGTCATTAAGCTCCCGGAAAAATTGGTAGGCGTCGTGGCGCCGGAGGAAGTCCCGGGGGTTCAGGCCTTTTTCCCGCGCGCGGGCCGTGGTGCGTCCGTCGGCCTGGGCCCCGGCCGCGTCGGTGGGGCCGTCGGTGCCGTCGGTGCCGGCTGAGACCACCAGGAGATCCTCCAGCCCGGCGACATCCAGGGCGGCGGCCAGGGCGAACTCCTGGTTGCGGCCGCCCTTGCCTGGCTTCGGCCCCAGGGTGACGGTGGTCTCTCCGCCGCTTATCAGGCAGCACGGCGCGGATGCCGGATGCCCCGTGGCCCTGACTTCCTGGGCCAGGGCGGCGTGCATGCGGGCGATGTCCTTGGTTTCCCCTTCTATGCTGGAACTCAAGATAAGCGGGGCAAAACCCAACTCCCGGGCCTTTTGGGCGGCGGAGTCAAGTGCCTGCCGGTTGCTGGCCACGATGAGATTCACCACCTCGGCCAGGCTGGCGTCGCCTGGTTTGGGCGTGTCGGGCAAATTGCCCGCAAGGCCCTTTTCTATGCGGCCCCGCACCGAGGGCGGCACCTTGTCCCAGATTTGGTAGCGGGCAAGGATCTCGCGGCAATCGGCCCAGGTGGAAAGATCGGGTACGGTGGGACCCGAGGCGATGACGTCCAGGCGGTCGCCCACCACGTCACTGATTATAAGGCTGACCACCTTGGCCGGATGAGCCAGCCGGGCTAGTTGCCCGCCCTTGAGGCGGCTTAGATGCTTGCGCACGGCGTTGATCTCGGAGATGTCCGCCCCGCAAGCCAGAAGCTCGCCGGTTACGGCCTGCTTGTCCGCCAGGCTGATGCCCTCGGCCGGGGCCACCAAAAGGGCGCTGCCCCCGCCGGACAAGAGGCAAAAGACCAGGGTCCGGGGCTGCGCGTATTGCTGCAGCAAGGCGCTGATCTCCTCTCCTGCGGCTACGCCGCGCGCATCCGGCACCGGGTGGCTCGCTTGGAAAATCTTTATGACCCGGGTCGGTTTGAGATGGCCGTCCTTGACCACCACCTTGCCGGCCGAAAGACGTCCGCCCAGCACCTCTTCCAGGGCGGCGGCCATGGCGGCGCCGGCCTTGCCTGCGCCCACCACAATGATCTTGTCGAAGTCGGCCGGGTTCAGGCGCTCGCGGCCCACCTGCAAGAGATCGTCTTGCCAAAAAAAGCCTTTTTTTACCGCAGGCCCGGGAGCCGCCGCCTCCAGCGCGGCCGCTAGTATTTTTTTTGCCTGCATTCTGAGGTCTTGCTTGGTCATTTTTATTGCCTTCCTCCGGCCGGAAAATTCCAAATAACCCGCGCTTTTGTTTTCGGCATGCCAAGGTTTCCATGATTTGCTAAGGGGCGGGGATTATTTATGCGTTGCCTGGCTTGGCCCGGCCGCCGGGATTTAGACCTTCTTGTCCAACACACCGGAACGCTTGGCCAGCTTGTGGCGGGAGAGGTCGTGCAGAAGCGAGCCCAATTGCTGGCGGGTATCGGGCGAGAGGTAGTCGAATTTAAGGGCGGTGAAGGCCGTGGGGTATCCATACGCGTCCCTGCCTTCGCCGGTGCGCACCACCGAACCATCCAAATGTATCTCCTGCCTGCCGCTGACCAAAAGCATCTCCAATTGCTGGCCCAGGTTAAAGCTCCAGGTGCGGGCGTGGGTGAATCGCACGCCACCCTGGGAGATATCCACCAGGGACAGTTTGGTGCGTTCGGGCATGAGATAAAGGCGCATGTCACGGTCTTTGGGGGGCCTTAAACGGTAATGGAGGCGAAGGGTGAATAAGCTCAGTTCCTTGGGGCCGGCCACGATAATTACGTTGTCTTCCAGCTCCGGCCCCAGACGGTATTTCTCCGCCACCTCCAAGATCGGGGTCTTGTATCCTACCCGCAGCCAGCGTATTGCCGGTGGATCACCATATTGGTCTAAAAAGGTAACTTCTATCTCTTTGCCCGCGCCGGAGGAAGCGACCCTGCGGTAGGGTTGCCCCAGGATGAGCCTGCCTTGTTTATCTATGTCGTGCAGCACGCTGGTGCGCACGTCAATGTCGTCTTTCTCCAAATCCGTGGCCAGAATAATATCCGCTCGGCGGCCCGGACGCAGAGAGGTCTTCTGCAAAACCTGCTGGTTGGGCATGTCGAACTTTTTTTTCTTTTTGCCGAGCAATAACATGTTATAAACCGCCAGTTGTTCTGACATCCTCCTCTTGACTTAACAAAGATTGGATATCAGTATATTACATGGCATGAAACTTGGCTACTACGAGGTTGTGATCTATGATTTTTTTTGTAAAGTTTTTCCAGTTCCTTAATTGGCTCCTTAACGCTTATATGTGGATTGTCATCGCCGCCGCAGTGATAACCTGGGTCAACCCCGACCCACGAAATCCCATTGTGCGCTTTCTCTACGGAGTCACGGAGCCAGTTCTCTATCGTATAAGAAGGATGATTCCCACCAACTTCGGCGGAATCGACATCGCCCCCCTGCTTCTGATTTTCGCCATCATGTTTTTGCAGCACGTAGTCATTGGCGGGCTGCTAGAATGGCTGAGAGAGTCGGCTTTGGGCATCAGCTAGTGTTCTTGCCCGTTCCTTTTATTTATTGAAACATACTTCCACCACAAAATCGCCGCCGGGGGTCGAAAAAGGTATGGCGATGGCGGATCCTTTGGACATGTGTTTAATGCTATGATTTTTACCGCTTATCACGGTGGGGATGGCGGCCGCCAAGGATATGCCTTTTTCGGACAGTTCGCGGCGGGCGTCACCCGAGATCATGTTGGCCAACTCTCCGACCGCATCTTTGACTTCCTCGTTGATGGCGGTAACTTTCTCCCCGAACATCTTGCTGATAATATAGCAGATACAAGGCTCGGTGAAGCTGATGGACATGGAGCCTTCCGTGGCGCCGGTGATACCGACAATCCCGGAGACATCGCCGCCCGAAATGTCCCCTTTTTTCAGAAAGGGCTTGCCGGCTTGGGCATCGGTGAAGGCCATGGTCTTAAGCACCTTGGGGGTAGCTTGTAAAAAAGGGTTGATATACTCGACATTCATAACGCTTCCTGCTACTAAAAGATGGTGGATTTTGAAATCTTCCTTTTTTATCTGACTTTGCTTAGCATTTTGCCACGAATATGACAAGTAGTAGTATGGGTCAACAGGAGTATAAAATTGGGTGAGTGGCGAACTCTGCGTTCCGAGATGGTTTTTGAGCATCCCGTAGTGAGGGTCAATCGGGTGCTGCGTCAAAAACCTTCAGGACAGTCCCATGAATTTGTGGTGCTTGATTCCTCCGACTGGGTCAACCTAGTGCCCATCACCCCCGAGGGCGAGGTGGTCTTGATCAGGCAATGGCGTCATGGCAGCCAAGAAACCACCCTGGAGATTCCCGGTGGTATTGTCGATCCCGGCGAAACGCCCCAGATGGCTGGCGTCCGCGAGCTAAAAGAGGAGACCGGTTATCAGGCGGCCAGCCTGAGCTTTTTGGGTTGGGTCCGACCCAATCCGGCCCTTTTCAATAACCGCTGCTTCACTTTTTTGGCCGCGGGGGCCAGGCCGGCGGGCCCGCCCTGCCCGGAACCAAACGAACAGATCGAGGTGCTGACCCGGCCCCTGGCGGACATTCCCGGCATGATACAATGCGGCGAAATCACCCACAGCCTGGTGGTGACGGCCTTTACCTTTTTATGGCTGGTCCAAGCGGAACGGGGACTAGCCTGGTAGGCTGATTTGTTTGTCGCGGGTTTATAAAACCAAGCTTGCTTCGATGAATTTTAGGCTATCGTCGACAATTTTTTGTTTGCTGAGGGATAAATAAATAAGTGCGGGAAACGGTTTTTAGGGGGCGTTTGATGGACAAACAAAATCTTTTGGCCCGGCTGCCCAAGGTGGATCAGGTGCTGGCCCAGGAGGCTCTGGCCGCCGCCTTGGAAAAATTGCCCAGGCAGTTGGTTCTGGAAGCGGTGCGCCGGGTGCTGGATGGCCTAAGGCGGCGCATGCTTGAGCAAGGACTTCCCGCAGAGGCAGAATTGACCCCGGAAGCCGTGGCCAGCAAGGCGGCCCAGGAAGCGCAACGGCTGGCCCGGCCCTCCTTGCGCCGGGTGGTCAACGCCACCGGCGTGGTGGTCCACACCAACCTGGGACGGTCCGTCCTGGCCCAGGCGGCCCTGGAGCGCTTGCTTGCGCTCAACCGCACTTATAGCAACCTGGAGTATGATCTTGAGGCCGGACGCCGGGGCAGCCGCTATACGCACGTGGCCGGGCTGCTCCAGGAGCTTACCGGCGCGGAGTCTTCCCTGGTGGTGAACAACAACGCGGCAGCGGTGTACCTTTGCCTGCAGACCCTGGCCGCAGGCAGGGAAGTCATCGTCAGCCGCGGGCAATTGGTGGAGATCGGCGGCTCCTTCCGCATACCCGACGTGATGGCCAAAAGCGGGGCCATCTTAAGGGAAGTGGGCGCCACCAACCGGACCCACCTTAGAGATTACGAGCAGGCCATAGGCTCGGAAACCGCCCTTTTGCTAAAGGTGCATACCAGCAATTTCGCGGTGGTGGGTTTCCATCATGAGGTGCCTTTGTCCGAGATGCGCGCGCTGGCCGACCGCTACCATTTGCCCTTGATGGAGGACTTGGGTTCGGGCAATCTTATTGATCTTTCGCCTTACGGCCTGCCGCCGGAACCCACCGTGCAAAAAGTCCTGGCCGAGGGGGCCGATCTGGTCACCTTCAGCGGGGATAAGCTCTTGGGCGGGCCCCAGGCCGGGGTGATCCTAGGGCGGGCCGATTTGGTGGAGAACATCCGGAAAAATCCGGTAAACCGGGCCATGCGCATAGACAAACTCACCCTGGCCGCCCTGGAGGCCACCCTGGAAATATACCGGGATCCACAAAAGGTCGTGGAGTCGGTGCCCACCTTGGCCATGATCGCCCTTCCTTACGCCAAGCTCGCCCGCCGGGCCGCGGCATTGGCCCGTCGCCTGAGCGCCTTGAACCTGCCGCGCCTTTCGGTGCGGACGGTGGATGGAACCAGCCGGGTGGGCGGGGGGGCCCTGCCTCTGGCCGCGCCACGCACCCGCCTTTTGCTAGCGGCCGTGGAGGGTCTCAGCCCCACCCGCTTGGAGGCGGCCTTGCGGGAAAACGAGATCCCGGTGATCTGCCGCCTGGAAGACGGCAGGCTCCTTATGGACGTGCGCACCATGCTGCCGGGCGATGCCGAGGTTATTATCAAAGCCCTAACACGCCTGGCCAGCTAGCTGATATTAAGGGCAGAAAGGGCCTGGGCTCATTTTACTTCCGTTTTCCCATAACCATGCCGCCGAGGTATTGGCCGTAAACTAACCTACCTTTGGGAGGTGACTTTGGCCTCACAACCGTGCAGCCCCCTGCTTAGGCTTACCTATGAGGATCTTCTGCGCTTCGAGGAAACCCTAAAGCCGCCTTTCCGCCGGGCCCTGCAAGCGGGCCGGGTGGATTTATTGCCGGCTCCGCCACCCAAGCCCGCCTCGGATGATCCCCTGGCGGTGGCGGTGGCCAAGGGGCGGGCGGTCTTCGACAAGAAGGGAGGGCGGCTGGTGGTGCCCCTTTTGGCGGAAGGCCGTCCCTTGGGTCTTTTGGTGATCTGGCAGGTGGACGCCGAACAGCTTCACCCCGCGGTGAACAGCTTTCTGGCGGCCTTGGTGGAGGCGGCCCTGGACATGGTGCGCCTGCGCCTGGCGGTGGAGACCGATCCGGTAACCGGCTTGGGCAATGCCGAGGCCTTGGACGGGGCCCTTACCACTTCCCTCTCCATGCTCAAACCTGCCAAGGTGCGCAACCGGCCGGCCCTTGATCAGGCAGGAACCGAGGAGGGCCTGTCGCTTTTGGCCTTGGAATCCCGCGGCATGGCGCTGGTGCGGGAGCGTTTCGGGCGGCGCTTCGGCGACACGATTCTGCGCGAGCTGGCCAGGCTCATAAGGGAAACAGCGCCCGAGGCGCGCTGCATGGCCCGCGAGGGCGAGGCCTTTTTGCTATTGTTTCGGGGGAATGCCTCCTTGGTGCGCGAGGTGGCCCGAAGGCTCGGCAAGGCCATAGGTGAGCTGGATCTCAAGACTCCGGAGGACAAGAACTGGCGGGCGGTGCCGGGGATGGGGGCGGCTACGGCGGACGACCGCACCTGGCAAGGCGGCGGGCTGGCGGCCGAGGCTGCGGCCCTTTTCAGGGCGCGTGCCCTGCGCGCTCTGGCCGGCTCTTTGGCTTTGGGCGGGGGGGAGCTTCTTTTCTTCGATGAGCTGGTGGAGCAGACCGGCCGCTTGCAGGAAATATTGCCCCTGGACCGGGTGCGCATTAATCTGGGGCGGGTGCACGGTTTGATGGACGGCGAGCGCTTCCGGGTGGTGGCGGCCGAGGGCGCGGAAAAAGAGCAAAAGGGAGCCAAGGCCGAGATAGTGGTGGTCGGCGTGGGGGAGGAACACTCCATAGCCGAGGTGGAGGTGCTTATCGATCCCACTTTGAATCTTCGCCCGGGCGACCGCCTCCAGCGGCTGGGTCCGGAGATCCCGGCGGAAAAAGACGAGAGCGCCCAGCAGGTGGTCACCGTGGGCGGCCGGCAGGTGAGGGTGCTTTTGGACGAGGTTACCGGCCTGGCCAGCCACCGGTCTTTCGTGTCCATTTTTTCCATTGTCTGCGCGGCCGGGGATAGCCTCACGGCCGGGCTGATGCGCATCGAAGGATTGGAGGGCATGCGGGAGGTATGCGGCCGGGTGGGGGCCGAATCGCTCTTGAAGAACCTGGCCGCCACCGCGCGGGAGATGCTTCCCCCGGAGGCGATTTTGGGGCGTTTTTCCCCGGACACCCTGGGGCTTCTCATGCCTGGCCAGGAGCCGGGCCAAGTCAAGGAAACCATATCCGCGGTTCTAACGCGGGTGAGCAGTCAGAGCGAATGGCCCCTGCGGGCGGGCCTGGCCGGCTATCCCTGCCCCGGCTTCTCACCGGCCGATCTTTTGGACAACGCGGCCAAGGCCCTGGTGCACGCCGGATTCCTGGACCCTGGAGCGGTGGTGATCTTCGATGCGGTGAGCCTGAACGTGAGCGGAGACGCCTTGTTCGCCCAGGGGCGCATCAGCGAGGCGGTGGCCGAGTATGAGCGCGGTCTTCTGCTTGATCCCCAGGAGCCCAACCTGCTCAATTCCCTGGGGGTGGGATACGGCCATTTGGGGCAGACCGACAAGGCCCTGGCCTGCTTTGAGAAGGCGCTTTCCGCCTCGCCTGAGGATTTCATGGCCCACTACAACCTGGGTTACGCCCTTTTGGCCCAGGGGCGTTTGGCCGAGGCCAGCGAACGCTTTGCCCAGAGCCTTGCCTTGAGCCCGGACCACGCCGACACCCTCTTCCAATTGGGCCGTCTGGCTCAAGGAGAAGGGCGGCCGGCCGAGGCGGTGGATTATTTCAAGCGGGCCGCGGCCCAGCCTGGCCACCGACGGGCGACGTTTAGGCATTTGGGCGAGGCTTTGTCCGCGGCCGGCCGCTTCGCCGAGGCGGAAGAGGCCTTCAATCGGGCGGTTAAGGCAAGCCCCCATGACGCAGCCGGGCTATCCGGCCTGGCCGGCCTGTATCTGGACCGGGGCGCCAATCTGGAAATAGCTTTGTCCCTGGCCCGCCGCGCCGCCGAGTTGGAGCCCCAGGCGGCGCGCCACATAAGGGTCATGGCCCGGGCCCTCACTTCCCTGGGCCGCTTGGACGCAGCCGCCCAGGTGCTGCGGGAGGCCGAAGCAAAGCACCAGGAGGATCCTTTTCTGGCCGTGCAGCTGGCGCAAGTGGAGGCTGCCCGGGGCGAGATGGCTGCGGCCCGGGACCAATTCACCCGCGCCTTGGCCTTGGAACCCAACCTGGAGGCCGCCCGCCAGGGGTTGGCCGACCTGACAAAAGAGCCGCAAGAGAAACCTTGATCCGGCCGTATCGGCCGGGAGTGGGTGGGATGAGCGGGCACCCGCGTTTTATACCTTTATGAAGGATGCGGCTGCTGCCCGCGCTTATCGGACGTGCCCCCTTCAGGCGGGAGAAGGCCCCAGTAAGATGGCCTGATCCAGCACCTCGGCCAGCTCCCTGGCCAGATGAACCCGGCTGAACCTAAGCGGTGGAGGGCCCAGGGGGGCGGGCGGATCCTTGAGCCAGCGGGCCAGCAGTCCGGCTAGCCTGGCCGGCTGCCCCGGCGGAACCACGGCGCCCGCTCCGCAGGCCTCCACGATCTTGCTGGCCGCCCCCAAAGGCGCCAGGCACAAAATCGGCCGGCGGGCAGCCAGATATTCAAAGAGCTTGGCTGGCACCATGCGGTTCAAGCCGGGAAGATCGGCGGCGGTAAGCAGCAACACATCCGCGGCGGCCATGCGCCTTAGCACGGCTTCATGCGGTTCATAGGAAACCGCCGTCACCGTTAAGCCGGGCAGCTTGGGGTCAACTACCTGCCCAGCCACCACCCGTCCCACCACCTCCACGGTGATGCGCCGGCGCTCGGCCTCGCTCAAACGCTCGAGCCCTTCCCATAGGCTCGTTAAAGGGCGCGACTCAAAGACCGTGCCTGCATAAAGCAAATGCAGGCATCCGGGCGTGGAAGAAGCGGTAAGGCCTCCAGCGGCTTGATCCTCGAGAAAAGAAAAATCCGCGGGATCATAGCCGTTGGGTATCGAAACGTACTTGTCTTGGCCGCCTCCGTGCATCTGGGCCAGTCTTTGGGTCATCTCCGGAGTGTTGCCGATCACCCGGGTTGCCTTCTTCACCAAGGCCCCCTCCAGCTTGGCCACCATGAGTTGGCGCAGGCGGCCGCCGGTATGGGCCTCGAAGCCCCGGGTAAAAAAGCCGCTCCAGTCATCGCGGAAATCCAGGACCAGGGGCAGGCCCAAAAGGCGGGCCGCGGCCGCGCCCAAAAGGAAGGTGCTGAAGGGCGGGGCAGTGACCATGATGGCCTGGGCTTGGTGGCGGCGGGCCGCGGCCAAGGTGCCGGGCAGGGCAGTGGCCAGCCAGATCACGTGGCGGTCGGGGAAAAGCAGATCAAGGGCCAATCGCCTGGCCCAGGCCAGGCCGCCTGGGCTGGTATGGATCGGAGTATCTTGACCTATCGAGGCCGACGGCTCTAGGGTGGGCAGGCGGTGCAATCTCAAATCCGCCGGCAGGTCCTTTAGGTAGGAAACGTCCTTGAGCGGAGTGGAAGGCGTCTTGGGGGTAACCACCACCGCTTCCCATCCCCATTGGGGCAGATATTTTATGAACTTTAGCGCGCGCTGCACGCCCACACCGCCGGAAGGAGGGAACACATAGGTTATTAGCAGGCATTTTTTCATAAAGGCCCGTATTCCCGTACCGCGTATTCCAGCACTTGCAAAAGGCCCGCCGCGCTTTTGCCCCAACTGCGGCCCGCTACCGCGGCGGCCAGGGATTGAGGGTCCCAATCTTGCCCCAAGACCCTGGCCAGGGCCTGGGCCAGCCGGACCGGGTCGCCGGGCGGCACCAGAAAGCCCTGTTCACCGTCTTTTATCAGCCCGGCCACGCCACCCACCGCCGAGGCCACCACCGGCCGGCCCGAGCTTAGGGCCTCCAGCACCACATTGGGCTGGCCTTCGCTGAGACTGGGCAGGACCAGGGCGTCGCAGGCGGCCAGATAGTCAGGGATTTGCCGGTGATCCACTTGCCCTGCCCAGATGACCCGTTCCGCCAGGCCCAGACCGGCGGCCTGGGCCCTCAAGGACCCGGCCAAGGGCCCTGCGCCCGCCACCACCAAATCCGTTTCGGGAAGCCTGGCCAGGGCCCTAAGGGCCACGTCCAGGCCTTTCACCGGCACCAGGTTGCCTATGAAAAGCACAACCGGCCGGTTCTCGGCCAGGCCCAGGCGGCGGCGGGCCGGGAAGCGGTCCTGAGGGTGAAAGAGGGTCGCGTCCACCCCGTTATCCACCACAAACACCCTCTCCGGATAAGCGCCCGCCGCCAAAGCTTCCTGCCGTAGGGACTGGTCCACTGTCATTACGGCCTGGGCCGCACGCAGGGTTTTCCGGAGCAGGGGCAGCCTTTTAGGGTCTTTTTTCAAGATCACAAGGTCGCTGCCCAAAACCTGCACCACCAGCGGCAGGCCCAGCCGCCGGGCCGCCTCTCTGCCCGCCCATCCGTCGGGATGCAGCCAGTTGGCCAGAAGCACCTGGGGATGGAGGCGGGCGGCCGTCCGCCGCAGAGTGGGCCAGGCGGACCAGAAATAGAAGCGGCCATGCAGCTGGCGTCCCCAGCGGGGCGGATACCAGTAAACCGGCCGGGCGACGGGAAAGGGAAAAGAAGGCGGCCTAATTCGGCCCTCAACCGGGGTGAATAAATGAACAAAGGGTACCGGCGCCACCAGGCTCAGCCGGCACAGGCTGGCCAGGGCCGTGAATTGCTGCTGATTGAAGCTGGCCCGGCCGGGGCGGTAGCGGCTGGGAAAAAGGCTGGCCAGGGCCAGAACTCGCAGCCGCGCGCCGCCGGCCGCGTCATCCTTGTTTGTCAGAGGCCCCATGCTGTTATCCTTGCCGCCAAATACACTTGATCCCCATTGCCAAGACGATTTTAACACAACCGGGCCGGCAACGGGCATTGACAGAAAGGGGTTGACGGGCCTATTGATAAATCTGGGAGGAAGATTTGAACGCGCCGCCAGAAATAAAGGTTTTGCACGTTTCCTACAGCCTGAAGACCGGCGGGCTGGAGCGGGTGATTTTGGATCTGGTGCGGCTGGGCGGCCGGAACGGCCTGACCTCGGCCGTGGCCGCTTTGGGCGAGGCGGGCGAGTTGGCCGGGCAAGTGGAGGAGGCTGGCGCGGCTTTCTTTTTTTTGGGCAAACGGCCGGGCCTGGATTGGCGCATGGTGCCCCGCTTGCGTGCGCTGGCCCGCAGGCTGGGGGTCCATATAATTCATGCCCACAACGAAGGGGCGGGCTTTTATGCCGGCCTGGCCGGCTTGTGCAAAGGGCCGCCGGTGATAACCACCCGGCATGGGTTCAGTTATGGTCTTAACACTCTTTGGGTGCGCAGAGCGGCCGGCCTTTTGAGCCGGCGCACCGTTTGCGTGGGCAGGGACGTGATGCGCCTGGTGCGAGAGGTGGATAAAATACCGGCCTCGCGGGTGCGGATCATCTATAACGGAGTAGACACGGCCGAGTTTGCTCCGGATCAGAAGCGCCGGGAACTCATGCGTGCGGAGCTGGGATATGCCCCGGGCGATCGCATCCTGATCAGCGTGGGGCGCCTGGCGCCGGAAAAGGGCTATGATACGCTCTTGCGCGCCTTGGCCCTACTGGCCCAGGCAGACAAAGGCACCAGGTTGGTCCTGGTGGGCGACGGACCCCGGCGCGGGTTTTTGCAGGATTTAACCAAAGAACTGGGCTTGCAGGATCGGGTGCGGCTTTTGGGAAACCGGAAGGATATCCGCGATCTCTTGGCGGCGGCGGATGTTTTCGTTCTGAGCTCGCTCAGCGAGGGGGTCTCCAAGTCCCTTTTGGAGGCCATGGCCATGGCCCTGCCGGTGGTGGCCACATCGGTGGGGAGCACGCCGGAGGTGGTGCTGGCGGAAAAAACCGGACTTCTGGTCCCCGCCCGGCGGCCGGATCTGTTGGCCCAGGCCCTGGCCGCCGTGTTGCATGATAGCCAGTCTGCCCGTTGGGGCCGAGCCGGAAGGGAGCGGGTGGAAGCCGAGTTCAGCCTGCCGGCCACCGTGGCGGCCTACGCCCGGCTTTACCGGGAGGTTTTGGGGCGCAACGACTAGGCCGCGTGAAGGCCGGGAGCAGGAAGCCGGTGGATCTGAGTTACATAATCATCGCCTATAATGACGCGGCCAAGCTTCCTGGTTGCCTTTCTTCCTGCGCCCTGGCCGCGGTTTCCTCGGGACTATCCTTTGAGATAATTGTGGTGGACAACGGCTCCGGGGATGAAACGCCCCGTGTCCTGGAGTCCTACCACAAGGTGCTGGGCAGCCGGCTGGCGGTGATCCGCCTGGAGCGCAACACGGGCACCACCTATTCGCGCAACCGGGCCCTGCAAAGAGCCCAGGGAAAATATCTGTGCATCCTGGACTCGGACGCCGAGCTTTTGGATAAAGACTTGCGCCCCGTCCTTGGGCTGCTTGACGAATTTCCCGAGCTGGGGATTGTGGGCCCCCGCATCATCATGCCTGATGGCACCACCTACCACTCGGCCAAACGGCTGCCCACCTTAGGTGACAAACTTCTCAAGCTCCCGCATATATGCTTGGCCCTGCCGCCGATAAACCGGGATTTTTATCCCGGATTTCCCTTCACCCGCGTTTGCTGCGTGCAGACGGTGATAAGTTGCTGTTGGTTTTTGCGGCGCGAGGTGGCGGAGCGGATAGGTCCCTTGGACGAGCGCATTTTCTACGCTCCGGAAGATGTGGATTACTGCCTGCGTTCATGGTTGAACGGGCTTGCCGTGGTCTATTTCCCCTATTTACGGATTCTGCACCACACCAAGCAGGTTACGCATAAAAGGCCGCTTTCGCCTACTGCCCTGAGCCACCTTAGGGGACTTTTCTATTATTGGCATAAGCACCGCTACTTGTTCAGCCGGCGGCATTTGGTTAAAAAATGGGTAAATCCGCTTGCCAGACGGCTTGACCCTCTTTTGGGCGCCTGGCAGGCGAAGCCGTGATTCCACTTATCCCCGTTTTAGTTTTTTATTTATCGCGGGCTAATACCCGAACCTTGCTTCGGTAGGCTATTGGCTCCCGCCGCTACTCCGCGGCTTGGCGCGGGGTGGTTCACTTTGGCTACTACACCAGTGTGGTTGGCCGCTCCTTATCCCCTGCCTTGGTGGTTTCTGATCCAACTCTGACCAAGCCAGATTATTTTTTGGCCGTGATTTTTTCCAGAAGCTCTTTTGCCTTTTGTCTTTCGTTAAATTTTCCGGGCAGGGAAAGCGCCTTTTTCAGATGAGGCACTGCCTGTGCCGGGCGGTTCAAGGCCGCCAGGGTGTCTGCCAGATGATAAAGGATGGTGGGATTGTCCGGGCTGAACTGGGCCGCTTCCTCCAACTCCGGCAGGGCGCTTAGATAGGCGCCGCGCCGGTTGAGCACCCAGCCCAGGGTGTCCAGGATGCGGGGATCGCCCGGGGCCAGGCGTTTGGCGTTCTGGATGAGAGGCAAGGCCTCGTTTAAATTTTTATCCCCGCCTTCCATGGTCAGAAGATAGGCCAGGTTGTTCAAGGCCGGTACATGGTCATTGTCCTCGGCCAGGGCCTGCCGGTAGGAGGCCAGAGCCTCCTTTCTCTGCCCCATCAATTCCTGGACGTCGCCTCGGGCCACCCATACGGCGGGATTGCGCGGGGTGAGCTTTATCACTTGCTCCAAGTAGCGGGCAGCGGCTACAAGCTGATTTTGCGCGCGGGCCACTGAGGCCAGCCCCATCAGGGGGCCCACCAGCTTGGGATTGGTAGCCAAGGCCTCTTCATATTCTTTGCGCGCCTCATCGTACTGTCCCTGGACCTGGTAGATGTCTCCCAGCAAGGCATGCAAGAGTTCCGTGCGCCGTACTTTGGGGACCTGAGCCTTTATGCGCGCTACCGCCTTATCTAATTTATTCTGCCCGAGATAAATGAAGGCCATGCGCCTTAAGGCGTCCAGGTTGTCCGGCTGGCGGGAAAGGGACGTCTCGAAGTATTTCAGCGCCTCCTCCGGCTGGTTGCGGGCCTGAGCCAAAAGGCCCATATGGTAGTAACCGGAGGAAGCCGCCGGGGCCTTTTTAATCAGTTCGCCAAAATCCTGCTCGGCCTTACCGAAGGTCCCCTGGGCCAGATAAAGGCGGCCCCTCATCTCAAGGGCGCCCAGGTTGTTGGGTTCCAGGCTTAGGACCTTGTTAATTTGTCCGATGGCCGGCAAAATTTCTCCCGCCCTGCCCTGCAGGCTGGCCAGAAGAAAGTAGGCCCGGATGTCGTTGGGGTCCGCGGCCAGAGCCTTGCCTAGGTCGTTGCGGGCCAACTGGACCTTGCCCTGGCCGACAAAGGCCTGGGCGCGGCGGTACAATGCTTCGGCGTCCGCGGGTTGCTGGCGAAGCACCTCGGTCAAAAGGCTGGCGGCCCGCTCCATATCACCGCGTGCCATTAGGATGCGGGCTTGCAGGATTTGGGCCGGGAGATTGGCGGAGTCTTTTTTTAGGACACCGCCCAAAATCTGTTCGGCCTCTTTGATGCGCCCGCGTTCCAAAGCCAATTCGGCCAAGGCGTTTCGCGGCGCGGCGGAGTTGGGGTCCACTTGGGCCGCCTTTTCCAGATAGGCCTGGGCCTTGGGCCGGTCTCCCCGCGCGGCGTAGAAACGGGCGGTGAGCAACAGCGGCCAGATTGAGTTGGGATTTTGCCGAATGGCCTCGAGGAAGGTCTGCTCGGCCTTGTCCGGCTGGCCGGTTATGGAGTAGAGCCGGGCCAGGGCCAGGCGGTAGCGATAATCATCCGGGAAATTGGCGATAAGCTTATGCAGGGCGCTTTCCGCCTCCTGGGGCTTGTGCTGGCGCATCAGAAGCTCCACCAACATGAAGCGCAGGCGGGTCTCTTGGGGATGCACCTCGGCCGCCTCCTGCAAAGTCTTTATGGCCTTGTCATTCTTACCCTGGGTCAGATAAAGGCGGACCAAGAGCATACGGGGGGTCAGAAGCTTGGGGGCCAAGGAAATGGCTTTGTTGAATTCCTGCTCCGCCAGGTCGGCGCGCCCCTCGCTTACATGTTGCTGTCCCAAAAGCACATGGATGTCCGCCCGCTGCGGAGCCAGTTCCAGCGCCTTTTTCATACTGGCCACCGACTTGGCCGTATCCCGGCCCTGGGCATATGCCTGGCCCTGGAGCACCAGAGCGTCCACGTTTTTGGGCTGCTCCTTTAGAACCAACTCGGCCTTTTCCATGGCCTCGTTTACCCTGCCGGCGAGAAGCGAGATCTGCCCGAGCTTGATCTGGGCGTCTAAATTGCCAGGATCCAGGGTTACCACGTTGAAGAACATGCGGTAAGCCTGACCCAAATCGCCTAGCTTGAGATAAGTAAGCGCCAGACGGTAATAGGCCTCGGCAAAGCGCGAATCATCCTTGAGGGCGTTGCGGAACTCCAATACCGCCTCTTGGTATTTACCCTTTTCGTAGTATGCGATGCCTTGCTTGAGATATTTATCCTTGTCGGCCAGCGCGGAAGAAGCGCCAAGCGTCAAGGACAGCGCAAGAAATAAGGCCGAGACAATGCCTTGCTTGAAAGAATTCAGACCATGCATGCCATCCTCCTGCCTCAGGCCCTTTTGGCAATAGCGAAAGCAGAAAAACATAGTAGAAATTAACCCCCTTCCAACCAGATATGCCTTCAGGTAGAACTCAACCGCTGCTATATATATCATAAGTCATGGCGAACTCCGAGGCGTTTGGTTCTTGGCCGGCCTCGGCGAAATGCCCTCCTTTTGCAAAGAGCTTGCAGCGTCGCCTGCCCCGGCGGGCGGCTCCACAATGAAGGTCAAAAGACCGGCAGACGAGGCGCGCAGGCCGGGCCCAGGATTGAGCGTGATCGTGCCGGGAGCATACTTCACGGTGTATTCCTGGCCCG
>ENA-OSEO01002136-OSEO01002136.1-sediment-metagenome-genome-assembly--contig:-NODE-2136-length-29901-cov-3.254258_pt1 | contig 29901 bp, 25 predicted proteins | sample MGYA00237883_ERZ534232 | MGnify/ENA metagenome assembly ERZ534232 | reverse complement strand
AGGAGGAAATAGGGGACGACCTGATTTATCTCGTTGAGACCGTCATCCCGGCCATCGAAAAGCTCTCTCCCATGGTGGAGCTCGCAACTGAGTATTTCAAGAGAAAGTACGAAAAGAAGAGGGAGGAAATCAAGTCCATTATTCGGGATATCCGGCAGCATGAGCACGAGGCGGATTTTGTCGAGAGGGAACTGAAGCACAAAATTTTTTCGACCATGAAGGACCCTATCCAGATTTACCACCTGATCCGCCTCGTGGAAACCATCGGATCCACGGCCGATCACGCGCAGAACGCCGCGGACATGATGAGGGCCATGATTGCCAAGTAGGCGAGTCGCTTGTTGCTCCTTGCCTGTCATTGCTGGACTGGGATCCTGCGCGGAGTGCCGTTTTTATTCGCTTTCTGCTTCTTGTCCTCCCATATTTTGGCCGCTGTCTGCCGTATTCTTTGTTCTTCTTTCCATTGCCCCGACATTCCATCATTCCTCTTTTACGTATTCTGTCTTTTGTATTCTTGATTCTTTATTCTTCTTCCCATCATTCTATCTTTCCAGTATTCCACTCTTGCCGCACTGCTACATTCCCGCACTTCAGTACTCCAGTACTCCATTCTTCTCATAGACTATAATGATCGAACCCTGGCAAACGTAGGCTGTTTTCGAGGCGGCGGAGAAAAAAACTCGCCACCGAGGTGAGGATGAGGTAGATGAAGCCGACGATGAAGAAGATCTCCGTGTATTTGAAGGTCTCGGATGCAATGACCTTGCCCTCCCCTGTGAGCTCGATGCAGGTGATCATGTAGGCCAGGGAAGAATACTTGATCAGGTAGATCAACTCGTTTCCGCACCCCGGAAGTGCGCGTCGAATCGCTTGGGGCACGATCACCCACAACAGGGTCTTGACCATCGAAAACCCTAGCGATTGGGCCGCTAGAAACTGCCCGTTCTTGATGGACAGAAGCCCGCCCCGAATATATTCCGAATGGTACGCGCCGCTGCACAGAATAAATCCGATGACCGCGGCGGTGTACGCATCAAAATAGATGCCCAGATTGGGCAGCCCGAAATAGAGCACAAAGAGTTGCACCACCAGCGGCGTGCCGCGGAAGACCGATGCATATCCGTCGGTAATTTTGCGCACCACCGGGTGCCCGTACACCCGAAATGTTCCGACGAGGATCCCCAACAGCAGGCCGATCAGCCCGGACGGCACGATCAACCCCAAGCTGACCAGAAGGCCTCGATTCAGGGCGGGGATCAGGGTTTCGGTATAAAAACCCACGTTCATTGGTTATTTCAATTCCTCGTAGAGTTCACTGAGCTTGTCGATATATGCGCGGGTCCGTGTTCGGCTTGCCGGCAGGAGAAGATCGGCAGGTTTGCCCCGCTCGATGATGCACCCTCCTTCCATGAAAAGGATCTCGTCGGCCATCTGCTGAATAAAGCCGACCTGATGGGTGGCCAGCAGCATCGTCATGCCGTTTCGCGCAAGGTCCCGAATCACGAAAAGCACCTCGCCGATGAGCTCCGGATCCAGGGCCGAGGTTGGTTCGTCCAGCAGCATGACCTTCGGATCCATGGCCAACGCCCTTGCAATGGAGACCCGCTGTTTCTGGCCGCCGGAAAGCTGTGCCGGATAGAGGGATGCGTGTTCCCGGAGGCCGACGCGATCCAATTCGGCCATGGCCCGCTCGATGGCGGCCTGTTTTTTGAGTTTTTTAACCTTTCGCAAGGCGATGGCGACGTTGTCCAGTGCGTTTAAATGATCAAAAAGGTTAAACTCCTGAAAGATCATCCCGACCTGTTGTCTGAATTCGTAAATATCCCGTTTGTGGTGGATTTGAATCTCCCGGCCTTCGAGCCATACCGTTCCCCTGTCCGGGGGGATCAGAAAGTTGATGCATTGAAGCAGGGTGCTCTTCCCGCCGCCGGAAGGACCGATCAGCACCTTCAACTCCCCTTGCGTGAGACCCAGCGAGACCGATGTCAGGATATTTTTGCCGCTGAAGGATTTGCAGATATTCTCCACGCGAATAACATCCGGGGGGGGTACGATCATCGTGTCCCCCCTGAGTGTGCATAGCCGGCAATACGGACCCGCGTCTCGAGTTTTCTCAACGCTTTAACCCCCCACCAGGTCAATAGAAAGTACAGCACACCGGCGAAGAGGTAAAGAACGAGGTGCTGATAGGTGCGGGAAGCCACAAAATGTGTTCGTGCCATGATTTCCGGGGTTCCGAGAACAAAGGCCAGCGCAGAGTCCTTTAGAATGATGGCATATTCGTTGGACCATCCGGGAATGGAAAGCCGGAGCGCCTGGGGAAGGATGATGTGGATGACAGCCTGGACATCACTCATCCCCACCGCTCGGGCCGCCTTGAGTTGACCATGCGGCAAAGATTCGATTGCCCCCCTGAAAATTTGAGACTGGTAGGCTGCGGTCGTCATTCCCAATACCAGGATGACCGAGCCGAATGCACTCAGATTGAGTCCCAGCAGGCTGAACAGACCGAAATAGAACAGGAAAAGCAACACCAGGACCGGGACCCCCCGGAAAAACCAGACATAAAGGCAAATCAGCCGGCGGATAAAGAGATTGCCGTAGACTTGCCCGACCGCCATCTGGATGCCGACGATCAACCCCAGTCCCATGGCACCGGCAACGGCTTCGATCGTGATCAGCGCACCTTTCAGCAGATACGGTACGGCTTGCAGCAATACGGATAGGGAGTCCATCATACGGGCCGAATGGAACCATAGCCTATTTTTTCAAATACATCTTGACCAGTTCCTGCCAATAGGCACTGGCCATCAATTTTTTCAACCCCTCGTTGAGCGTGTTGAGAAGCTCGGTGTCCTGTTTTCGGACCGCGTAACCGAAATTTTCATCCTTCATGCCGAAGGTGCCCAGAATTTTTACAGGTTTTTTCCCTACCGCGTCCAGGGCCGGTGCGTCGTCCATGGCGGCTGCGGCGATTCGGCCGTTGACCACGTCTTCAACCGCAAGCGGCGCCGAGTCATAATACTTCAATGTGAAATCCCACCCCTTCTTGGCCGCAGTATCCTTCAGCCATTCGGCTTCCGATGTGCCCCGTTGCACCCCCAGGGTCTTGTTGCCGGTTAAAATATTCTGAACCGTATGGTTTGACTCCTTTTTCGCCACAAAGACCTGCTTGATCTGCCAGTAGGGAATGGTAAAATTCACTTTTTGCTTCCGTTCCTCGGTGATGCTCATGCCCGAGGCGATGAAGTCGATTTTTTTTGCAATGAGATTGGGAATGATTCCATCCCAGTCCATGGGCTGATGGTTGACGTTAAACCCCATCTGTTTGGCGATCCAGTCGACCGCGTCGATGTCGAACCCACCGGCCTTGCCGGTTTTGTCCACATAGGCAAACGGCGGGAAATTGGCGTCGATCCCGTTGATGTATACTTTTTCAGCGCCGAGGCCATTGCCGCTTAACACGAGCATCACAACGCAAACGCTCAAAACGATCTCTACGATCCGCTTCATGTGATATACCTCCTTTGGGGATAATGAATGATGGGAAACGCCCGCCCCCGTCATCGGATGGCCGGTCGGGTCGATCTCAGGTGTGTTCAGGCAACCTCACGACAGCTCGGATCGGTTTCTAACAGGGGATGCTCCGGGGTGTCAAGAGTCTATCGATGGGATCGGGAAATTTTTCATGGGCACGGATCTTGCCTGTCGTTATCGTAAAAATTGAAACCGGAATCGGGTTTTGGGGCTATGGCGAAATTATCCATCTCAACGGAAGAATTCAAGCTCATCCGGGATTTCATCGAGGCGAGCTGCGGCATATCTTTGGGCAATGAAAAGGAATACCTTCTTGAGACCCGTCTGTCGAAACTGCTCAAGGAGACGGGATGTACGACCTATAAGGAACTCTACCTCAAAGCGAAGAACCAGCCCGCATCCGGCCTGCGAGACCGGATCGTCGACGCCATGACGACCAACGAGACGCTATGGTTTCGTGATACCTATCCATTTGAAATACTTAAGTTAACCATCTTGCCTGAATTTTTGGATGAGATCAGGTCCGGCAAACGGCGCGGAATTCGAATCTGGTCCGCCGCATGCTCCTCCGGGCAGGAGCCGTATTCCATGTCCATCACGTTGATCGAATTTTTCAAATCCCAGTCCGGCATTCCCTTGAACGGTTTCGAGATCATGGCGACCGACATTTCCCCCTCGGTCCTGCTGATGGCATCGGCGGGGGTTTATGATGATTTTGCCATCGGCAGGGGGTTGCCGAAAAATTACATGGATGTCTATTTTGAAAAAAAGGGGCGCTTCTGGTCGGTCACCAACGACGTTAAAAAGCATATAAAATTCAAACAGTTTAACCTTCAATCGGATTTTTCGGCCCTGGGAAAATTCGATGTGATCTTTTGTCGGAATGTGGCCATTTACTTTTCCGAGGACTTTAAAAGGTCGCTTTTTGCTAAAATTGCCAGGGCGCTCAATCCCCGGGGGTATCTTTTCCTCGGGGGGGCTGAATCCCTGATAGGCCTCAGCGATCTTTTTCAGATGAAAAAGGCCAAAAGCGGGGTGTACTATCAGGTGGTGCGTTGAGGATTCAATCCAAGAGAGGCCGTAACCGATGATTAAGCGAAAAATCATTGTCAACAAATTGGCGAAGGTTGACGCGCTTCCAACGTTTCCCGAAATTGCCATGCGGGTCCGGGAAAAATTGCGGGACCCGGAAGCGGGAATCAAAGAAATTTCCGTGATCGTTGAGAACGATCCGGCGCTGGCGTCGCGCATTTTGAAACTCGCCAACTCATCCTATTACAATTTCGGGGAACGACAATTCGGAAATGTACGACAGGCGCTGGTGCGCATGGGGTTGGGGGAAGTTGAAAAGCTGATTCTCGCCATGGGGGTGATGAACGTGTTTAAGGGCACGGGTCTTTCCAAGAACTACTTCAAAGAGTTCTGGACCCACTCCATCATGGTCGGGCTCACCACACGCGAGATCATCGCAGCCTCACGGCTGGAAAACAAGCAGGCGATAGACCAGGAAAACGTGTTTACGGCGGGTCTTTTCCACGCCATCGGCAGACTGATTCTGTTTCAATTTTTTCCCGAATATTTCAAAGCGATTTTGGATATTGCCCGAAGCGAACCCCTGGATCTCTATGAAATAGAGGATCGCGAACTGGGAATCAACCACGCGGAGATCGGCGCCATGCTCCTGGACCGATGGAAATTGCCGGATTTTATCTGCGACGGGGTGATGTATCAGTATGAGCCCGAAAAATGCAAACCAGAGACAAAGGCCTACGCCCAGGCCATCCATCTTTCAAACTTTTCGGTATCCTGCAATGGAAACCCCCTGCCCGAGGGCAACCTGCCGAAACGATTCAGCCAGGGCGCATGGCACGATCTGAAAATGGACGAAGATATCACCGAACTGATCCAGCGGGTCAAAAACAGCGAGGAGCAGGCCGCCATCATGGCTTCCCTCGGCCTGCAATAGGCGATTGCAGGAGGGATTTCGCTTTGACAGATTGGGCTTCCTGTGAAATGATGGCCGGCAAAGGATTAAACACACGAAAACCCGCTGAGCCAAGAGGAAAGAGCCCCATGCAGTTTTCAAAATACCATGCGCTGGGCAACGACTATATCGTGCTGAATCCTTCGGACTGGCCCCTGCCGCTTTCACGGGTGCAGATCCGACGAATCTGCCACCGCAATTTCGGCATCGGCTCGGACGGGATCCTTCTGGGTCCAATTCAAAACCAAACGGGTAAATTTGCGGTGCGCATCTTCAACCCGGACGGCTCCGAAGCGGAAAAGAGCGGCAACGGGCTTCGGATCTTTTCCCGGTATCTGTGGGACAACCGCCGCGTCGGATCCGAGCCTTTCACCATTGAGACCCTCGGCGGGATGGTCCGTTCACAGGTGTTGACCGACGGCAAAAGCGTGGCCGTTGACATGGGGCAGGTCCGCTTTCACAGCCGTGCCATACCGGTTCAGGGCGACCCGAGGGAGGTGCTCAACGAGCCGCTCCCGGTCGATTCGGAGAGGCTGACGTTTTGCGCGGCCACCATCGGAAACCCCCACTGTGTGATTGTAAAAGATGAGATCAGTGCCGAAGAGACCCGACGGCTCGGGCCAAAAATCGAAACCCACCCCCTGTTTCCGAATCGGACCAATGTGCAGTTCATGAAAATTCTGGACCGCGGAAACATCCAGATCGAAATCTGGGAACGCGGGGCCGGTTACACGTTGGCTTCCGGAAGCAGTGCCTGTGCGTCTGCGGCGGTGGCCTTTCGACTGGGGCGATGTGATTCGCATATCGTGGCCCACATGCAGGGGGGAAAGATCGACCTGTCCCTGTCAGAAGATTTTTCCGTATCGATGCGCGGGGCGGTAACGAAAATCTGTGACGGTACGCTGGACCCGGATATGTTCGAATTCGCCCTGCCCTTTGAAGCACGCTGAACACCGATTTTCTCTATCGGCGCAGCCATCGCTCACATCCGTGTTGACATTTCGGCCCCATGTGTGGAAAATAACCCGCAATTTTGCGTTGTCTTTAGGGATGGGAATTTGCCGGCGGCGGTGCGCTTTACTGGGGAAAAGGAGCTTCCATGCAGATCCGCGTCATACTGGTGACCCGCGAAGGGCGTGAAAAAGACGCTTACGTCCAGGCGTTGAAATCTTTGCCGGTCCGGGTCGATACGGTGTCGACCTTTAGAGGGCTCGAGGTGAAACTCACTGAAAACCGCTACCAGGGCGTTATGGTCGATCTGAAAACCAAGATCAAAGCCATTCAGGATGAAAAGGAGCTGGTCTATCGAATACTGGAGCAGTTTCCCGTGGTTCAGTTGAGGCTGGACGATCAGACCGGGGAGATAAAAACCCTCTACTACGGTAAATCCAGAGGGGATGGAAGCCTTCAGGAGTTTGTGCGGAAGGAATGCGGTGCCTTCAAAGCGCGAAGCCTCCGTTCCGACAAACGGTTCAAGGTTCACTTTAACCTGGTGTTGTTCGGAACCGACCGGTTCTCACAAGCGCAGCCGCTTAAAACCGTCACCCTCGATATCTCCAAAGGCGGGTGCTTCATCTTTTCAACCGATGAATTTGATGTTAGACAAAGGATCCATCTGATGTTTATCGACCTGAAAGACAAAACCCCCATCGAGGGGGAGGTGCGATGGATCAAACCCTGGGGAATCGAGATGCAGGTTCCCGGAATCGGGGTTAAATTTATTCGCATCTCAAAATCACAGGGAGCCGAGATTCAACGCATCGGCAACATCAACCCATGAAGCGATACCGGTTCAAAATTCAACCCAATCTCATTAAAAGGAAACCGCCCCCAGATGAATTCGATTCCGCTTGCGACCAGCTTGTCCCAGGTGATGCCGTCTCAAATCCGAGCGCTTGCCGATATTGCATTTACCATGAAAGACGTCCTCAGGCTCCACTTCGGGGAATCCAACCTGCCTACCCCCCAATTCATCAAAGACGCCGCGGTCCACGCCTTGAACGAGGGCTATACCTTCTACACGGAAAACGCCGGGATTTCCGGGTTGCGGCAGGCCATTGCGGAAAAGTATGAAACCCTCCATCGGGTATGCGTGGATCCGGCGACCGAGATAGTGATCACGGCATCCGGGGTTCAGGCACTCAACGTGGCCATCCGATGTGTCATCGATCCCGGAGACGAAGCCATCGTGCTGACCCCCAACTGGCCCAACGCCACCGCCATTATCGGTCTTTACGGGGGTCTTCCCAAAGAGATCAGGATGAAGCGGGATGAAAATCGATTCCGTATCGATCTGGATGCGCTGGAGGCTGCCCGAACCGCCAAAACCAGACTGTTGGTCTACGCCTCTCCTTCCAATCCGCTCGGGTGGGTGGCAACCATCGAAGAGCAGCAGCGCTTGCTGGAATTTTGCCGGCGGCATCGCATCTGGCTATTGGCCGATGAGGTGTACGAGCGGATTTATTTTTCGGATACCGTTGCGCCCTCCATCCTCCGGCAATGTTCGCGGCAGGATGCCGTTGTGGTGATCCAGTCGTTTTCCAAGAGTTACTGCATGACCGGATGGCGCCTCGGATGGTTGGTATCCAGAGCGGATCTCGCAAAAAAAGCATCCCAGCTCAACGAGTTTATCGTATCCCATGCGCCGGCGATGATACAACGCGCAGGAGAGATCGCTCTTAAAAATGGTGAAGACAGCGTCCGATCCATGCAAAGACAAATCCGGGAAAGGGTTCAGTTCTGTTACGACGCGGTGTCTTGCATGAAATCGGTCCGGGTACCGAAACCGGAAGGCGCGTTTTACCTGTTTCCCAGAATCGATGGGATCGATGACTCGTTTGCCTTTGCGTTGTCTCTTCTCAAAGCGACCCGAGTGTCCCTGGCGCCCGGGGTCGCCTTCGGGAACGGCGGGGAGGGCTGCCTGCGGATTTGCTGTGCCGCGGACCGCACCGTTCTGGAGCCGGCCATGGATCGGTTGGGCAAATTCCTAAAAAACAGATAAGGAGATCATACCAATGGGAAAAGGCGATATTCGAACCAAGCGTGGAAAGATCTGGCGGGGCACCACCGGTAAATCCCGTACGAAAAAGAAAACCAACAAATCTGAAAAAAATTAAAAAACCCAGATAGATAAACGGGTTAACGGATTCCAGGTCTTCCGATGGACCCTTTGCGTCTGGAATCGTTTTGCAAAGAATTCGAAGCGGATACGATCGATGTCAAGATCGGCGGTCGAGGTTTTCACTTTTTGACCCCTCGCCGGATCGAACGGTTTGTCGATCCGGCGAATCCGTTTCACAATTTTCCCCTGTGGGCCAAAATTTGGGAGGCCTCCTGGGTTCTCGCCGATCTGATCGCCGGAATACCTGCAAACCCCTGCAAAACGATTCTTGAGATCGGCGCGGGAATGGGCCTTGTGGGCATCGTGGCGGCGTGCTTCGGCCATCGCGTGGTATTAACCGAGCAAAATCCGGACGCGCTGCGCTTTGCCCGGGCCAATGCGATGGCAAACGGGTGCCAGAGCCTTACCATCAGACCGTTCGACTGGCACGCATCCGAACCGCCCATCGCGTATGACATGATCCTCGGATCGGAAATCATCTATCACCGAAGAGACTATCCATCGCTCAAAAGGGTGTTTGACAGGTGCCTTGCACCGGATGGAGAGATCATTCTGGCCGCGGCCAAGCGAAAGGTGATGGGAGACTTTCTGCACCAACTGCAGGCCGATTATGCGATCTGCGCGAAACAAAAAACCTTGCGCTCCGATTCGGAGACGATTCGGATCATCCTGTGCCGCATCAAACGAAAATGATTTTTAAGCGGAGCGTCAGGCAACATGGGCTTCTTTCCGGATATCGACCGGAGTGCACTGCCTGAGGACCGGCTCCCACACGGTGACGGCGATTCGCTGGAAGTCTTCATCCAGGGGGTCTTCGCCGCCGAAGCATTTTCTGAAATACGGATCACGCCCCTCGGCCCACCCGCCATCATAGCCGCTGCCGGTCCATTTTTTCCGAGCCGATCCAAGCGCATCCTCAGCGGACCGGTTTTGGATGCACACGGCTTTGCAAAACGCCAGAGAGGATTCCGGGAAAAAACGGAGCGGGCGATGCACCCCTTGCCAGTAGAATTGGAGAAGCTGCGATAGAATGTCGCGGCTGTCGGACAGCGGGGAAAAACACCATGCGGCATCCCTACAGATCAGGAAGGTCTTTTGGGGTGCGGCATTTACTTCCGGCTTTCCCGCGCACAGCATCAGGTGAAGAATCCACGCGTGGATCAAGTCTTTTGCCTTGGTCGTGGCAAAGCGAATCCGAACCAGGCCGCAGCGGTACACAGGCTCCAGGTTGCCGATGAGGGAAAATTCGGCCAGGTTCACGCATACCGGGAGCGTTGCGGAGGATGAATTGAGGATCCATTCCATGCCTTTGAGAAAACCGTCGACATCCCGACAGATTTCCCGGTAAGCGACCTCTCCGACCGTTCCGTGTGGAAGCATTCCCGCTGCCCGGTGGATGCGCTCCAATCGGTCGGTGCCGAGCCCTTTGCGCTTCCCTTCCAGAACCTCCTGGGCAATCTGATGAACCTGAAGCGGGTCCAAATGAAAATTTTCACGGTCGGCTGGGGCAGACGGCTTGTCATCGAGAAACAGGCCCAACCGATGCTGCAGCAGAAACCGGGCGGGATGGCTGTAAAACCGACCCAGTTGATTCTCGTGGATCTGCCGCCATGGCGCGGGGGGATCCGAGAGATTTTCGGAAATGAAGGCCGGTTTTCGTTTCGGCCCCATGAGACCCGACGCGGCCGCACGGTTGACCTCGGAAAAACTGAAAAGCGGTCCGTCGCCTTGAAAATATGCCGGTGAAAAGGCCTGCAGCGGATGCTCAACAAGAAGTGTTTTTTCCGTGAACCCCAACCCTTCCCGGATGTAATCCAGCAATTCGCTGACCAGAACCGACGGCGGGATGGGGCTGTTGTCCTGGATGCTCTGCCCTAGGTAGCTGATATAAAGCTTCCGCCGCGCGGAGAGAACGGCTTCCAGAAAGAGATATCGATCGTCGTTTCTTATGGATCGGTCCCCGGGTTTGGGATACTTGGCCATGAGATCGAAACCCAACGGCCGATTCTGCCGTGGGAAGGTCTCCGAGTTCATCCCCATAAGGCAGACGACGTCAAAGGGAATGCTCCGCATGGGGAGCATCGCGCAGAAGGTCACCCCCCCGGTGATAAACCCGGACGCAACGGTTTGGGTTTCCAACCGACGCCTGAGAAAGGCGCGAACCATATCGAAAGACTCGGGCGCATGATACCCTGCGGCGTGCTGAATCTGTTTGAGATCCTCCAGGACGGATCGAAGGGTGTGCACGTCTCTTTCGGCCTCATCCTCCGGGCTGAACATTTCTGCCAGCAGGGCTTGAAGCGACTCTGCCCAGTCCTTCAAGCACGCCGTTTCGCCGAAGCGGGGGATCCAGCGAAAAACCGCCTCGAGAAAGGCGATGAATCTTCCGAGCACCTTTCCATCGCCCCCCTCGATGGGATCGTAGGGCAGAATATCTGAAAACATCCGCTGCCGGGTTCCTCCGGACATGGCATATCCGAGCAGAAGCCGATGGATACCGAAGCGCCATGTATTTTCCTTGAAACCGGGCACACCGTGATCGATCCGGTCGGCTTCATCGACACCCCAGCGGATACCCGTTTCCCGGACCCACCGTTCGATCGCTTCCAGATTCGACTCGGCAATACCGAACCGTTTGCGGATGGTTTCAAATTCCAACAGGCCCGTCATCCGAGAGGCCTCAAATCGGAAGCCTTTAAGATCCAGAAACGTCAGAAATGCATCCGTGAGTCGGCTTTTTCTTCGAATGGTTCGATCTGCGATGCTGAAGGGGATTCGGAGGGATTCATCGGTTTGCGCACCGAAAACGGCCTGGATGTAAGGTGCATAGGCATCGATATCCGGGGTCATCACAACGATGTCTTTTGGCGACACCCCCGGGAGATGTTCCAACATTGCCAGAAGGTTGTCGTGGAGAACCTCCACCTCGCGCATGGGGCTATGACAGGAATGGAGCTCGATCTGGATGTCTGTTCCGGGGGATCCGGATCTCGGGGTGAACCCCGGAGGCCCTTCTTTGAGATTCAGGACATCCCGCTGGATCGATGAAAGCAGCGAGGTCCCATCGGGCTCCGCATACTGCTCGATCCACTGGCCATCAAGCCCGGCGACCAGTGAAAAAAAATCCCTCCCCAGCGCACCCATGGAGGCCAGCAGGCGGTTTCCTTCATCGTAATGGAACGATTCAGCGGGTATATCCGGTGTTTCCCGGATCGCGCGAATCCGCTTCTTTTCCCGGGCCGATACGATGTCGGCCCAGAATTCCCTGCACGGGTTCATCAGGAAAAGGTATACCGGGATCAGGCGGGAGAGTCCTTCAAATACCGCCAGATGAAATTTGGGAAGATGCGATATGCCGAAGATGGAAACCCGTTCCGGAAGTTTTTCGGCATGACCGGTGGTTTGGCCGAGGTCCTCCAGCAAGGCCTCCCGCAAACGAGCCCGATGGGGGGTTTCGGTTTCGGAAACAAGCATCCGCCAAAAATGTGCCTGCCAGTGGCGTTTCTTGCCCGATTCCCAGGCCTTGACCATTTCCGGCCGAAACACCAGATATTGATCGAAGGTGTCTGCGATTTTTTGGGATAATTGATAGCGCTTAAGCCCCTGGTCGTCCGTAAAGAGATATTTTTTCAAGGGGGCAAAGGCCGGCAGATCGACCAGGTCCGGCAAAAGCCGCATGATTCGAAAGGATAGGATATCCGGATCAAAAGGAGATGCCTGGGGCTGGTCCGGCAGGATGTTGCGGAACATATCCTCAAGAAATGCGTTGGGAAAGGGAAAGCAGCAGTTTGCGCAGATACCGTTATGGCCTGCAATCTGCATTGAAATCCACCGTTCCATTCCGCGGCTCTGCACGATGATGATTTCCGGAGCAAAGGGGGAACGGAGGGGTATCCGGACGATATCGGCAAGCCATTTTGCCAAGACCTCCAATCGATTGCTGGAAAATATGGTCAAACCGGCCGGGGCGGACATGGGATGAATGTACTCGAAAACGTGTCCGGCTTCAAGATGCGTTTGCCCGGATCCATACTCAATCGGCGATACACCGAAAACCGAGAATATTTGCGGTATAATCCGGTGGAAATTGAAGCCTTGAAGACAGGCAAACCGTGTGATCCGAGATCCAGCCGCCCCCCTTGACGATGAAGCGCCCCGGATGCGGGCTGCCTTCCCCACAGCGGTCAAGCGTCCATTCCATGGTGTTTCCCAGCAGGTCACACAGCCCCAGTCCGTTTTCGGCGGCCGGAAAGGCGTCAACGGGCAGCGTGTCGGAAACCCCGCTGTCCGCCATGTTGCAGACCCCCACCTTCCATTGATCCCCCCACGGCAACCGATGGCCGCCCTGGGTGGTTGCCGCAGCCTCCCATTCGTTCTCGGTGGGCAGACGCTTGCCGATCCAGGCGGCAAAGGCCATGGCGTCTGTAAGGCCGATTTGCACCACGGGGTGATTTCTCTTTTTGTGCAGCGTGCTGCCGGGCCCCAGGGGTTGATACCAGTAGGCCCCGTTGACTTCTTTGCATCGATGGGACGAATGCAAGATCTGGTGAACACGGCCGGTCTGCTCATCGGTGTACCGTTTAAACCGCCCCTCATACACGATACCGAATCCCTTTTTCTCGGCGACGGTTTTGTAGCCTGTCCGTTCGATGAAAATCTCAAACAGGGCGTTGGTTACGGGGTATTTTCCGATATAGAATTCGGGTAGTGAAAGGGTTTGGAGCGCTCGGTCGAAGGGTTGGGGATTCTTGCTGCCGACGGTGTATATGCCCTTGGGGACCAGAAGATACTGGTTGAAATATCGTTCCATTGCCCCGAGATACCCATCGAATCGCTCGGCGAGCAGCCTTCTTTTTTCGATACTCGAAATCATGCCCTTGATGTCGAACTCATCCCCCCCGAAGGCGTCCCAAAGCAGACCCATTTCCCGATTATTATCCGGTGTCGGGTCCGCTTCCCCCTCCGCTTCGATAAGTTCATCGACCTGGCAATAATCCTCCGGATCGACCGCTTCCAGCGCGGATGCCTCCGCCTCATCCATCTCCGCAATGTCTTCGAGGGCTTCCTCATCCATTTTTTCAAGAATCGTCGAATCGTCGAGAACTTCATCCGAATCTTTACCCTCTGGTTCCGGAGGCCCCTCTAAAATTTCGACCACCTCTGCAATTTCTGCATCCGCATCTCCTTGCTCAGGACCGGAATCCCCAACGGCATCTTCCGCCGGCTCCGCATCATCGGTTGCCCCCACGGTATCGGCATCCGAAATCTCTTCGTCGTCAATCCATTCAGATTCCTCGATTTCATCCAGCTCGGAATCCTCCACCACCTCCAAGGAATCGATATCCGGAATTTCATCGGACCCCTCTGCTGCATCGGATTCGTCGACCGTTTCAAGAACCTCGACAATCTCTGCTGTTTTGGGACCGGTGGGTTTTTCGGATAGTTTTTCATCGTTTCTTTCCCGTATGTCGAACATCTCCGTCTTTTCGGACAGTCCTCGAATCAATTGCTTGAATTTTTCATTTTTATCCAAAGGATAGGCATCCGGCATCCTGGAGATGAACTGACTGAAGGTATCCAGCACCTGGTCGGTGGTTTCTTCAGACAATGTATGGGGCGGTTGCCGGGTCAACCCGTCAACGAACGCCTTGAGCAGTTCCGTGGTTTGGGTATCCGGGTTTTGTGATAGAAATTCGCCCAGAAGACTTGAAAGTGCGGTTGCCTTTTGGAGGGTAAAGTTTTCGTCCAGTGCAAAGGAAGCTGCAAAAGAACCGAGCAGCTTGTCTTTCGCATCATCGGACATGATGAACGTATGGGTCGGCCCGATGATTACCCCTTCGGTGTTTTCATTCGATCGAAACCGTTTCAACAGGTCGGCGTTTACCGAAGATCGGAGGCTGCTCAAATTTTTCCGCTTGGATTGCACCGCGTCGAGGTCACGCACCGTCCCCCAGATCATCGGAATGAGGTTTTCTGCAGGGATTTCCGATAGAAGGCCGACGGCTTGTTCGGAGTCATAGAAACTCCGGATCGCCTGAATGAGCCGGTATTTTAATGATTTCTTGTTTTCATACCGGAGACTCGATATGGCCTGATCGATGCCATGAAGAGAAATGGCGTGGGTCAAAACAGACTCCTTATCCGATTCTGCAACCCCCCGGTTGCTTTCCCCAAATGGCGCTTTTCAATCGCCCGGTTCTATGCTAAATATTTTTTTATGGGGCATATAATTTGCATATCCAATCAAAAGGGTGGAACGGGCAAAACAACAACGGCCGTCAATCTTGCCGCTTCGCTCGCGCTGTTTGAAAAAAAGACGCTGCTCGTCGATTGCGACCCCATGGGAAATGCAACAACCCATCTAGGTATCGACAAAAAAGCGCTATCCCTTGATCTTCATGACGCCCTCCTGCAACAGGCTCCTCTCGCAGCGGTGACCGTCGAAACGGATTTCGATTGTTTGAAGGTCGTCCCCTCGCGGTTTGAATTGTTCCGGATCCCGGCGATGCTTTCCGGAAGTCCCCAAAAAGAGCGCACGCTCCGTCTGCTGCTGGAAAAAGATTCGGAAAATTATGACTTTATCATCATCGATTCACCCGCGTCGATGGGGCTTTTGTCCGTTTCTTCAATGGTTGCCGCAGACTGGGTGCTCATTCCCATGCAGCTTCAGCTCCATGCGGTCGAAGGGCTGGGTCAGATGCTGAGGGTTATCGGATATATACAAAAAAGGTACAACGCAAAATTAAAAATCATCGGTATCCTTCTCACCATGGCAAAAAGAGATGCGACCACCGATTCTCCGGGTTCTCAGATTCAATTGAACCAGCTGAAAAACACCCTGTTAACAACCCGAATCCCTTGGGATTTACAACTTCAGGCGTCGTCAAACCATTTCAGACCACTGGTCTTTGACAACCTGGCATCCAAGGGCGCGCGGGCGCATCTGGACCTCGCCACCGAAATTTTAACGATGTTAAGGGTTTTAAGGGATTTTCCGATAAACAAATAGATCGTTTTACATGGTAAAGGGTGGGTGACGTGAAAATAACAGACAGCACCGTTATCAGGACCGGGGAAAGGGAACTGATCGATGCGATCATCGGTGAGTTGGATTGGGGCATTATCGAAAAAATTTTCAGAGAAAAACATCGACTGCGGATTCAGGATGATGTGGAATACCGGCAGGGAGACCTCGTGGTTTACAACGACCAGGTGGCGTACAAACTCGACTTTGATGTAAAGGTCACGCTATCGGTGCTGTTCGATCGGGCCGGCAATTTCCTGTCGCTATCCGCGGAATCGCTTCCGGCTTCTGAAAAGGAATCGATCGATCAGCCCCCGCAACAAGAGCCCGGCCAGACGACCGATACGGGATCCGGTATGGACCGGATGGATAAGCACCCGTGGCCCGAACCGATTTACGCCGAACCGGCAAAGCCCCCCGACGAGAACGTTACCGCCATGGCGTCTCAAATCGCGGAAATGATTTCGGAGATCAACGAAGAAAACGACGCAGTGAACTCGGATTGAGCGACCCCCGCGCGGGTTCGCCGCTGCGGGTGGGGTACACTTTACCCATTTAATCCGCCAGAGGCGGGCGGGGATTTAATTTTCCAGAGGCGAACATGGACACACCCTCTGCACCTACAGCCGGAGAACCGGGCAGCGTCAGAATCCGGTTTGACGATGTGCTCATGGAGCATATCCGCCGGTTGCTGGATACCCATCCGCAGGCAGCGGCACTTCCCTTTGACCTGGCAACCCTTACCTCCTTGATTTTGCTCGTTGAGCGGGAGAATGAGATCGAAACCTTTCCGGACAAGGCCCCGGAACGGTTTTCCGAGATCCGCCTGCTCCGGGAGCTCGCCGAGACCGGCCTTGAAATCGATGAGGGCACGCGAACATCCGTTAAAAACCTCACCCACTATGGGTTCGTGGATCTTGACCCGGAACATCATCTTTGCGCGCGCAAGTCGACATTCGACCTGGTGGAAGTATTGGCGCACATGTTCCCGGGAATGCCGGGGATCAACCTTGTCGCCTACACCTTACAGACAATGGACGAGGCGAGATCCGGCCGAAAAGACGTCGAATCGGCCATTGCACAGTTTGATCAGACCCTCGCCGCAAAGGGTGTTCCCCTCTCCCGGCAAAAAACCGTTCAGCCTCCGGCAGCCCCCCCGATTGCCCTGAAACCGGGACCGACACCCAACGACACCCCCAATTCCAGAAAGACGGCATATCTTGAACGGCTATCGATGATCCGGTCCGTGGCTCAATCCCAGCGATCGGATCCGGCCATCCTGACCAGCAATGGCCACCGCGTAACGACCGAAGTGAAGGATCTTTTCGCCCGTCCCTCCAGGAATCCCGAAGTAGAAATAAATCCCGTCGAAAAGACGGTAGAGCAAGCCTCGATACCCCCCGCAACAGCACCTATGGATTCGGAGTGTCAGGTCCCGGAACAACTCCTGACATCTGAGACATACGAACCGGAGATCCCGCCAGTCGATACCGAGCCCGACCTCACCGGCGCTGGCACGCCGGAATGCCCCCCGGGCCGGGATCCATTCGGGGAATCGACGTGTCGGGAAGGCGAAATCCCCCCCACGGCCGTAACCGAAGATGCCACCGATGGTCTTGTGCCGGAGAGTCGATCTGAAAAAGAAGACGGGTTCGACACCGACGACGAGAAAACCCTTCCGAAAGGAAATGTCGTTTACGAACAGACACAGGCCGCTTCGGCAGACGATGTGATTGAACAAAAAATTGAAACCTTTGAAACGGACCTTGCCATGACCTGCCCCCTTTGCGGGAGCGGAAAGGTCTTGCCGGCTTCAACGGATCGGGGGAAGCGATACTACCACTGTTCCAACGAAAACTGCCGCTTTATTTCCTGGGGTAAACCCTATCATTTTGCATGTCCGCTGTGCAGGAACCCCTTTTTGATCGAATTCAGCGACCCTGCGGGGATAGCCGGCCTCAAGTGCCCCAAAGCCACCTGCAGCTACCGGCAGGACAGTCTGGCGAGTCCTTTGGTTGCAGCACCGAGTCTGGGGTCACTCGATGCCCAGGCCGGTCCGACAAAGCGGAAAAAACTGGTTCGAAAGCGCCTGGTTCGCCGAAAGGGTTAGACGCGTCGCGCAGATAGGCATCGGGTTCTATCCCAAACGATCCCCGGCTTTCAACCCAAGCCGAGGGATCAAATCGCCCGCCGGTATCTTCCCTGAATCACGATATTCAACCCGCTGCGCCAGCAAAGACCCGTCACCGGTTGCGATCTCAACCCCATGTGCCGAGGTGATCTCAACAATTTCGCCCGGATTTCCCCCACCCGTCCACGGTTTTGCCTCCCAGATTTTTATTTTCTCACCCGCCACGTAGCTCACGGCACCCGGCGAAGGATTCGATCCCCGAATCATATCGTAAATTTTCCGGGTCGACTGAAACCAATCGATGATGACATCCGATTCCTTGATGACGGGCTGAAAGGAGGCCTGGGAATGATCCTGGGGGACCGGACGGGCCCTGCCTTCCCCAATCAGACGCACCGCTTGGGCCACCATCTCGACCCCCAGCGGATAGAGTTTTTGGAAGTAGAGCGTTTTGACCGTATCGTCCGGTGCGATGGCAACCTTTTGCTGAAGGACGATGGGCCCGGTATCCACCCCGTCATCGATCTGGTGGATGGTGACACCCGTTTCCGTTTCGCCCTTGATGATCGCCCAATTGATCGCGGATCCGCCCCTGTATTTGGGCAGAAGGGAGGGATGGTAGTTGATGCCCCCGAAGGTGGACAGCGCGATCATCTCTTTTGGCACAAAATCCGTCACAAATGCCAGGACCAGAAGGTCCGGGGCCAATCGACGGACCCATTCCAACGGTTCGGAATTTTTTAGCCGTCCAGGCTGAAGCACCGGGAGCTGCTTTGATTCGGCCGCCTCCTTGACGGGCTGGCCGGCTTTGCCCGCCACCGTGATCGCTCCCACGACGTTCTCACCCTGTTGAATAAGGCGATACAGCGAATCCTTTCCAAACGCTGCCTGCCCGATAAATACGATGCGCATCTGCGATCCTCCTGTATGGAAGGGTTGAAAAAATGAGTACTTTAACGGGTGCGGTTGGACGGGTCTACCGGGGTATGATAAACTCAAAGCGGCTGCCGCGGATTCCGTCGCTTTGGACCCGGATCCTCCCCCTGTGGGATTCCACGGCCATCCTGCAAAAGGTCAGCCCCAGGCCGGTGGTATACTTCCTGCCGTCCTTGCGGCTGCTCACCTGGGTAAACTTGTCGAATACCGCTTCCTGGTATTGGGACGGAATCCCCGGGCCCCGATCTTCAACGAAAAACTGGATGAACAGCGGGTCCTGGAGGTCGGCACCCAGAACCACGCTTTCGCCGGAAGGTGAAAATTGAATGGCATTGGTCAACAGATTCTGCAAAACGCGCAGCAGCAAGCTGCGATCGGCTTTGAAAACCACCCCGGCCCAGGTTTCCGGCATCTGTTCGATGAGTTTGACGTCTCGGCTTTTGGAAAGGCCGTAAAGTCTGGAAACCGCCTCGCGGATGAGCCCTGCCGGGTCGATGGTTTCCGGGTTGAGTTGAAGACTTCCGGTTTCCATTTTCGCAATGTCGAGCAGATCGGCCACCATTCGAAAGAGTGTATCGCACCCGGTTCGTGCGGATTCTACATATTCCAGGTTTTCGCCTTTAACCGTATAGGAGAGGATATCGATATTCGCAAGCACTTCGGAAACAGGGCCTTTCAGATCGTGGATCAGCATGTTGAACAATTCGGTCCGGATCTGTTCCAGTTTTTTCAGCTGCTTATTCTTCAACTCCAAACGATGCTTGTTTTTGCGAAGCGCTTCGGCGAGCCGATGATTCTCCAGGGCGCTGATCACATGGCCGGCAAGGTTTAGAAGGATTTGCTGATCCGACCTGGTGAAACGATCCGTGCCGATTTTTTCGGTCACGCTGATGATCCCGATCACCCTGTTCTGGCTGAGTACTGGGGTTAACAGGAACGCGTCTTTTCGATAATGGTCAAACCGCTTGGCGAAAGCGTGTTGCTCCGGCGCCTTTGTGATGGAGAGCATCTTTTTGTGCTGAAAAACCCAACTGGACGGCGCGTCCTCTGAAATCGGTTGTTTGACACCGACCAGACGCGGATCGGTGGACGCGGCGACCACAAGGTTCTTTCTTCCCTTCACGACCATGATGGAGCCCCGTTCCGCACCCATGCAGGCGGCCACATCGGTTAGAATCCGCTGAAGTTTCTCCTCAAAGGAAAGCCGAGTGTCGTTGGAGTTCCGGTTGATGGACACCAAGGTCTGAAGCATCCGCTCGTCTCGGTCGCGCATCATTCCTCCGTTCCTACAGGCATTGTTTGAGGAGTTCACCGGCCGCCTCGTTTTCAGGATCGTTCCGTAAAAGCGAATTCAGAAGCTTTTCCGCGCGCAACACCTGCCCGGATCCGATATAGTTTCGAGCGATCCGGATCTGAATATCCGCATTGTTTTGGTCCTTTTTTCCTGCATCGATGAAATAATTGAGCGCCTTTCGGTATTCCCCCAGGTTCTCGTTCGCCGCTCCCAGTTTATAAAGGATATCGTTGCGGTTGGGCATCTGTTGATGCATGAACTCCAGTGTTTTCAAGGCGTATTCGTTGGCTCCCTGTTCCAAGCAGAAATCCGCAACCTCTTCTTGAATCGAAAGGGAGTTGTCCGAAAGGCCGATGGCTTTGTCGAAAAGGCTCAGGGCTTTTTGTGCGGCCCCCTTCTGCATCAGGACTTTACCGAACTGAACCGCACGGGTGACATGCCGGGGGCTGATGGTCATCGCCTTGTCGAAATATTCAGCGGCCTTGTTGATCCGGTTCTGCTTCAGGTAGAGTTCGCCGAGGTGATGAAATGCAAACACATCGAGCGCGTTGAGTTTTGCGGCTTTGGTCAGCCATGTTTCCGCTTCGGTCAGCTTGTTCATTTTCAGATAAATCTTACCGATTTCCCGTATGGGTCGCGTCGAACGGGTTTCTGCCTTCATGGCTTCTTGGGCTTGTGCCAGGGCGCCCTCCATGTCGCCGGCTTCTTCCAGGTCTCTGGCCTGTTTGAGATGATACGCCATGGGGGGAGGATGGTTGGCCTTTTCAACGACATCGGCTATCTTGTCCCCAAGGGATTTTACCGTAAGCGGCTTTAGGATGTATGCATCGATATCCGACTCGGCAGCCTCGGCGACGATCTCTCTGTTGGCTTCCGCGGTTACCATGACAACCGGCATGTCCCGAAGCGTTTTGTCCTCGCGGATCCGGCCGAGCAGCTCGACGCCGGTCATCGAGGGCATGTTCCAGTCCACGATGGCAAAATCCAAAGGGTTTTTTTTCAGTGCAGCCCAGGCTTCCGCACCGTTGTATGCGAATTTGAACCTTGAACCGTAGTTGAGAACCTTGAGCATACCCCGAATGGATTTGCACATGTTCTCCATGTCATCGACAATAAGAACGCTCATCTGTTTCAAGTGGATCATACGATCCCTCCATACCGAAACCGGGCGCTTTCCCGACACGACCGGCTCGGAAGTTCCCCCGCCTAGGGAGCGGATTCCTGCCAAAGGCGCGCATCGATCTGCAACCCGCGCAATTTTTCTTTGATCTGCAACACCAGACCGGCCGAAAAGACAATGTAGAAGAGCGCATTATTCTGCCGGGCAAAGTCCGAAAAAAGCCGCCATCGAAGATCGGTTGTATCCGCCCGAAACGTTTCCGGGGTCTCCACGGCAAATATCCTGAACTGTCCGAGCTTGGAAGCGGTGACTTCCGGCAGATACCACTCCCCGGTCGATTCCCGAACCACCCGCTGGGGGTGCTCAAAATCAGGGAAAACCGCCCGAATGTCTTCGTGTTCCTTTTCCTGAAGAACCTGGATGACGTATCCGATGATCCGCTCACGGGTTGATTTTGCACGCTTTGGTTTGAACAGCGATGTGATCATGGTATCCATCCTTATGCAGAACTATGCAGAAATCATTCCAGAATTCCCCTCGGCTGCCGCCGAAAAACTGTTTGCGTCAAAATCGCTGTTCCCTCCCGGGCGTGGAACCCATGGGTCATCCTTACCGACTCGGAAAATTTTATGACAAATACCTATATCCCAATGAAATTTCAATAAAAAAATCATCATCCGGTATGATGTCTTCGGGCGGCTCGGGGCTGTCCCAACCGCGTGGGTTCCCAACCGCCCGATGAACTCAAACATATCCTGAAATCCTTATTCTTTTTTATTAATCGGCAAAAGCGTCAACTTATTGATTCTCTTTTCCGGTTCGGTTACAGTTGGGCAAACCGATGGGTAAAGGAGGATACCGTGAACCCAACGATTGCTGACCGGTTGGCGCAGGTTCGGCGTTGTTTTTCAGGCGCCCGTATCGACACCCTTATGGTTTTCGGAGCCGAAAACCGACGCTATTTGAGCGGGTTTACCGCCGAGGACACCGCGTGCGATGAATCGTCCGGGGTCCTTTTCATCACATCTTCCCAATGCCTGCTGGCAACCGACAGCCGATATGAGCTCCAGGCAAAGGCCGAAGCCGACAGGTATCGCATCTATTGCTACCGGGAAGGACTGGCAAAGTCGCTTCCCGAAATCCTGTTATCTCTGGGCTCAAGCCGGATCGGTTTCGAGAGCCGTCGAATTTCCTTTCACCAGCATCGGCAATTGTCAGCACAGATCCGATCCTCTAATCTGCCCGTTACCCTCGTGGAAATCGAAGACATGGTCGAAGATCTGCGGGTGGTGAAAGCGGAAAGCGAAATCCTCGCCATCCGAAAGGCCCTGATGCTGGCCGAATCGGTTTTCACCGGGTATGTCTCCGAGCTGAAACCCGGCGTGACGGAAAGGCAGGCGGCATGGGCCATTGAAAAACGGATTCGAGAAGCTGGAGCGGAGTCGGTTTCCTTTCCGGTCATTGTTGCATCCGGACCCAACAGCGCCCTGCCCCATGCCGTACCGGGAGACCGCCCGATCCGGGAAGGCGAGCCGATTCTGTTCGACTGGGGCGCGCGGCTGGACGGGTACTGTTCGGATATTTCCCGCACGGTGTGCATCGGAAAACCGGATGAACGGTTCCGGCTCATTTTCAAGACAGTTTATGATGCCCAGCAAAAGGCCATCAGAGCAATCCATCCCGGAATCGGCACCCGACACATCGATCAAATCGCACGAAGTCATATCGATGCGATGGGTTATCCAGGAAAATTCGGACATGGCCTGGGGCATGGCACCGGTTTGGCCATCCATGAGTACCCGCGGTTAAGCCCCTTTTATGACAAACCGCTTCAGCCGGGAATGGTTTGCACCGTTGAACCCGGTATCTACCTGCCCGACTGGGGGGGTATTCGTTTGGAAAACATGATCGTTGTTCGGCAGGACGGTGCCGAAGTGCTCAACACCCTGCCGATCCGGTTGCTTTGGGACGAAACGGTTTAGATCATGACCTCCATTGACGCGCTTGCGGATCGTTTCATCAACTATTTGGTGCTCGAAAAGGGCCTATCCGATACCACCCTCTCCTCCTATAGTCAGGATCTTGCTCGTTTTATTGACTTTTTAAAGTCTCAGGGGATCCAGAACATTTCAGAAGCGGACACCCCCGTAATTTTACGGCATATCATCGCGCTGCGGGACGCTGGGTTGGGCAGCCGATCCCGAGCACGCCACCTGGTCACCCTCAGAGGCTTTTTTCGGTTTCTGCTGCAAGAGCGGCTGCTCAAAAACGACCCTTCCCGAAGCGTGGAACTGCCCAAGACCACTGTCAAATTGCCCGGAGTTCTGTCCATCGATGAAATCAACCGGCTGCTGGAAATTCCCGATACCGAGACACCCAAGGGCGCCCGCGATGCAGCGATGATCGAACTGCTCTATGCCGCGGGGTTGAGGGTTTCCGAGTTGGTCAACCTCAAGGTTCAGGACCTCAATCTGGATGCCGGGTTCGTCAGGGTTTTCGGCAAAGGATCCAAGGAGCGAATCGTCCCCATCGGCCGGTATGCCATCGAGAAAATCCAACGTTACTTCCAGACGGCCCGCCCGCTGCTTTTAAAAAACAGCCCCAGCCGTTTTCTTTTTGTCGCGCGTGCCGGAAACCCCATGACCCGCCAGGCGTTTTGGAAAATCTTGCGGGCCTATGCCCTGAAAGCAGAAATATTTAAACCCATCACCCCGCATACGATCCGGCATTCCTTTGCCAGCCACCTGCTGGAAGGCGGAGCGGACCTGCGCGCCATCCAGGAGATGCTCGGCCATGCCGATATTTCCACCACACAGATCTATACCCACATCGCACGAGAGTATCTCAAAAAAACGCACGATAAATACCATCCCCGGGGGTAACTGGATTAAGACCCGGGACGGACGACTTGGCCATGGCGTCTGGACGCTGCCTCAAGATCCTGCAGTCCTTGACACGACTCCGGATATTGTTTAAACCATCGCCGGAGGTGAAATAGACCATGGCGATATTGACCGGCCGGCATAAACCCGAGATCGGTTCCGGTGCGATCGGACGATGGATACCCGGAGAGGTTGAACCTCAAGTCGACTGGCCGGCGATTCAACGGGCGGTCCTGCGTGTATCCGAACCCGTGGCGATCGTGGATGTCAAGGGTCGAATCGGCGTCGGCAGACTTGGAACGGCCGTGCTCGAACCGGGAGGATCCGGGCGGGCCGAGGGGTATCCGCTCCTGGGTTACGCTCCGCCCCTCCATCCGAAGCTTCTCGGCGACCCCGGCTTTAAAACCGTCCATGGGCTTCGGTACGCCTATGTCGTCGGCGCCATGGCCAACGGGATCACCTCGGTGAACATGGTGGAAGCCGCCGGGCGTGCCGGAATGATTGGTTTTTTTGGTGCCGCCGGGTTACCGCTCCGTGAAATCCATTCGGCCATTGATCAACTTCAGCACCGGATGGGGCGGCGCCCTTGCGGGTTCAATCTCATCCACAGCCCGAACGATCCGGCGTATGAATGGGCCGTGGCCAGGCTCTATGTCGAAAGGGGGGTGCATCTGGTCAGTGCCTCCGCCTACCTGGATCTCACCCTGCCCCTGCTTTACTATCGTTTCAAAGGCATCTCAAAAAATTCGGACGGAAATACCCTTTGCCCCAACAGGATTATCGCCAAAGTATCCCGGGTTGAGGTTGCGCGCAAATTTTTGTCGCCGCCTCCGGATAGGCTGCTGGCCCAGTTGGTCCAAGGCAACTGGATCACCCGGGAAGAAGCCGATCTGGCCCGCCGCCTGCCGGTTGCTGAAGATCTGACTGCAGAAGCAGACTCCGGGGGCCATACGGATAATCGCCCGGCCATCTTGCTTCTGCCCACGATGCTGGCCCTTCGAGATGAAATTTCTCAGAGTTACGCGCATCCCATCGACCTTCGGATCGGACTCGGGGGGGGCATCGCCACTCCCCTTTCCGCAGCCGCCGGCTTTGCCATGGGGGCGGCCTATGTGTTGACCGGATCCATCAATCAGTCCTGTATCGAGTCGGGCACCTCGGATGTGGTTCGCAGGATGCTGGCCGAGGCCGGCCAGGCCGATGTGACCATGGCCCCTTCAGCGGACATGTTCGAGTCGGGGGTGAAGGTTCAGGTGCTCAAACGGGGAACCCTCTTTCCGTTTCGCGCTGCAAAGCTCTATGAGCTTTACTGCGCATACGACAGACTGGAGGCGATCCCCCAAAAACAACGTGCCCTGCTGGAGCGGGATTTCTTTCGATGCAGCGTGCAGTCGGCTTGGGAACAGACCCGTTCGTTCTTTGCCGACCGAGACCCTGGGCAGATCCTTCGTGCCGAAAAGGATGCCAAGCATAAAATGGCACTGGTGTTTCGATCCTACCTGGGTCGATCTTCAAATTGGGCAAATTCGGGTGATCCCGATCGCATACTGGATTATCAAATCTGGTGCGGTCCGGCCATGGGGGCTTTCAATCAATGGGCGAAGGGGTCTTTTCTGGAAAAAGCGGAAAACCGAAAACTCGCCCCCATTGCCATGAATCTGCTCCTGGGGGCGGCTGTTCTCACCCGGGTGAATCTGTTGCGTGTGCAGGGCGTGGAAATCCCCGGCGCATTGGCGACCTACCGACCCCTCCCGCTTGATGAAATCCTGTCCTTGCTCGGGGAAGATGGATAGTTTGGCGATGGGGTTCGCGCCAGGCATCGTTGAAAAACATCCGACAACCGGCTGATATTCAAAATTTTCACTCTGATGGCGTCTTCCGGACTGCCCAGCAGGTCGGGGTGGGGAAGCGCTTTTTCCACATACTGGAGCTGGCGCGCCGGCCCCCCCCCGATACGGATCGGCGCATCGGTGAGAATTCCGCGTATGGTGTACACAAAGACCCCCGATGTCGGGGGGGTACTGTCGTGGGGTTGGATAAAAATCTGGTGGCTTCGAATTCGTCCTTCAATGCCCCCGGTTGAGGGGGGCGGGGTTTCGATCATCTGATAAAACCCGTTTTCGCCCAACCACCCCCGAAGGTCGTTGAGGATGCGCTTGGCTTCCGGAATCGTATATTTCATCTCAGCGACCAGATGCCCGCCAAGATAGACCGTAAACCCCTCATCCGGGTTATACTGACGCGCATAACCGGACTGCAGGCCTCCCAGGGGATCCGGGGGCAGGAACTCCCGGGACCAGCGCTTCCATTTCGCCAGATGGACACCCAATTTTTCCGACAGTTCTCTATTGGAAAAATACCGCAAGACCCTGCTCCTTTGCCCAAATGCCTTTTTGCCGGCTTTCGGTAGAGTATATTAACTTGTTCTATCAATAGCACAACTTGATTTATCCCGTCAACCCCTTGTAAAATCGGCTGCGATACAGTATAGTCCGCTGGATTATTTCAATTCGGATTTTGTCAAAAAAATAAATGTACCGGTAATCATGAAAAACAAAACGGATCGATCCGATTTCCAACAGCCCGTAGCCATCATCGGCATGGGATGTTTTTTCCCAAAATCTGCTGGCTTGAAACCTTTCTGGCAGCTGCTCTTTCAAGGACTGGACGCCATTGGAGAGGTTCCCGATACCCACTGGTCGATTCGAGACTATTTCGATGAAGATATCAAAAAGCCGGATCATGTCTACTGCAAACGGGGGGGGTTTCTCCCGGCCATTGACTTCGACCCCATGGAGTTCGGGATTCCCCCATCGTCTCTACAAGCCACGGACACTTCCCAACTGCTGGGGTTGCTGTGCGCACGGATGGCTCTGGAAGACGCCGGATACGGAATGAAAAGGGAGTTCGACCGGGAACGAACCAGCGTCGTTCTCGGGGTAACCGGTACCCAGGAACTTGTTGTTCCCCTCAGTTCCAGACTCGGGCATCCGATCTGGCGGAAAGCCCTGGATGGATGCGGACTTGCACGGGGAGCGATCGATTCGATTGTTGAAAAAATCTCAAATGCCTATGTTCCCTGGCAGGAAAATTCATTTCCGGGACTGTTGGGCAATGTCGTCGCGGGCCGAATTTCCAACCGGCTGAACCTCAAGGGGACCAATTGTGTGGTCGATGCCGCCTGCGCCAGTGCGTTGGGTGCGCTCCACTTGGCGTTGATGGAACTGACAGCCCGACGAAGCGATATGGTCATCACCGGCGGGGTGGATACCCTCAATGACATCTTCATGCACATGTGCTTTGCAAAGACCCATGTGCTCTCCCCCACCGGTGACGCCAGGCCGTTTTCACGGCATGCAGACGGAACCGTCCTGGGAGAAGGCATCGGCATCCTTGTGCTCAAACGGCTCGAAGATGCCGAACGCGACAATGACCGGATCTATGCGGTGATCAAAGCCCTGGGTTCCTCCAGTGACGGAAAATCGCAAAGCATCTACGCCCCCCGGGTGGAGGGTCAGGTAGCTGCATTGGCTGATGCCTATCGACGGGCCGCGGTCTCTCCGGAAACCATTGGACACATCGAAGCCCATGGTACCGGCACCCAGGTGGGCGATAAGGTGGAATTCGAAGCGCTTTGCAGGGTTTTCGGTGGTTCGACGGGAAATGGCCGGCAGCGGTGCGCACTGGGCTCCGTAAAATCGATGATCGGTCACACCAAAGCCGCCGCCGGGGCGGCAGGTCTCATCAAGACCGCTCTGTCCCTGTATCACAAGGTCCTTCCGCCCACCCTGAAGGCGGATGAACCCGACCCGGCGCTCTGCATCGACGATAGTCCCTTTTACATCAGCGCAACATCCCGACCCTGGTTTTCGGCAACGGGTCTTTCCCGGCGCGCGGGTGTGAGCGCCTTCGGTTTCGGGGGCAGCAATTTTCACGTTGTCCTGGAGGAGCACCGCACTTCAAAAGAACGTTGCGCATGGGACGGATCGGTGGAGATTTTTGCTTTTTCAGGAGAAACCAAAGATCGCGTTGCCGCCGGGTTGACAGAGGCGGAAACCGCGGTAAAGGGCGGTGAAGCCCTTTCCCATGTCGCTTCCAAGAGCCGTCTCGGCTTCCGCGCCGATGAAACCTTCCGGGTGGTGATGCTGGTGGATGGATCCCGGAATCGGGATCCCAAAACCTCGTTCCTCAATCGAATCTCCGACGCGAGAAAGAAAGCTTTGACGGATCAGGGCTTGTCCGGATCCGGCCCAACGGATGTCTTTGCCGGCGTGGGGAACCCTTCCGGTGGTGTGGCGTTTATGTTCCCCGGCCAGGGGAGCCAATACGTCAATATGGGGCGTAATCTGATCTCGGTTTTCCCGGCGGGCTTTTCGGCGATCGAAACGGCCAACCGGTGCTTTGACAAAGTGCGGCTGTTGAGTGACGCGATCTATCCGGTTCCCGCCGCAAATCCCGACGCGGCAACCCGAGAGCAGGAGACCCTCCGCGATACGGCCATCGCCCAGCCGGCCATCGGGGCCGTCTGCCTCGCCTTTCTGGAAGTTTTCCGATATTTCAACGTATCCCCTGCCGCAACCGCGGGCCACAGCTTCGGCGAACTGATGGCACTGCACGCCGGAGGCTGGATCGACTCGGAAACCGCGCTTTCGCTTGCCGTTCAACGGGGAAAATGCATGGCCTCGGCCGCCGCTGCCGCAAAAGGCGCGATGCTTGCGGTGCAGGCGCCGCTGGATGAAATCGAAAGCATGCTTCAGGACCTCGATGCCGACATCGTCCTGTCGAACCGGAACAGTCCGACCCAAGGGGTGCTTTCCGGCACCCTGCAGGCCGTGGCCCGGGCGGAGGCGACGTGCCGCCGGCTCGGATTCAGAACCCGTCGGCTTCCGGTTTCGGCCGCCTTTCATACCCGGTTGATGGAACCGGCCAAGGCGCCGTTTCAAAAGGTGTTGTCCACGATACCCCTTACCCCCACCTCGACACCGGTGTTTTCCAACCTGACCGGGGCACCCTACCCTTCGGATGTCGATCAGGCCCGATCGCTGCTCACCGAGCAGCTAACCCGCCCCATTGATTTTTTATCCAATGTTACCCATCTCCACCGGATGGGAATCCGCACCTTTGTCGAAGTCGGGCCCGGCTCGGTGTTGACCGGATTGGTTCAATCCACCCTGGCAAAGGAACCCATTACCGCACTGGCGATGGATGCCTCCGCCGGTAGAGGATTCGGTGTGGCGGATCTTGGCCGGTGCCTGTGTCGTTTGGCGGCACTCGGGCATCCGGTGGATTTGGGCCGCTGGGAAGATCCGGGCTCAAAACCCGCCTCCCGTCATATGACGGTTCAACTGCTGGGGACAAACTATCGGCAGGCGGTACGGAAAGAAACCATGCCTCCCCCGGAAAAGAACAATACACCGTTGCTTTCCCCTGCCGGGTCCACATCCATCCGATCCGCCCAAGCCGCATACACCAATCACCGGTCGTCCCCCCCCCGGCTGACCGGTGATCCATCCCAAACCGTTTTTCCGTGCAAGAGCAAAGAACAGATGAAAAAAGACATGATTAACCCGTCAGACGTCGTTTCGGATGCATTCAGCGCCGTTACAGAAGCCCTCAGAGCGATTCAGTCGCTGCAAATGCAGACCGCGGAAACGCACCAGAAATTTTTGGACACACAAGCAGCGGCCAGCAGAACGTTGCAGGAGATCCTGTCAACCACACAGCGTCTTGCGCAACGCGTGATGGGCGATGGGCCGGGACGATCCTCCCGTTCCGTCGTCACCGCCGAACCGGCTGCGACCGAACCTGCGGATGCAAACCTGCCGGTTTCCCCACGTGTGGAACCGCTGAACAGCGAAACCGTAGCCTGTTT
>ENA-OSEO01002135-OSEO01002135.1-sediment-metagenome-genome-assembly--contig:-NODE-2135-length-29919-cov-3.467965_pt1 | contig 29919 bp, 28 predicted proteins | sample MGYA00237883_ERZ534232 | MGnify/ENA metagenome assembly ERZ534232 | reverse complement strand
GGCCAGGTGGACCCCGAGGAGGTTCGCCGCTGCATAACCCCCGGAACCGTTCTGGTGAGCGTGATGCACGCCAACAACGAGGTGGGGACGATCCAGCCGGTGGGACAGATCGGCAGGATCACCCGGGAGCAGGGAGTGCTCTTTCACGTCGATGCCGTGCAGTCAACGGGGAAGATCCCGGTGCAGGTCGATGATCTGGGGGTAGATCTTCTTTCCATCTCCGGCCACAAGCTGGGGGGGCCAAAGGGTACGGGGGCTCTGTACGTGCGCACGGGTACACCCCTGGCACCCCTGATCCGTGGCGGAGGGCAACAGGGGGGATTGCGGAGCGGTACCGAAAACGTTCCCGGTATCCTGGGGTTGAAAGCGGCCGTCGAGGCTGCCGCCGGGCAGATGGATGCTGAAAGCAAGCGGATAGCGGAGCTGCGGGACAGGTTGGCCGATGGGGTGCTCCACAGTACATCGGGAGCCAGGATCAACGGCCATCCGGTCCAGCGGTTGCCCAACTTCGTGCACCTCAGCTTCGAGGGACTGGACGGCCACTGGCTGGTCAGGGAATTGAGCCGCCAGGGGCTCTACGCGGCTACCGGGTCGGCCTGCGCTTCGGGAAAGACAGAGCCCTCCCACGTGCTGGTCGCCATGGGGATACCGGTCGAACGGGCTCGGGGAGCCCTGCGTCTTACACTGGGTCCGGCTACCACCGCGGATGAGATCCGTTATGCGATCACCTTGATCCCCGAGGTCGTTGAGTGGTTGCGGGCCCGGTCATCGGGTACGGACCTGGCCGATGAGTACGCTCGAGATTGCCGTACCGCCCGAAACCGGGCCGTGGGGGGGTTTTTCAAAAAACTTCTCCGGGGTTCAAAACGATAACATACCGGTTCCCGGACACCCCACCCGGACATGCCCGGGGGTGAAGCCGGGCGGGGAATGCACCCGCTAATCGATCAGAAAGAGCGTCTGATCCGAAAGCCCCCGCAGAACCCCGGCGGATACGCTTCCCAGCAGCCACCGTTTGATACGGGACATGCCGCGTTTGCCCATCATCACCGTGCCGTAATCGAAAGCGCCGATGTGGTGGAGCAGGCCGCTGGAGACATCCCCATCGGTGGGGATCATTTGCAGGGGGGTGGCCGCGTCCAATCCGGTCATCTCTTTCAATTCGCTCCATCGTCGAAGGGAGGCCCCGGATGGGCCGTTGGAAACGTGCACAAAGTCAAATCGCAAGTCCCCTCGATGCAGGTATGCCTGCCGGATGAACATCAGGACCAACAGCGAACTTGAAGACAGGTCCAGCGGCACGAGAATCTTTGAGAGGTTTCTGTGGGAGCCGACAAGAACCATCACCTTTCCACGGGTCTTATACAGTATACGCTCCCGCCACAGCTGGTCGCGATTCCGCCCGAGGATTACACATCCGTAACCGCCGTCTGCAACGGCGCCCAGAATGTGCTGATCGATCGGTCCCTGGGCTTCCCGGTCCATCCGGTTGAGCAAGATTCCCGAAAAGCCCTTGCTTTGCAGCAGATTTTGGGTCCGGTCCATAAATTGTTCTTGGCTTTCCAGATCTTGCATAACGGAGGGTAGAAAAAGGACCGTCGGGGATGCATCGTCCGTCAAGCGCGGGGCCCCGGGAAGGAAAAGGGCAAGGGCGTATTCCAGCCGTTGCATGTCCAGCGGGTCTGCCACGACCCACAGCCCACGGTAGTTGCGACCGAGCATGGCGTATTCCAGATCGGTCCTTTCCTGATGCCGTCTCGGCCACCGCCTGCAGTTGAAACCGCGTTCCAGGACCACCCGCTTCAGGCACCAGTTGCAGTTGACACAGGTGATGATGCGCTTGCCCGGATCTTTTGCCTTGGCCACCCACCCCCCATCGGTCCTCAAAGGCCGGCCCAGTCCGATCAGATCCGCAACCCCTTCTGTGATGAGCTGTTCGGCCGTGAGCGGATGGATAATTCTTCCCGAGGCAATTGTCGGCACCTTGGTCGCCCGGCTCAACGCTGCGATTTCCTGTTTCAGGTATGCGGGTTTACCCATAATTTCCCTCACCGCCGAAGAGAACATGGAATTGTACGTGCCCGCAGACGCCGAAAGGTATGCGATATCTTCCTTTTCAAGCATTTTTGCCCACCGGACGGCTTCGACAGGATCGATGCCCCCCGGAACCCACTCCTGGAGAATGAGTCGAAAGCCAACGGGAAAGTCATCGGGGATCCGCTTTTTAACTTCCTTGACCACGGCAAGGGGAAAACCGGTGCGAAGGGCGAAGTCCTTTTTTTCTCCGGACCCTTCTTTATTGGTGAAGGCCGATAAAAACTGGCATAAGAGATAGCCGCCGGCCCCATGAAGTTCGATCATGTCGAAGCCCGCTTCGCAGGCCCTGAGGGCCGCGGCGGCAAAGGCGTCGATGATTCGTTGCTGATCCGTTTGGGTCATGCCGCGGCCCCAGGCTTTCATCATCCTGAGCATCTCCCGGGTGAGCCGGAACCGTCTTTCCAGCGGGAAAAAGTTCATGAAATCCTTCAGCGACCCGACGTTAAATGAGAAATTCGAACCGTCGATGGGGGAGGGAAGGGCCGGCTGGTCGGTTTTGGCGAATCGCCCGGCGTGGTTCAACTGGAGGCAGGCTGCGGCTCCCCGGGAGTGTATCGCCCGGGACAGGCGGGCCAGACCGGGGATACATTCATCGCTATCCACGCGAAGATTGTATCCGGCCACCACGCCGTCGGCCGCCACCGCGGCATTGGCAACCACGACCATGGCCACCCCGGATCCGGCCAATCGGCTGTAATGGTCCAGCAGCATAGGGCTCACCCGACCGTCCGGGTGTGCATAGCCGGTATAGAGGGGAAGGGCCGCCAACCGATTTTTCAGGGGTACGGACTTGATGGAAAAGGGCTTAAAGAGGGGCGCTACCACGTTCCGGTTTTCGGATCTGCGGTTGGGTGTGGCCATGACCAGGGGCTCCCTGCAAACGGTGCGGCGGTCGGTTGCATTCCAAACGCCGGGTACCGCAACTACTTTATCATACGGTTTTTCCTGGGGGGTGTCCAGATCCCGGGGCGTCGGCGGCAGGGGGATTTCTTCAAAAGACTCCATTTGGGCCATCGAACTCCATGCGATTGCCCTGGTGTCGGTGGTAAGGATCCATCCCCCCGGCGGGGCGCTCAACATTTTGTTCTTGAATCGATCCGGCAATCTGTGGCACAAGGGCCTGGTATGCGGCGCCATGGGGGCGGGGAATAGATATCCTGAGCCGGGTTCGCCCGGAAGGGGACCAATCGGGCTTTTGAGGGGTTGAAAAATGGATGGATACATTCGGGAAATGAGGGACAGCGACGGGCCGGAGGTTCTCGAGATCTACCAGTACGGATTGGAGACGCGAAACGCCACCTTCGAAACCCAGCTTCCATCGTGGAAGGACTGGGACGAAAAGCACCACAAACAGTTCCGTTTCGTGTATGTCGAACAGGATGCGGTGGTCGGGTGGGTGGCCCTGTCCCCGGTCTCCCACCGGGAGGCCTACCGCGGGGTGGCGGAGGTGAGCATCTATATCGCCCAAAAGGCAATGGGCCGCGGCATCGGCAGCCGGCTGATGGCCCACATGATCGCTGCCTCAGAGGCCCACGGTATTTGGACCCTCTATTCGAGCGTGTTTCCGGAAAACGAGGCGACGGTCCGGCTGCACAAAAAGTGCGGTTTTCGAGAGGTCGGCTTCCGGGAAAGAATCGCGCGTCTGGACGGCCGGTGGCGGGATACGCTGATTCTCGAGCGGAGAAGCAAAACCGCGGGGGCCTGATTTTGACGGGAGCCGGGATTTGGTATATACACAGTAAAGAAGAACAAGGGTCCAACGGGTAATCTGCAGACCGCAGACAAAGGGGTGGAAATGAAAGAAGACAACGAAAAGGCCCATGGGGACGACGAATGGGAACGGCGCAGGCTCTGCAGCGATCCGGCCTGCATCGGTGTGATCGGCGCCGACGGCCGGTGCAAGGAATGCGGCAGACCCTACGAAGAAAAATGACATTTTTCCACGTGCCTTTTCTGTTTTTCCTTTTTCGCATTGCGCTGGCGCCGTGAAGGGCAGGGCGGATCGGTTTTATGGATGAACCCGGTTTAAAGACTTCCGCCATGGTGGTTGCGACATTCAGTTCGTTTCTGACCCCCTTCATGGCCTCATCGGTCAACATCGCGCTGCCCTCCATTGAACAGGATCTGCATGCCGATGCGGTGTCGCTCAGCTGGGTGGCGACGGCCTATCTGCTTTCCACGGCCATCTGGCTGGTGCCTTCCGGAAGGATGGGGGATATCTACGGGCGCAAAAAGATCTTCTTCCGGGGGATGATTCTCTTTACCGCGGCATCACTGCTTTCGGCTTTTTCGATGTCGGTGTCCATGCTCATTTTCTTTCGGGTCTTCCAGGGGATGGGCAGCGCCATGGTTTTTTCAACCCGCATGGCCATTCTCACTTCCGTATTCCCACCGGGGGAGCGGGGACAGGCGCTGGGGATCAATGTCGCCGCGGTGTATGCCGGGATGTCCTGCGGCCCGTTTTTCGGGGGGCTGCTGACCCAGCACCTTTCCTGGCGAAGTATTTTCTGGGCCAACACCCCGCTGTGCCTCGTGGTCATTTGGCTTATCGTCAAGCGGCTCAAGGGCGAATGGGCCGAAGCGCGGGGGGAACGCTTCGACTGGCCGGGTGCACTCATCTATGGGGCCACCCTGGTTGCGCTCATCTACGGTATTTCCGGGCTGCCGGCATGGACCAGCGTCGGCCTGGTCTTGATCGGGCTGGCGGGGTTGGCCGGATTCGCCAGGTGGGAGCTTTCCATCAGGCACCCGGTATTCGACGTCCGGCTGTTTCGTAACAATCGGGTATTTTCCTTCTCCTGCCTTGCTGCGCTGATCCATTACAGCGCGACCTTCGGTGTGACCTTTCTGATGAGTCTTTACCTGCAATACATCAAATTGTTGACACCGCAGTCGGCCGGGATCGTTTTGGTGTCCCAACCGCTCATGATGGCCCTGGTTTCACCCTTTGCCGGCCGGTTTTCGGATCGGATCGAACCGCGGATCATCGCCTCGCTGGGCATGGCGATCATGACGGTCGGGTTGATCCTGCTGACTCGGCTGAGCCCGCATACGCCCCTGGCGCTGATCATCCCCTGCCTGCTGCTGCTGGGCTTCGGATATGCCTTGTTCTCCTCGCCGAACATGAATGCGATCATGAGCGCGGTGGAAAGGAGACATTATGGAATCGCTTCCGGATCGGTTGCGACCATGCGCGTTTTGGGGCAGATGTTCAGCATGGGGATCGTCACGCTGATTTTCGCGCTGTTTATCGGAAGGGTTCAGATCGGACCGGAATCCTACCCGGCCTTTATTCGAAGCGCCGATACGGCCTTTACGATCTTTACGGTCCTATGCGGCGGGGGTATTTTTTTGTCCCTCTCACGGGGTAAACTGCGCGCCGGGGTCCCGGGGAAGGTGCCGGGCTAAATCGTATTTTTTTCTTTTTGCACGAACCAGTCGATCAGCCGCCGGGCGATGCTGACCTTATCGGGTATGTCCGGCAGCGAATCTGCGGGGAACCATGCGGCATCCGAAATCTCGCTGTCGTCCACCGCGATGTCCCCTTGCGCATGTTCCGCGGTGAAGGCGACCATCAGAGAACTGGTGAACGGCCAGGGTTGGCTCCCGAAGTAACGGATGTTCTTGACCTGTATCCCCACCTCTTCCCTGATTTCCCGCTGGACACAGGCCTCGAGGGTTTCACCCGGTTCGACATAGCCGGCGATGACGCTGTAGCGATTTTTCGGGAAACGGTTGTTATGGGCCAGCAGGATCCGGTTTCCTTTCAGGACCGCCACGATGACCGCGGGGGAAATCCGGGGATACGACAGGTAGCCGCAGCCCGGGCATATCTGGGCACCGTCCTCGGTTCGCGAATCGGCCCGGCTGCCGCACCGGCTGCAGAACTGGTGGGCATGATCCCACCGGATCAGCTGCATGGCCCGGCCCGCCTGGCTGAAAAAAATATCTTCCAGGCAGCCGAACAGGCCCCGGAGCCCGTGAAAATCGAATCCCCGGGGCGGTGGCGCGGCGTCGCCGTCCACAAGGGCCGAATAGCAGCGGTGCCCGCCGATGTTTCCCACCCAGCGCTTCCAGAGGGGAGAGACACTGAATTCAGCGGGGTCACGGGCAAACGGAACGGTCGATACCCGTCCATCGGTTTTGACCAGCAGCCGGTCCCCGTTAAAGACAAACCACCAGCCGGGTTCCGGCGCCGATGCCGCGGGGTCCCCGGAGGGGTCGGTATCCAAAGAATCGTTTGACATGATTTGAAATCCTCAACGGGGAATCTAGACCTCAAGACTCGGTTTTGTCAAGAATGGGACTCCAACGGCACAATATCGACCCGATGGAAATTGATAAATTCAAGCCCCTGGCCTCCCGGTGGTGGGATCCCAACGGCGAGTTGAAAGCCTTGCACGACATCAATCCCCTGCGGGTCAGGTATATCGCGGAGCGAACCGATCTGACGGGAAAGCGGGTACTGGATGTGGGATGCGGGGGTGGAATTCTTTCCGAAGCGCTGGCGGCCCGGGGAGCCGAGGTTACCGGAATCGACATGGGAGAGGCGGCGCTGTGGGCGGCAAGAAACCACATGCAACGGTCCGGGCTCGCCATCGACTACCGGCGCTCTACCGCCGAAGCGCTGTCCGCATCCGCGGCCGCTGGCTTCGATGTGGTGGTCTGTTTCGAGCTGCTGGAGCATGTTCCGGCTCCCGCGTCGGTTTTCGATGCCTGCGCCAGGCTGGCAAAGCCCGGGGGGGATCTTTTCTTCGCGACCCTCAACCGGAATCTCAAGTCGTATCTTTTTGCCGTGATCGGTGCCGAATACATTCTGGGGCTGGTCCCCCGGGGGACGCATGCCCACCGGCGGTTTATCAAGCCCTCGGAGATGGCGGCCTGGGGACAAACCGGGGGCCTCCGCCTTGAGGATCTCACCGGGCTGCACTTCAACCCGCTTACGAAAAAATACACCCTGGGCGGCAATCTGCATGTGAACTATCTTGCGCACTTTCATAAGACCGGGTAACCTGCAACCCGAACATCATATCAACGAGGAGGTATGCCATGAGTGTCATCATCGATTTTGCGATTTTCCCTATGGACAAAGGCGAAAGCCTCAGCCCCTACGTGGCGCAGGCCATCAAAATCATCAACGAAAGCGGACTGCCCCACACCCTTCACCCCATGGGTTCCTGCATCGAAGGCGAATGGGATGAGGTCATGGCGGTGGTCGATCGGTGCTTCAAGGCGCTTCGGAAAGACTGCGATCGGATCAACATCAATTTCAAGGCCGATTACCGGAAAGGGCCGGCGGGCCGGATGACCCGAAAGATCGCGTCGGTGGAATCAAAGCTGTAGCCCGAGGGGATTGCGCACCGGTCTCCGGCGCTCACCAGACGGCCTGTTTAAAGGGGTGTAACCCAAAATTTCGCTTGATTTATACCGAAATTTCGATATTCTTGCGCCAATCATGAAAGGCTTGGCCTTTTTGGCGGGCCGGTTTCGTTCAGGCAGGGTGGCCCCTTTGTCAATGCGGCGCCCTTGCGCATGAAACTATGAGAAATTTTTAGAAAGGAGTGTGTCACACCATGGCGAATGGGACCGTTAAATGGTTCAATGAACGAAAAGGCTACGGTTTTATCGAGCAGGAAGACGGACCGGACATTTTCGTTCACCATTCAGGGATCAACGCAGCCGGTTTCCGGACGCTTCAGGAAGGCGACCGGGTGACCTTTGACATCGAGCAGGGTGAAAAGGGGCCTTCTGCCAAGAACGTCACCAAAATTAGCTGAAGATTTTATAATGGTTACCCCCCTCCTCCGGTGGACAGGGATCCGCCCGATGTAAAAAAGGGGGGGAAGGGAAGGCGTGAAAAATGGGCGGTCTTTGAACGCTCAAAGACCGCCCATCTCTTTGGCGGTCGCTGCTTGAAGCCGGACCCCGCTCTGTTTCCGACGATCAGGTAATCGGCAGATACTTTTCGATCTCATACCGGCTGATATGGGTGCGGTAGAGATCCCACTCGATTTTTTTGTTTTCCACAAACTTGTTGAAGATGTGCTCGCCGAGCGCTTCTCGAACCAGCGCGGATCGCTCGACTTCCTGAATCGCCTCGTACAGGTTGCCCGGAAGGGTGACGATCCCCCGTTCTTTCTTTTCTTCAACCGACATGCTGTATATATCCTCTTCGATGGGGTCCGGAAGGGGGTATTGGTTTTCGATGCCTTTCAGGCCGGCCGCCAGCATGACCGCAAAGGCAAGATACGGATTGCACGCCGGATCCGGCGCCCTGAACTCGATGCGGGTCGCGGTCTCTTTTCCGGGTTTGTACATGGGGACCCGGATCATGGTCGAACGGTTTTTTCTTGCCCAGGAGATATACACCGGGGCCTCGTAACCGGGTACCAGCCGTTTGTACGAGTTGACCCACTGGTTGGTCACCGCGATCATCTCACGGGCGTGCGCCATGATCCCCGCGATGTACCCTTTGGCGGTCTGCGAGAGGTGAAACGGGTCGGCGCTGTCGTAAAAGAGATTGCGGCTGCCCCTGAAGATGGATTGATGGACATGCATGCCGCTTCCGTTGATGCCGAATACCGGTTTGGGCATAAAGGTGGCATAGGACCCGTTTTGCCGTGCAATCTCTTTGACCACGATCCGGTAGGTCATGGTCTTGTCCGCCATGGAGAGCGCTTCATCATACCGAAGATCGATTTCCTGCTGGCTGGGTGCCACCTCGTGGTGGCTGTACTCCACTTCGATCCCCATGTCCTGGAGGGCAAAGATGGTCTGCCGCCTCAAATCCGACGCCATATCCAGGGGCCGGGTATCGAAATATCCGCCGGTGTCCAGTCCCACGGGGGTCTGGTTGTCTTTGAAATAAAAATATTCCAGCTCGGGCCCCACATAAAAGGTGTCTTTGTTTTTGCTGAGCCTATCCAGCAGCCGTTTGAGCACAAACCGGGGGTCCCCGGCATAGGGGGTCAAATCCGGATTGAGGATATCACAGAACATGCGCGCAACGGGCCGTTCGCCCGGGCGCCAGGGCAGCAGGCGAAAGGTTTTGGGATCGGGCATGGCGATCATATCGCTCTCCTCGATCCGGGCGAACCCTTCGATGGAAGACCCGTCAAAGCCCATTCCTTCGTTCATGCCGGTTTCCAGTTCCGCCGGGGTGACGGAAAAACTCTTCAGCATCCCGAGAACATCGGTAAACCAGAACTGGATGAAGCTCACGTTGTGGTCCTTTACCGCTTTCAATACCGCTTCATGATTCTCACAGGTCACGCATTTCATTTTAAGACTCCCTTCCCGGCGGTTCCCGTCGAACGATTCCCTTCCGGGGGTATTGACCGGGTTGCCGTTGCGACGAGAAGTGCTGCATCCTTCCGATCATGATTGACATGGCCGTCGATCTTCTATAACACAATATCGGTTCATCCATCGATTGACAATAGAATAAAACGATCCGTATCGAGGAGGGGACGATGAGCAAGGTATTGATTATCGGTGCCGGCGGGGTCGGCAGTGTCGTCACCCAGAAATGTGCTCGGATTCCGGAAGTGTTTTCCGAAATCGTGCTGGCCAGCCGCACCCTTGACAGGTGTGAAGCGATCCGGAAAAAGCTGGATCGACCCATTGACATCGCCCGGGTCGATGCCGACGACACCGGCGAACTGATCTCACTGATTCGAAAGGTCGAACCGTCTCTCCTTATCCATGTCGCGCTGCCCTATCAGGACCTTTCCATTATGGACGCCTGTCTGGAGACCGGGGTGGATTATCTGGATACGGCCAACTACGAGCCCCCGGACGAAGCCAAATTCTGTTACAAATGGCAATGGGATTACCAGGAGCGGTTCAGACAACGCGGCATCATGGCGCTGCTCGGATGCGGATTCGATCCGGGGGTCACCAACGTGTTTTGCGCGCATGCGCTGAAAAACCATTTTGACCAGATCCATACGGTGGATATCATGGATTGCAATGCCGGGGATCACGGCCATCCGTTTGCAACCAATTTCAACCCCGAGATCAACATCCGTGAAGTCACCCAGCGGGGAAAATATTACGAAAACGGGCAATGGATCGAAACCGATCCGCTGTCGGTCAGCCGGACCTTCGATTTTCCCGAGATCGGTCCGCGCAAGATGTATCTGATGTACCACGAGGAGATGGAATCCCTGGTAAAGAACCTGCCCGGGATCGGACGGATCCGGTTTTGGATGACCTTTTCCGATGAATACCTCACCCATCTTCGGGTGTTGGAAAATGTGGGGATGACCCGAATCGATCCGGTATCCTTTCAGGGCAACGCCATCGTCCCCCTGCAGTTTCTCAAAGCCCTGCTGCCGGATCCGGGGTCGTTGGGTCAAAATTATACCGGAAAGACCTGCATCGGGTGTATGATCGAGGGTACCAAGGCCGGGCGTCCCCGAAAGTACTACATATACAATGTGTGCGATCATCAGCGGTGCTTTCAGGAGGTCGGCGCCCAGGCCGTATCCTACACCACCGGCGTGCCGGCCGTGATCGGTGCCATGCTGATGCTCACCGGCGCGTGGAAAGCGGCCGGGGTGTACAACGTGGAGGAGTTCGATCCGGCGCCTTTCATGGAAAAACTGCCCGTCTACGGGCTTCCCTGGACGGAAAAATTTTTTTAAACCCTCCGGGCATCCCGGGCCCCGGGTCAACCCGCCCATATGCAAAAAAGGCCTACGGAATGGACATGGATCTCAACGCTGTTCCCACCCCCTGTTACCTGGTGGATGAATCGGCCATAGAGCGCAATCTCAAGGTTCTCGATGCCGTCCAAAAGCGGACCGGATGCAAGATCCTCCTGGCCTTGAAGGGGTTTGCCATGTTCAGCCTGTTTCCCCTCATCCGGGAGTATCTGTGCGGGGTGGCCGCAAGCTCCCTGCACGAGGCGCGGCTGGGATACGAAGAATTTTCAAAGGAGGTGCATCTGTGCGCCCCGGCATACATCGATGCGGAGTTTCCGCAGCTGCTCTCCTACAGCGATCATGTGGTGTTCAATTCGTTTTCCCAGTGGATCCATTTCCGTCCCCGGATTCTCCAGTCGGGCGCTCCGGTGCGGTGCGGCATCCGCGTCAATCCGGAGCACTCCGAAGTCCGGGTCCCCGTCTATGACCCGTGCGGGCCCTTTTCCCGGCTGGGGGTGACCCAAGAGCGATTCCAGGCGGATCAACTTTCGGGGGTTACCGGTCTTCATTTTCACACCCTCTGTGAGCTGAACGCCGATTCACTGGAGCGCACCCTGGGCGTATTCGAGCAACGGTTCGGGCACCTTATCCAACGGATGGAATGGGTCAACTTCGGCGGGGGCCACCACATCACCCGCAGCGATTACGATGTCCAACGGTTGTGCCGGTTGATTTGCCGGTTCAAGGACCGGTTTGGGGTGGAGGTCTATCTCGAGCCGGGTGAAGCGATTGCATTGAACACCGGGGTTCTGGTGGCCAGCGTGCTGGACATCCTTCACAACCGGATGGATATCGCCATTCTGGATACATCCGCTGCGGCCCACATGCCGGATGTGCTGGAGATGCCCTACCGGCCCGAAATCCCGGGCGCCGGACAACCCGGGGTTCACCCGCACACCTACCGGCTCGGCGGGTTGACCTGCCTTGCCGGGGATGTCATCGGCGATTATTCCTTTCCCCAACCGCTGAGGCCGGGCGATAAGATCGTGTTTGCGGACATGGCCCATTACACCATGGTCAAAAACAACACCTTCAACGGGGTTCGATTGCCCACGATTGCCCTTTGGCAGCGCGGGGGCGGTCTGCGGATCGTCCGCACCTTCCACTACGAAGACTATCGGGGCAGACTCTCCTGAATGGATCCGAAGCAGGCAAAATCCGATGCCGTTCTGCTCTTGACGGCCGTCATCTGGGGGTTCGCCTTTGTGGCCCAGCGGGTGGGCATGGCGTATGTCGGGCCGTTTACCTTCAACGGCGTCCGGTTCGCTCTGGGCAGCGTCGTTTTGATTCCGTTTATGCGGATCCATCCGGGGTCCGACCCGGGGGACCCCGCACCCGCAGCCGGGCTCATTCGGGGGGGGCTCCTGGCCGGAACGGTGCTCTTTGCGGGGGCCTCGCTCCAGCAGATCGGGCTGGTCCACACCACGGCGGGAAACGCCGGCTTTATCACCGGGCTGTATGTGGTGATCGTGCCCTTTCTGGGGTTGCTTTTCGGGCAGAAAACCGATTCGGGTACCTGGCTGGGGGCCGTGCTTGCGGCCGTCGGACTCTATCTGCTCAGCGTTACCGAAGGTTTTTCCATCGCCTTTGGCGACCTGCTGGAGCTTTTGGGTGCCTTTTTCTGGGCGGGGCATGTCCTGATGATCGGATGGCTTTCGCCCCGTCTGAACGCTTTACGGTTCGCATTTGTGCAGTTTACCGTCTGTTCGGTGCTGAGTCTTGGGTGCGCGGGGCTGTTCGAGGCCATCGTCTTTTCTGAAATCATCCGGGCGGCGGGGCCGATCCTGTATGGCGGTGCGCTTTCCGTGGGGGTGGCCTACACCCTGCAAGTCGTCGGCCAGAAGCATTCGCCTCCGGCGCATGCGGCCATCCTGTTGAGCCTCGAGGCGGTGTTCGCCGCTGTGGGCGGGTGGCTTCTTCTCGGAGAGGTGCTGACCGTGCGCGGGGTGACCGGATGCCTGTTGATGCTCTCCGGGATGATGATCTCCCAGCTGTGGGGGGTCATTAACCAGGCGTTCAGGGCTTCCTGACCAGCGGGGGGGCCACCATGATTTCCACCCGCCTGTTTTGGGCTCTGCCCTGGGGGGTTTCGTTGCCGGCCAGGGGCTGGTGATGGGAGCAGCCGACCGCCTCCATTCGTTCCGGGGGGATTCCGGTTTCCTTTTCAAAAAACCGGACGACCGCCGCCGCCCGCGCGCTGGACAGCTCCCAGTTTGTCGGATATCGGTCCTGATATATCGATTTGATCGGTTTGTCGTCCGTATGCCCGGTGATCCGGATTCTGCCCTCGGGCAGGTTCCTGAGTACGCTGCCGGTTCGTTTGAGAAGCGCCTTTCCCTGGGCAGAGAGGGTTGCCCGGGCCGATTCGAAGAGCACCCGATCGATGAAGGTGACCGCAAGTTTCTCTTTGCACTCGGCGATGGCGGCCTCCTCGTTGTTGATCTGGGTTCGAAGCTCCCGGATCAACGTATGATGGGCGGATTCGAGTTCCTGCAGGCGCCGTTCCGCAGCCCCCTTTTCCGATAGGATCCCCTGGATCCGTTCGGACACTTGTCTCTCCAGATCCGTCTCCCGGCCGGGGCCGTTTTCCCGTTCCTGCTGATCCTGCTTTTGAAGCTCGGAGATGAGTGCGGCATCTTCGGTGCGAATTTTTTCGATCTGTGCATTCAGGGTTTCGATTTGGCTGTAGGCATCGCCGAGCAGTTCCTCCAGGGAGTGCAGGCGGTGCTCTCTTTCCTTTACCCGGATCTCCGATCGGGTCAACGCTTCCCGGACCGAAGCCGCGGCTGCCTTTTCCTCGGTGAGCCGAAGGTTCAGATCGTCCATTGCGGAGATCATCCGGTCGATGTCTTTGCGGGCGGCCGCCCCAGACCGTTCTTTTTCCAGGATGGACAGTCTTTCCTTCAGGGTGTTGATCGTCTTGAGCTGTTTTTCGATGGCCGCTTCCTTTTCGGATGTCTGCCGGTAGAGGATGCCTCCGGTCACCGATCCCGCTGCAAAAAGTGTCACCGCAACGATGATTGCAAGCTTTTTCATCTTTCCCTCCGCCGGGCAGCGCGGTCCATTTTTCTCAACGTGCCATCTGATGATTATATCGGCGGAGAAGCGACCGCCTTTAAGCAAAAGGGCACGTGCAGCCTTTCGGCGAGTGTCCGCAACTTGTCCAGCTGGTGTTCCGAAACGGGGATTCCCTTTTGAATCAACTCCTCCCGGGACCGCTGTTCCTTTTCCCCCGGAAGAAACATCAAATCGTTGCCGCAGCGGCCCGTTAATCGCACCGATGTTCCGAGCCGTGCCTTTGCTTCCGCGAGGGGATAAACGGCATCGATGGCATAGGCTTCAAGGGTTTGAGATACCCGCTCGGGTGTTTCGGGTTTTCCTTCGGGGTTCAGTTTCCGAATCCATCCGGTTTCCCCCCCGCCGATGACATTGTCAAGTTCAACCAGCATGTTCAGCCCGAACCCCTTGTAGCCAAACAGCGTGCCCCCGAGGGGTGCAATCCAGAATTGGTTTTTGAATACGCTGTCGAAGGCCAGCGGGTAGTGGATGTCTTCACCGGCGGGCCCCATCAACAGCCCCGGCTCCACCGGTTTAAGACAGAGGGTATCGTCATATCCGAATTCGGCCAGTGCCTTTTTGAGCGTTGCCGGGTCGTCGATTTTCGACAGGGCCAGATGCACTTGCGCCAGGCGGATTTTTCGCGTGCCTTTGCCGATAAAGGTCAGGCCCTTGGGATCGGTGTAAACCCCAAGCTGCTCGGCGTTGTGTTGCGCGGCATTGACGGCCGGGCTCACCGCGCGCTGGGTTGTAGCCATGTCGATGGTGACAATGCCCCTATCGTAAGGGATGGACCAGGCGATGGGATTGGTGCCGAATCGTTTCCGCACCCCCGCGTACCGAAGCCTGTCGCGGCCCGGGTCCGCCTGGGGTTCGATAAAGGGCTTTGTCCATGCCGGGCTGGTGCAGGTGACCCGGGCGGCCAGATCCGCTTGGGCGATCATTTCCGAATAGATGCCGCAGTTTCCGAAGTGGGTGGAATTTCGAATATACGCCTTGGCATAACCGATCGTTTTTGCGGTGGCGATGATTTCGGGCATGATTTCCAGCGCAACGTAATGCCCCGGCAGGCCGTTGGCATCCACTGCCAGCAGCGCCGGATATTTCTGCGGATCGCGGATGAAATCTTGGCTGCGGCCGATACGTTTCAGATATGCCGGTGTGGCGATTCGATTGAACCCAAGCCCGGTATGCTCGTCGCGCACCTTGGCGAGGATCTCCTCGATTTTATCCCCGCTGACGATGCCATGGTCCTGGTCTCCGCGAAGATCCGCCTCCACAAGGATCCTGGAGACGGAAAGCGCCTGCTTATCGGTAAAACCGATATCGGGGTGGGCCAGAACCCGTCTTCCGAATTCGATCAAATCCGCTGGGCTGTATCGAGATGCGGCCATGGTCAGAATAGGTTATCCGATTGTATTCATCCTCTGCTCCTCCTAGAAAACGAGGTTTTTCTTCTTTAGCATATCTTTTAAAGAATTTTAACCCATAAATAAATCCGTTGATGATTCGGAGATCTTCATCCCGTCGTGTTCAAACCGGCATCTTTCGATCCGGTCTTTCGATCCGGCGTTTGACTTGTGCACCGGTATCCCCTATGATTCCTGTGCCTGCCGATTCGGCACGATTCCCCCCCAAAGGAATGCAACCGATGCTTTACCAGAAGGAACTCGAGGTCGCCGAAAGGGCCGTTCGAAAGGCCGTTTCGGTCTGTCGATGGGTCGAGCGTCGTTTGGATCCATCCATGGCCCTGGAGAAGGAAGACCGCTCGCCGGTGACACTGGCCGACTTTGCCAGCCAGGCCGTGGTTTGCCGTTGCCTGCAGGCCGAGTTTCCCGACGACCCGCTGGTCGCGGAAGAATCCGCAGATGCCCTGCGGAAAGACAAAGACCTCGGCCGACAGGTTCTCGAAGTGGTGCGAACCCAGGACCCCGCCGCGACCCTCGATGGGGTTGTCCAGGCCATTGATTACGGCGCCCGGGACGCCGGGGGCGCGGATCGGCGCTGGGTGCTGGACCCCATCGACGGAACCCGGGGGTTTCTCAGAAGGGATCAGTATGCGGTTGCACTGGCGCTGCTGGTTTCGAACACGGTGGTGGCCGGGGTGCTGGGGTGTCCGAACTACCCGCCGCCCGAAATAACCGGGCTGGATCCGGGCGGCTATCTGTTTTATGCCCTTCAGGGGGGAGGGACCTGGATGCGGGGGCTGGACAGCCCGGAGCCCCGGCGGGTGGCCGGAAGCCCCCCCCGGCAGCTGCGGATCTGTGAATCCTATGAGCCCGCCCATTCTTCCCACGCGATTCATTCGCAGATATCCCGGGCCCTGGGCATCACCGCACCCCCGTTGAGGCTCGACAGCCAGGCCAAGTATGCCGCCGTCGCCCGCAAGGATGCATCCATCTACCTGAGATTTCCCAAACGCGAGGGGTATCGAGAAAAGATATGGGATCATGCCGCGGGGTGGCTCGTGGTTCAGGAATCCGGGGGACGGGTAACCGATGTCGACGGGAAGGCCATCGATTTTTCCTTCGGAAGGCAGCTTGTCGCCAATCGCGGGATCGTGGCGACCAGCGGTCACCGGCATCAAGCCGTACTGGATGCCGTCAAACAGGTGATCACCCCGCAGCGGGGTCAGCCCAGGAAGATGGAACGCTGATCCGGCACTGGGGCTAAACGTTTGCCAGCTTGGTATTTTTCAACTTCTCTTCAGCCAGATACAGCTTTCCCTCTTCGGTGACCTGCACGACCCCCACCCGGATCAACCCCTGGAGGGCCGCGGGCTTGTAATCGCGAAACCGCAACAGCCGGTCCCGGAGCGAAGGGGCCTGCAGACCGAGTTCCTCTGCGGACTTTGCCGAGTGCGCATTCAGGGCGCCGTGTTTTCTGAACCGCTTGATGACCTGGGCCAGTGCCCGCTTGTTGAGCATCAAAGGGATGGTGATCAGAAGAATCAGAAAGACGATGATCAGCAGCACTGCTTCCATTCGAAGGATCCTTTCGGAGGAATATGGGGTGTCTACCTACCGCACTCCGGGTCAAAAGACAAGATTTTGTTTGATCGCACCGGATTTTATGCTAAGTTAATAAAATTTTCCTTTCACCGTAAAGACGGAGCGGCATGATCCAGTGGCGAAAAAATTTGTATGTCCTGTTCGGGGTTCAGCTGCTTTCACTGGCCGGATTCAGCATCGTGATGCCGTTTCTTCCGCTCTACCTGAAAACGCTGACGGTGACCACGGGGGGCTCCATCGAATTTTGGACCGGGATGGTTTTTTCCGCTCAGGCCGCGGCCATGATGGTCACCGCGCCGTTATGGGGCTCCATCGCGGATCGGTACGGCCGGAAACTGATGCTGGTCCGCGCCTCGCTGGGGGGTGCGGTGATCGTGGCTGCCATGGGGTTTGTCCAGAGCGTCGAACAGCTCACCCTGCTTCGGATCCTTCAGGGGTTTGTCACCGGAACGATCCCCGCGGCCAATGCGCTGGTTGCCGCCACCAGCCCCAGAGAGCACACCGGCGAGGCGTTGGGGCTGGTTCAGATGGGGGCATGGGCGGGGGTGGCCGTCGGGCCCCTGATCGGCGGGTTGATCGGCGACACTCTGGGGTTTCGGGAATGCTTCTGGGTGACCGGCGCGCTGCTGGCCGCATCGGGGGTTGCGGTCATCTTTTGGGTCCATGAAGATTTTCAACCCATCCCCCCCAAGGACCGGACCCGGATCCTGGAGGGGTACCGCATCCTGCTCAAAAGCCCGAACATCATCGGGCTATACGCCGAAGCGTTCTTCCAGAGTTCGGGAAGAATGCTCATTTTTCCGGTGGCCGCGCTGTTCGTCCTGGACTTGATGGGATCCGCGACGGGGGTCGCCACCGTTACGGGTCTTGCCATGGGGATCCGGGCGGTGACCGCCTCTTTCAGCGCCGTCTGGCTGGGCCGGCTGGGCGATCGCATCGGGCACCGGAGCATTTTGCTGATATCCTTTATTGCGGCGATGCTGCTTTACATTCCCCAACCGTTTGTGACGGCCGCCTGGCTGTTTGTCGTGCTGCAGGCGGCCACGGGGTTTGCCGATGGAGCGATCCTGCCGGCCATCGGCGCGCTGATCAATTTGCATATCCCGCCGGGGTATCAAGGGGCCAGCTTCGGGCTGCAGGCCAGCGTCAACTCTGCGGGCAGAACCCTTGCCCCGATGCTGGGCGCAGGGTTCGCCATCTGGTTCGGCATCCGCAGCGTCTTTGGGGCCGCAGCCGTCATCTATGCGGTGGCGGCGCTGTTGGCACTCTATATCAAGCGTTCCCAAAAATGGTCGCCCGCGGGTTTCGAGCCAAAGGCAACGCAACGATTTTAAAAGAGGATTCGGGACCATGGGGTTTAGGGGGGGTGCGCTGCTGCGGCGGCTCAGAACCAACGAGCATACCATTATGACGATCCTGGCCGTTGGGGTCGGGTTGGCCGGGGGATACGGGGCGGTGGGCTTTCGCCACCTGATCGACCTGCTTCAATCGATTGCCTATGGTTCCTCGGACACCCTGCTGGAGGTGGTCCGATCGGTCCCCTGGACCATTCGATGGTGTATCCCGGCGCTCGGGGGGCTGGTGGTCGGACCGCTGGTCTATTTCGGCGCCCGGGAGGCCAAGGGGCACGGGGTACCCGAAGTGATGCAGGCCGTGGCCCTCAGAAGCGGGTTGATCCGCAAACGGATCGTCGTGGTCAAAACCCTCGCCTCCGCACTGACCATCGCCACCGGGGGATCGGTGGGCAGGGAGGGGCCCATCGTGCAGATCGGATCGGCCATCGGCTCTTCCATCGGGCAGATGCTCAAGGTCTCCCCCGAGCGGATGCGGACCCTGGTCGGTTGCGGGGCGGCCGCCGGTATCGCCGCGACCTTCAACGCCCCCATCGCAGGCTCCATGTTCGCCCTGGAGATTATTCTGGGCGATTTCGGTCTGGCCACCTTCAGCCCCATCATCATCGCATCGGTGACGGCCACCGCCGTTTCGCGGCATTACCTGGGCAACACCCCGGCGTTTATCGTTCCGGCCTATGAACTGGTCAGCGTATGGGAATTTCCCATCTACGTCGCGCTGGGGCTTTTCTGCGCCCTGGTGGCGGTAACCTTCGTCAAGGTATTGTACCGGACGGAAGACCTGTTCGATGGGGTCCGTTTTCCGGAATATCTCAAGCCGGTGCTGGGGGGGGTCGTCTTGGGGTTCATGGGCCTGGCCTTTCCCCAGTTGTTGGGTGTCGGCTACGGGGGCATCGATCAGGCCCTGCTGGAAGCTTACACCGGGTGGTTTCTGCTGCTGCTGGTGGTTTTCAAAATCCTGGCCACCGCCATTACCATCGGTTCCGGCGGTTCCGGGGGGGTTTTCGCCCCGTCGCTGTTTCTGGGGGCCATGGCCGGCAGTCTGTTCGGCATCCTGGCGCACACGCTGTTCCCCTCGCTGACCGCAACCCCGGCTGCGTACGGCATCGTCGGGATGGGGGCGGTGGTCAGCGCAACCACCCATGGACCCCTGGCGGCCATCTTGATTCTGTTTGAAATGACGGGCAACTATAAGATCATCCTGCCGCTGATGACCACCTGTATCATCAGCACCCTGGCGGCGCGGCAGATCATGCCGGAATCCATCTACACCCTGAAGATGATCCGCAAGGGGGTCGATATCCGGGCAGGAAAAGAGATCAATGTTCTCCGGTCGATCCCCGTAAGGGAGGTGATGAATACGGATGTGGACACGGTGGAAGAATCGGTCACCATGCGGCACCTGGCCGAAAAGATTTCAAAGAGCAAACACAATGCGTTTCCTGTCGTGGACGCAACGGGCAAATTGACGGGCATCCTGTCCCACGTGGATTATCAGGATGCGGTGTTTGATGAAAATCTGAAGGATCTGGTCGTCGTCAAGGAACTGGCCACCCCCCGGTTGGCCACCGTATCGACCGGGGACAATCTCTACGATGCGCTGGAAAAGATCTCCATAAAGGACTATTCGATTCTGCCGGTGGTCGCATCCGAAGACCCCACCCGGCTGCTGGGGGTTTTAAGCCGGAGGGACATTATCAGCGCCTATAGCCGGACGGTGATCAAAAAGTCTTTGCTCCGGGAGCCGGAGCCAAAATAACCGCCCGGTTGTCAAAAGGATTTTTTCGCCATGGCCATATACGATGTGAAACAGCTGCTCGACCGGTACGACAGCGGTTATCTCATCGTGGACTTCAACCATCCCTTCATCGCTTCGACCCTTCGGGAAGAGATCTGGCTGCTCGAGCACCGGGACGATTCGGCGATGCTGGAGGGCATCGCCCAGGCGGCCGCGGCATTCCAAATAGCGCCGGTGGACAAAGACCGGGACATCGACACCTACTCGGGGGGAGAAAAAGTCATTCTCGCCTGTCTGCTGATGCTCGCCGTGATCCGGGCCCGGCGGGTGGGCGGTATTAAACTGCTGCTGAGCAACGTCATCGATTCGCTCAGTGAAAACAACCGGGAAATACTGTTGGAAAAATTTCACCAATCGGCATCGGATCTGGGCCTGCGCCTGTTTGTCGGGGGGAACCATTCCATTGAAGAGATCGACCTGGAACATGAACATACAGCGCGGAACCTATCCCGTTGAGGATCGGGGTCTCCGGTTTGAACTTGCCGCCGATCTGTCCCCGGGGGTCGGGACCTCGTGTGTCTGGATCCGCGGCGAGAACGGACTTGGAAAAACAACCTTTCTGGAACGGGTCGTCATTGCCCGGCTGAAAGCCGACGGGATCGACTATCTGTATGTCGGTCAGGACATCCGAACCCAGATCTACACCTTGCGTGCCATGCTCTCGGTGCGGGGGCATCACGTGTTCGGCACCGACGAGAAGGAACTGTTCAGGCTCTGGATCGGTCAGAGCCCAACGGCACGGGTGTTGATTCTGGATGAATTCGACAAGTACTTTCAGGATTATCGGTTTGTGTTCGATTGGAGCCGGGCATTCATTCAAACCTATATCGTGGTGTCCCACGCCGGGCACCAGCGGATGTTCCCTTCGGAAGACAGGCTTGCGGTGCATCCGGTTCTGTTTACCGCTTCCGGATACGACGGCGGGGTCAAACGGGTTCGCATCCTCCTGGAACAACCATGGTCATTCTGAAAATCGCCGGTATTTTTTCCTTTATCCTACTGTTTTTCGGGCTGTTTGTTTTCGGCCCGGTTTACGATCGGATCCCGGTTCAGGCAGGTGTTTTTGTGTGCGTGGTCGCATGGAGCACGCTTCGATTCTCATTGCGGGAGACGGCTTCCCTGATCAAGTTCTGCCTGCCGTTTTTGTTCACCCTGATGATTTTCGGTATCGCATTTCAACTGATCCGGCTCCAGGGGCGGGAAGACTGGATTGCCGATACGCTGATCAAATGCCTGATTTTCCCCAGTTCCCTGATCTTTCTGAAAATCCTGTTGACCTACATCACCTATCTGGATATCCTCCGGTTGCCGGTCCCGATGAAAAGACGGATCGATCTGATCACGATAAAATCGGCGTTCGGAAAAGGCGGTGCGATGCTCAACCGGTTCTTATGGTATCTGGACACTTACCCGGGAATCTTTTCCGGCACCCGGGCACGGAAGCTGCTGATCAGATACGCCTGCCTGGTGATTGCGCTCTACCTGTATCTCTATGAAGAGATTGAAGACTCAAACCGCCTGTTAAGGAACCGGTATCATCATCTGCTGGGGGGGAGAAATGAAGAACATTAAGATTGCCTTTCTCGCACTGCTCGTGGTGGTCGCCTTGATGACGTTGTTTATCCGGATCCCGCTCCCCAGCCGGGGATATTTCAACTTCGGCGATGTGGCCGTCGTGTTCTCCGGACTGGTGCTCGGCGGGCTTGCCCCCCGAAGGAAATTCTGGTGGGGGGGGGCGGCCGGCGGGGTGGGATCGGCCCTGGCGGATATCATCGGCGGATTCGGTATGTTCGCGCCGATCACGCTGCTTGCAAAAGGCGCCGAAGGCGGGCTGTGCGCTCTGGCCGCCGGCAGGCGCGGCGCCGGCCACTGGGTGTTGATGGCCCTGGGCGGAGGGGCCATGGTGGCCTGCTACTTCATCGCCGAGGCGGTGATGCCCAATATCGGGCTGCAGGGGGCCGTCTCTGAACTCGTGCCCAATCTGATCCAGGCATGCGGCGGGATCATCGGGGGCAGGCTCACCCATGCGGCATTCCAGCGCATCGTCAAACCCGCAGCGGCATAGTGCGCTGGATGGTGAAGAATTCGATTGACACCCGCTCCGTTTTTTGTCAAAACAAGACAATGGGATGCGTTGCGCGTCCCATTCTTTCTTGCTAAGACGCGATGCAACGACCGCCTATGTTTCGAAACTTCCACATCGATGACGCCACCTTTGATTACCTGATCGCCAGAAGCGGCATCCTGGGCCGGCAGGTTCTTCGGATATGCCGCCGGATCAGCCGATCGGATATACGCAACACCCCGCCCCCCCCCGGAGCGAAGCAGGGCCGGAGCCGTCGGCAAGCGCTAAGCATGCTTCCGGCGACGGGGGTCATCAGCAGGGGGGTGGTCGTATTTTACACGTATTATTTCGGCGGATCCCTTACCCGCAGCGATCAGATCACCTTCGGCAGGCTGCTGGGAATGAACGACACCGCCTATCGCATCACCCTTTACAATGCGCTTTTCTGCGGCATCCCCTGCGCGATGGGATATTTTCTCATGGGGGAGGGGTTCAGCCTTTTAAAAAACATCCATTCCTATGCCCAGCTGCCCTCCCTGATGGCCCAGCACACCTCGCTGGCGATCGGCACGATCAGTCTTTCGGTGGACATCTTCCGGGCCGTGGATGCGGCGTGGCATCGCCGATGTTGGGCCCCCTTCGGATTTTTACCCCTGATCATCAACACCCCCACGTACCTCAAGCGGCTGTTTCAATCCCGGAGGGTGTATACGGGGAGCCGACCGGAAAAATCCGCCGAATCGGTCCGGTCAACCGGATGCGCGGATTCCGTGCCCGCCGGGGTCACACGGATCACCCCCGCCGTCCCGATGACTCATCCGGCGAACCCGATCCCCGAAGACAGATCCGGATACGCCCGGATGATCTTCCCGTCCCGATAAACGACTCGCGGCAGTCGATCACCATATTTCGGCCCAAGAAAATCGTCGTTCATGAGCCAATCCCAAAGAGATCCAAAGAGGACCGGCATGCGGAAAACGGCAATCGACGGCCTGGCCGCCGGCCAGACGTTTATCGTTTCCCGGAAATTCAACCCGGAGGATGTCAGCCGGTTTGCGGCGCTTTCCAGGGACTACAATCCGATTCATTTCGACGAGCGATTCGCCCGGGCCAAGGATTTCAAGGGGCGGATCTGCCACGGGCTCCTGGTGGCGAGCCTGTTGACGGAAATCGGCGGCCAGATCGGATGGCTGGCCTCCGGAATGAACTTTCGCTTCAAAAAGCCGATATACTTTAATGATACCGTTACCTGCCGGATGACCATCCAGGCCATCGATGCCCGAGGCCGTGCACAGGCCGAGGCGGTATTTACCAATCAGCAGGGGCAGTGTGTTTTGGAGGCATCCCTGACGGGTATCGTTCCGGGCGACAGGGAGCGGCAGGTCCTGCGGGAAATGGTGGCGGAAGGGGATCCCACCAACCGGATCGGAAACCCATAGGGAGTGCCGGGTATTCCCCCTGGAAAGAGGGGAGGATCCAGCCCAGCGCAGCGGCGCAGCGGATGAAAGGCGGGTTCAAGGAGTCGTAGATGAATTCAGGGCACAGCTTTACCCGGGCGTATCTTTTCGTGATGGTGGCGGTTGCCGTGGTGACCGTGGGCACGGTGGGGTGTTTTTGGATTTCAAACGAGTTCGTCCGGTTCAGGAAAGAAGTGGCTTCCCTGCGCCAGGATTACATCGAGTCCCAGAAACAGCTGATCCAAAAAGAAGCCGTCAACGTCGTGGATTTCATCCGGTTCAAAAAGTCGCAAACCGTCGAACGGCTGAAAAAGGATATCCAAGGCCGTGTCCGGGAAGCCCACGCCATCGCCATGAACCTTTACGAAAGGCATCACGGAACGCTCGGACGGGCCGAGATCGAAAAAATCATCACAGATGCACTCAGGCCCATCCGGTTCAATCAAAACCGCGGGAACTTCTTTGCCACGCGTCTGGACGGTGTGGAGATGCTCTTTGCCGACCGGCCCGAAATGGAGGACCTGAACCTGATCCATATGCAGGACACCGAGGGGCGATTCGTCATACGCGACATGATCCGGATCGCTCGGGACCGGGGCGAAGGGTTTTACCAGTACACCTGGACGAAACCCAACGAGCAGGGCAAGGATTTTCCGAAAATCGCCTATATCATCCACATGAAGCCCCTGGATTGGCTCATCGGTGCCGGGGAATATCTGGAAGATGTCGTTCGGGACGTTCAACAGGAGGTGATCGAGTGGATTGAAAACATCCGATTCGCTCAGACGGGTTATGTTTTCGCCGGCCGGTGGGACGGGATGAGTTTGGCCGGACCCGCAAAGGGACGCAATATGATCGACATCACCGACCAGAGCGGGGTCAAGATCGTCCAGGAGCTCATTTTGACCGCGCAGTCCGGGGGCGGCTTTGTTTCCTACGCCATGCCCCCCATCGACGGGATTCGGTTCCATCAAAAGATCGGCTATGTGCAGGGTATTCCAGACTGGCAATGGTATGTGGGTGCCGGGATCGACACCGTCGAAGTGGACAGGGTCATCCAGGCCAGGCGCCAGGTGCTGGAGAGAAATATAAAAAACCATATTCTCAAGATCGTGGGGATTTTAGGCGCGATTCTGGTGCTCATTCTCGTGGCGGCGAAATTTTTTTCCAACAGGACCCGGAAAAGCTTCGACCTGCTGACCGAATTTTTCCTCCGGGCGGCCACCGAGTCCGCCCGGATCGATCACAAACACCTCCATTTTTCGGAGTTCGCCCAGCTTGCCATTTCCGCCAATCAGATGGTCTCCCAGCGGAGCAGGGCCGAAGCGGCGCTTCGGCTGGAAAGGGATCGCGCCCAGATGTACCTGGATGTCGCCGGGGTGATGTTTGTCGCCTTGAACCGGGCGGGTGAGGTGACGATGGTCAACAAGAAAGGGTGCGAGATTCTCGGATGGAACGAACATGAAATCCTTGGAAAAAACTGGTTCGACGGCTTTCTTGCCCAAGCGGATAGAGAAATGATCAAAGGCGTTTTCCGGGAATTGATGGAGGGCAGGGTTGCGGGAACCGAATACTTCGAAAACCGGATTCTGAGCAAAGCCGGCGAGGAACGGACCATCGCGTGGCACAACACCCTGATCAAGGATGAACAGGAAACCATTGTGGGCACGCTCAGCTCCGGGGAGGACATCACCGATAGGGTGCGCGCCGATGCGGAGCGGGGAAAACTGGAGGTCCAGCTTCAGCAGGCCCAGAAAATGGAGGCCATCGGCACCCTGGCGGGCGGGATCGCCCATGATTTCAACAACATCCTTTCGGCCATTATCGGATATTCGGAAATCGCGTTGTTGACGATCCCCCAAGACAGCCGCAGCCGGGAAAACGTCGACCAGGTCCTGAAGGCCGGCTACCGGGCAAGGGATCTGGTCAAGCAGATTCTGACCTTCAGCCGGCAGAGCGAATTCGAGCGAAAACCGATTCAGATCCAGTACGTGGTCAAGGAGGGGCTGAAACTGATCCGGGCGTCCCTTCCCGCGACCATCGAAATTCGCCAGCGCATCTCCCAGCAGGCGGGAAGCATACTGGCCGATCTGATCCAGATCCATCAGGTGCTCATGAACATGTGCACCAATGCGCTTCACGCCATGCAGGATACCGGGGGCGTGCTCGAGGTGGGCGTCGGCGAGGTTGAACTGACCCCGGCCGCGGCGATTCCCCTGGGGCTCAAACCGGCCCGGTACGTGGAACTTTCCGTCAGCGACACCGGGTGCGGCATGGACGGCGCCACCCGGGAACGCATTTTTGATCCTTACTTCACCACCAAGGAAAAGGATGTCGGCACCGGGATGGGGCTTGCGGTGGCCCACGGGATCGTAAAGAACCACGGGGGGGCGATCAAGGTCGACAGCGAGCCGGGAAAGGGGTCGGTGTTTCATGTGTTCTTTCCCAGGATCAAGGATGAGACCGCGCACGCCATCGAGGTGATTGAACCCCTGCCCAGAGGAAACGAGCGGATTTTGCTGGTGGATGATGAGAAGGCGCTGGTGGACCTGGGGCGGCTCCTGCTCCAGAATCTGGGCTACCGGGTGATCGGCAAGACCAGCCCCATGGACGTTCTGGAAGAATTTCAAAAGCATCCGGACCGCTACGACCTTGTCATCACCGACCTGACCATGCCGAAAATGACAGGGGATAAGCTTGCGGAAAGGCTGCTGGAGATTCGCCCGGGTCTTCCGATTATCCTGTGTACCGGCTTCAGCGAGCGGATGACGGAAAATACCGCAAAAGCCATCGGGATTCGCGGATTTGTCATGAAGCCCGTCATCATACGGGACCTTGCCAAGATGATCCGCAAGATCCTCGACGACGTCCAGCCGGCCTCAAATCGATCCGAGTCCCCCGGTTAATTCAATAATAGCCGTGGGTGAGGATGGTCTCGTTCATGGCCAGGACGTTTTCCGGAATGCAGTAGGAAGCCAGCCCGTTTGCACTGGCGATGATATAGCCCCCGCCTTTTCCCACGCGCTCGAGCTTTTCCCTGACTTCGGCCCGGGTCTCTTCTGCGGACCCACGGGTCAAGGTATGATGAAGGTCGATGTTCCCCACCAGGCAGACCCGATCCCCGTGGGTCTCTTTGAGTCTGAAGATGTCCATTACGGGCGGTTCGAGGTTGGCGATGCCGCTGGGGTTGTACTGGAGGATATAATCCATGACCGGAAGATAATCGCCGTCCGAGTGGTAGACGATGGGAAAACGGATCTTGTCGGCGACTTTCTTCGCATAGGGAAACAGATGCTTGCCGTACTGCTCGACGGTGACCATCGGTCCGTTCTGGAAGGCGATGTCCTCGCTGATCCAGGCCAGATCAAAGTCCATCTCGTTGACCCGTTCGATCACCCGGATGCACCAGTCGCCGAAGGTTTCAAAGCAGGCCCCCACAAATTCGGGATCGTCATACAGGTTGAAGATGAAGTTTTCGTATCCCATGCTGTTGTACACGTTGCTGATCCCCAGCCGCACCCCCGCCACGGCCGCATAATCCCCCTTCTGCTTGAGCAGAAGTTTGGCGTTTTCATAAAACGCTTCATCCTCCGGGTCCGGCAGCCATTTTTTCAGCGCTTCCAGATCCTCCCAGCTCCGAAGCTTGGGGGTTTTGATCATCTCCAGGTCCCCCCGCCATTCTTTTTCGGCGTAGATGGGGGGACGAAAATCGTAGGTGATGTTGTCCAGGCAGAGCCGTTCATGGATTTCCACGGCAAACCGCGCTCCGGGAATGGGGTTGACCTCGCGTCCGAGAATCTTGTTGACCAGGCTCGAATGCACATAGCTTTCCACCCAGGGCACCCGGTCCGGGATACCGCGTTTCAGCGCGGTGAGCACCCTTTCCCGGGGCGTCATCTGATCGGCCATATTCCACCTCCAGTCCATCGATGCAGGTCCATATCGCGAATGCACCATAGATAGAAACCCCGTTTTTTGTCAAGCGTATAGAAAGCGGGGAGCGGATAAATATTGACAATCCGGTCATCGGGCCTTAAGGGGAAGGATCGAATCCGTTTTTTGAGGAGGTTTCATGAACGCGCAACTCACCCTGACCGTTTCCGAAGCCAAATGGCTGATTGCACGGGGCGTCGCAGCCATTCCCTGTGTCCGGAAGGCGCTTGCCACGGGGAGGATTTTTCTGAAAGGGGGAACCACCGTATCCGCGGTCAGCGAGGTGCTGGTGGGGGAACCCATGCGCATATCCGGGCGCATCGCTCCGGCCGGCGCCAAAACCGCCCAAAGCAGCGACACCGGATTTCACAGCGCCTTGATCGAAAAGGGGAAATTTATCGGTGTGGATGACTGCCTGGAGGAGACCGTGGCTAAAATGACCGGGGCCGATGTGGTGATCATCGGTGCAAACGCGTTTGATGCCTCCGGCAATGCCGCGCTGATGTACGGTGCCGAATTGGGAGGCCCGCCGGGCCGGATCATCTCCGGGCTGATGTCCGAATTCGAACATGTGATCATTCCGGTGGGGTGGGAAAAATTTTTGCCCGGATCCCTTCCGGAGATCGTCACGCGCATCGGTCGGAGGGGCATCGACCGGGCCATGGGAATGGCCGTGGGGCTGACGCCGCTGATCGGTCGGATCGTAACGGAAACCGATGCCGCTGCGCTGCTGGCCAAGGTCGCCTGCACCCTCATCGGGAAGGGGGGCATCGACGGCGCCGAGGGGGCCACCACCTTTGTGGCCTCCGGGGAGCCCAAGGAGGTTGAAAAGCTCTTTGAGATCGTTTTGTCGGTGAAGGGAAAAGGCACCAGCGGATGCCCCCCGTCGCTTGAATGCTGCCGGCCTCCCCATGAAAAATGCAAGATCCATCGCGCGTGCATCTACCGGAAGGGTGCCGGCGCGTTGCGCAAAAAACGAAAAACCGAGGGGCGGCCGGCGGATTGACGATCCGCCGCTGCACAGGCCCGGGTGCGCCGGCCCATAGATTCAAGAATCGTCCGGCCCGCCCTGCGAACCGTTATCCGGTATGTCCATGCAGGCGTATCTGATTGTCTTTCTTATCGGCTTTCTTGCTTTTATCCTCTTTTTCGCCGTGATGCCCCGGGAGAGGGGCTCCGGGGAGGCCCATCCCCCCGGCGGATGCGGCCCGGGGAAAAAGGAACCCGGGTGCTGTCGGCACTGTTCGGGACCGGTGCGGCCCCCCATGGACAATCCCTGAGAATCTCCCGGAGACAGCAGCCCGTGATCCGCTCGACCTTTGTCCGGATCCTCAGGGCATTGCCCCTCCTGTGTTCGATGGCGGCGAGGGCTTGGGGATACTTTTCATACAGACGCTTTTTCTTTTGGAAACGCCGGGACAGGCCGACCAGGCGGTCTCCGGCAACCAGTTTGTCCGCCAGAAACACGATTTCCGCCTCGGTGATCGGAAGCGTTTCATCCACGGCGATGTCCATGTGGACCCGGACGATGTCCGCCGCCTTCGGGAAGCCCCAGGTTTCCAGCAGGCAAGCCCCGGCCGCGGCATGGGATGGTTTGCCCCGCCCGGCATCGTGAACCAGGCCGGCGCAGTAGACCAGATCGACATCCACATCCCGCCCGGCGCGATGGACCGCCGCCCCCAGGGTCTTTGCAACTGCGGCCACCGCCCGGCAATGCGCGATGACCGGATCCGGCAGTCCGCAGATCGCTTCGGTCAGCCACCGGCACTCGGCGGGGGAAGGAATATCCGAAGTTTTCAGCCGGTTCGTTAAAAAAAGGCGGTCCTCGGGGGTATCCAGGTCCAGGAGCACCCCTTCATCCATTACGGGAACATCCACTGCCAGTTGCCGGTGGGTTTCAAGGAGTGTCCTGAGCCCCCCCGTTCCGGGAAATTCCAGGATGTCGGTCGCCAGGTCCGCGGCGATCAGCGGCGGGTGGCCCCGGCGCCCGTCGAATACGGGGTAGAATATCTTTCCGGGGTGTTGCTCAAAGGCGCTGATGAGCGCCGAGACGGTCGGCCTCCGGACCAAGGGGATATCCACCGGGTGGATGAAAAAGGCCCGGCACCGGGCGGGCAGGCGCCGGACCCCTGCAACCACCGATGCATACATCCCCTTTTCATAATCGCTGTTTGGGATGGTCCTCACCCCCAACCCGGCCAATGCGGCCTTCATCTCGTCTGCCCGGTGGCCGACGACCACGCCAATATCGGGGACCCCGGCGGATCGGTGCAACGATGCGACCCGTTCGACGACCCGTTGACCCCCCAGTTCCATCAGCGGCTTGAAACACCCCATCCGCTCGGAAAACCCCGCCGAGAGGATGACCGCGGAAATATGGCGGACCATTGTTATCATGTTTTATCAAAAACCGGTTGGGGAGGGCATTCTCAGCCACCCCG
>ENA-OSEO01002131-OSEO01002131.1-sediment-metagenome-genome-assembly--contig:-NODE-2131-length-29966-cov-4.697514_pt1 | contig 29966 bp, 26 predicted proteins | sample MGYA00237883_ERZ534232 | MGnify/ENA metagenome assembly ERZ534232 | reverse complement strand
GCCGCCAACTCGAAAAGCGCCATTGCATAACGATCGGCTACACCCGCAGCACTTGAACTTTCGACAGCCACTCGCTGCTTCCCCGGCCCGTTTCCCCAGTCATCCTCGCGTAACGAAAGCCGTCGCTCTCCCAGAGCAACCGAACGCCTCCATGTGGCAAACTAGCCCATTTTGGCATTTGGCCGCGGTTGATCTACCATACCCGTAGAGGAGGTGCAAGGCGATGGCGCATCGAACATGCGACGCGATGAAAGCCCACCGTAGATGGGTGCGACAGCATCGATGACAACCCCGCCGGCCGCCGGTTCTCGCACTTTTTTTCGCAGACCCGCCGCTCCGCTTCAAAGGAAGCTGTACGGATCGATATCCACCGTCACCCGGGCGGCGCCCGGCACCTTGACGGCGGCCAGCCAACCACGCACGTAGGCCTGGATGTTGGCCGTCTTGTCGGCCTTCACCAGGAAGCGTCGGCGGTGACGGCCGCGCAACAGGGCGAGGGGCGCCGGCGCCGGGCCCAATACCTCTATGCCCTGCTGGCGGGGTACGGCGCGCGAGAGCTCGCGGGCCAGGGCGTCGACCCGGCCCTCGTCGGCATCGGCCAGGATGAGGGCCGCCAGCCGGCCGAAGGGCGGCATGCCGGCGGCCCGTCTCGCCTCGGCCTCGGCGGCGAAGAAGCGGTCGCGCTCGCCGGCCGCCAGCGCCGCGATCACCGGATGGCCAGGCACGTAGGTCTGTACCACCACATGGCCGGGGTCGACGCCGCGCCCGGCCCGGCCGGCCACCTGGTAGAGAAGCTGGTAGGTGCGCTCGGCGGCCCGCAGGTCGCCGCCCGACAGGCCGAGGTCGGCGTCGACGACCCCGACCAGCGTCAGAAGAGGGAAATGGTACCCCTTGGCGACGATCTGGGTGCCGACGATGACGTCGACCTCGTGGTCCTCGATGGCGCGGATCAGCGCCTCGGCGGCGCCGGGGCCGGTCAGGGTGTCGCTGGCCGCCACCGCCCGACGCACCCCGGGGAAAAGGGCGTCCACCTCCTCGGCCAGGCGCTCGATGTCGGTCACAAAGCTAGGCCAAGGCCCCGTCTTGAGCTGGTCAAGCAGAGGGGTCTCATGTTTCTTGGGCATTTGACTCCTACCTCCGTTCTAGAGTGGTTTTCTCCGGCCAAAGGGGCTCAAGATGCGAACCGGGCTGGCGGGCGTCCTCCGAGCCTCCCCCGGCTGGCCAGACGGGCTAACCCGCCAGCTCTTCTACTAAAGCCAATTTTCACAAAGAAGAGCCGCATTATAGATAGAGGCCTCGGCTTTGTCAATGCAATGGTGAGGGGCAGGCCGCTCGAGCACCCGCCCGAAAATGCTGAGCGCTCTTCCGGTCGCTCAGGCGCCTTTGTCAGACTTGGCCTTCTCTGACTCAGGCGTGCTCACGTAAGTGGTTGACCCGCTTGACCAGTAGCAGAGTTTGCCCTCGCCGATCAGCGCGGATATGGCCTTCTTGAGGTCCCTCTTGTTGAAATCGGGCAGCTTCTTGGCGATGTCACCCATCATGTAGCGCTTCTTGCCCTCCGGGGCCTTCTCGAAGAAGTCCAGCAAGGCTTCCTTGATATCCATCCGATATCTCCTCGTACCCGTCAGAGGTGGTCCACGATAACGAAGTGTTTGTAGACTTGCTCCGGGCTCGCTGTCAAGTTCTTTTTGTCACTTGCGCTCTTGCCCGGGCCGGCCAAGGCAATTATCATCTGGGGGCGGGGTGCCCCGTTGAGGAGTTGTCTTGGCCGAGAGCCCGACCTTTGACCAGAGCTTCGACGAGCTGGTCAAGCTCATCAGCGACCAGGAGGTGGTCGACTGGGTGGTCGAACGCGTGGCCGAGAGAACCCCGGAGAACCTGGAGTATCTGGCCCGGTTCGCCTACATGACCGGCCTGATCAACAAGGCCGAGATCAGGCGCCATCTGGGCCTCGACGCCCGGCAGGCCAAGGCCCTGGTCAGGCGCTGGTACGACCACCACCGCCGGACCGGCTGCGGCCTCTGCTGAGCCGGGTCTAGCCCCCGCCCTTTTCCCTCAGCCTGGCCAGTCGCTCGGCCGCCTCGGGCCTCAAGCGGACGAAGTAAAGGGCGCTGGCCGAGTAACGGCCCGGCTGGGGCGGCCTGACCTCGTGCCTCTGGGGATCGTAGTTGGGCACGATCTTCTCGTCGGTGTCCTCCTCGGCGGTCAGCTCCAGGGCCAGCTCGGGCGAGCCGGCGGCGAAGCAGTAGGCGTCCAACAAGGCCCGGCCCAGATTGTGCGAGGTCGGATCGTGGGCGTAAGCGGCCCCGCAGACGCAGAGGCCGCCCTCGGAGTTCTCGTAGGAGGCCAGGTCCAGCCGGACGGGCCGGCCGAGCCTGGCCCCGCAGAAGGGACAGAGCAGGGGTGTGGGTCGGCTGCGGGACATTCAGTCCTCCTCGGCCTGGTGGAGCCCGGCCATCTCGGACTCGATCTTCTTGGCCCAGCGCTTCTGGCCGTGAGCCTGGCAGGCTTCTCTGGCCTCCTCCAGCGCGGCCAGGGCCGCCTGATGCTGGCCCAGGCTCCGGCGGGTCTGGCCCAGGCCGACCAGACTCAGGATTCGGCGCACGGGGTCCCCGGCCCGGGCGGCCAGTTCGGCCATCTCCTCGTAGATCTTGAGCGCCTCCTGGTCGCGCTCAAGCGCGACCAGCAGCGGGGCCATTTTCTCCAGCATCAGGAACTGGCCGACCCGGTCGCGATAGGTCCGGCAGAGGCCCAGGGCCTCGTCGAGCATGGCCAGGGCCTGGCCGGCCCGGTCCTGTTTTAGTCTCAGCTCGGCCCCGACCTCCAGCAGGCGCACCCGGGCCGAGATATTGTTGAGCCGGCGGGCCAGCTCCAGGGCCAGGCTCAGGCCGGCCTCGGCCTCCTCCAGCCGCTCCAGGGCAACCAGGGCGGCCACCACCCGCCAGAGCACTTCCAGCCGGCCGGGCTCGTTGCCCAGAGTCTTGCAGATGTCGTAGGCCTCCTGGAGGGCCTCCAGGGCCGGCTCCGCCTCGCCCTTCTGGGCCAGGGCCGCGCCGATGCGCAGCAGGGCGTTGGCCGCGCTCCGCTGATCGCCCTGCTGGCGGCTCCTCTCCAGGGCCTGATATTCTTCGGCCAGGCTCACGGGCTCTCCTTGAGGCGGCCGGGCAGGATCAGCCCCTGGCCCGGCCCGGGCGGCTGGATCAGGCTCGAGCCCTCGGTCTGGGCCGGGTCCTCCTGGGCCGCCTCGGCCAGGCCGGCCCGCCAGGCCCGCTCGCTCAGGACCTGGAAGAGGGGGTTGTCGGCCCGCTCGATCCCGCCGGCCGCGGCCAGGAACACGACCGCCTCCTCGGGCCGGCCCGCGCTCTCCAGCCAGAGAGCCGTCTCCTCCAGGCGGTCCCGCCAGGCGGACCGGCTCTCGGCCGGGAAGAGCTTGTCCCTGGTTTTGGCCAGCAGGCCAGCCAGGCGCTGGGTCTCCTGGCCCGGCGTCAGGACCAGGCCCGAGTCGGCCTCCCGGGCCAGCTCCGGGCCGACCTCGGCCCAGAGCTCCAGGTCGGGCCGCCAGCGCTGGCAGGGCGGCTGATCCAGCAGCTCGGCCAGCCGCCTCAGGGCCGCCGGCTCGGGATCGAGGCCCGGCACAAGGCCCAGGCGCCGGTACAGGGCCGGCGGCTCCGGGTCGGGCGGCTTCTCGTTGAGCCAGGCGGCCAGGAAGGAGAGCTCCTCCGAGAGGGGCCGGCCCTGGCGGCGGGTCCTCTGCAGGCCCCGCCTGAGCAGCCAGACCAGGTCGGGCTCCTCGATCCTGACCGGGGCCTGTCCCTCGGCCCCGGCCTCGTCCAGGAGCTCCTGGAACTGCCTGTGCTTCATCCGGACCAGGTTGGCCTCGCCCAGGCCCTTGAGAAAGTGGTTGATGACCGCCCCGGCCAGGGTCTGGCCGCCGGAGCGGGGAAAGGCCAGCAGGATCAGCTCCTGGCCGTCCTCCTGGTAGGCGCTCAGGTGGCCGAAGGCCTTGGCCGGCTGGGCCGGCTGGAACAGAGCCGGGCCCCTCTCCGGCGGCGGGGCCTGGAGGCCCTTCTGTCTGAGGCGGTAGAGGACCTTCTTGGCCGCCTTGCGCAGCGGCTTGATCTGGGCCGACTCGGCCAGGCGGCCGGCCAGGGCCAGGCCGGCCTCGGAGGGCCGGGCGGCCAGGCTGTCCAGCCAGGCCGCGGCCGCCGGGGCGTCGGAGATAGCCTTTTCCAGCAGCGCGGCCAGGGCGGCCTCGGGCTCGGCCTCGACCCTGTCCCGCCAGGCCCGGGCCTCGGCCTGAAGCGCCAAGTCGGCCCCGCTCTTGAATCCGTCCTTGGCCACTGGACCTCCGGGGCTCGATCCTACCGCAAGGGGTGGCCGGGTGCAACCGGCCCCGACCCCCTTCCCTTTCCGGCCCCGGCCGCCTATGATGGCTTCCCGGGGCGAGAGGTGGCCGAGCAAAGCCCGCGTAAATATTACCTGGAACTCAACCCGCCCAGCCTGGGCGACAACACGGCCGACATCGACCGGCTCAGGCGGGCCCTCCGCCAGGAGCACGGCCTGGACCGGGTCCGGGTGGCCCTGGAGAACGTCCAGCCCTTCTCAACTGTCCTGCGCCGGGCCGGCTGGCGGGTGACTGCCACCCTGACCCGGGCCGGCCGGGGCCTGGAGCTGGTCGACCTGGAGCCGGGCGACGCCGCCGGCCGGCCGGTTCGAGCCCGGCCCGCTCCGGCCGGGGACACGCTGGCCCTGCCCGACCTTGACTCAGCCGATCCGGCCGGGCCCGGCGGCCTGGGCCTGGCTCTGGACCTGGGCACGACCAGCCTGGCCCTGGAGCTCATCGACCTGAGCCGGAGCCAAACCTTGGCCCGAACCGTCCTGACCAACCCCCAGACCAGTCTCGGACCCGATGTCCTGACCCGGATCCACCAGGCCAAGGGCGAGGGGCTTAAGCGGCTCCAGGGCCTGGTCCTGGCCGGCGTCAACCAGGGCCTTGAAGAGATGCTCCAGGACCTGGGCCTGGCCGCCGACCGGGTCGTGGCCGTGGCCGCGGCCGGCAACACGACCATGAGCCACCTCTTCCTGGGCCTCGATCCGGCCACGCTCTGCCGTGAGCCCTACATCCCCCTGATCAACCGGCCCGACCCCACCCCGGCCGGACCCCTGGGCCTGGCGGTCCACCCCAAAGCCCCGGTCTACGTCCTGCCCAGCGTCGGCTCCTACCTGGGCGGCGACGTCATCGCCGGGCTGCTGGCCTCGGGCCTGGCCGAGCGGGAGGAGATCTCCCTCTTCGTCGACGTCGGGACCAACGCCGAGGTGGTCTTGGGCAACCGGGACTGGCTCATGGGCACGGCCGGCGCAGCCGGGCCGGCCCTGGAAGGCGGCGTGGCCAGGATGGGCCGGCCGGCCGGCCCGGGCGCCGTGGAGCGGGTCAGGATCGACCCCCGGAGTCTCGAGCCCGAAATCAGCCTCATCGGCCCGGGGCCGGCCAGCGGAATCTGCGGTTCGGGGCTGATAGACCTGGTGGCCGAGCTCTTTCTGGCCGGGGTCATTGACGTCCAGGGCAAGCTGATCCCCCTGGAACATCCCCGCCTGGTCGAAACCGAGGACGGCCTGGCCTTCCGCCTGGTCGAGGCCGGGCGGACCGCCTCGGGCCAGCCGCTCCTCTTCAGCCAGGTCGACCTGGACGTGCTCCTCCGCTCCAAGGCGGCCATGTACACCATCCTGACCACCCTGCTCGACCAGGTCGGCCTGGGCTTCGCCGACGTGGCCGCCTTCTACGTGGCCGGCGCCTTTGGCCAGCACATCGACCCGGTCCAGGCCGTCAGAATCGGCCTGCTCCCGGACCTGCCCCTGGAGCGCTACGTCAGCCTGGGCAACTCCTCCCTGGCCGGGGCCGGCCGCGCCCTGGTCTCGGCCCGGGCCAGGGCCGAGGCCGGGGCCATCCAGGAGCGGATCACCTACCTGGAGATGAACGTCAACCAGGAGTTCATGACCCGCTTTTCCGCGGCCAGGTTTCTGCCCCACACCGACCGATCCCTGTTCCCCTCAGTCCCCCAGCCCTTGGCCCGCCTGGAGAAGCGCCGGTCCGGACCCGGCCGGCGTTGACGACCGGTCCGGTTTGCCCTAATCTCTAGATCTTGATGGAGCATTGCGCGGACGGCCCGCACCTAATCAGCCAGGGGCCTGTCCGGAACCGAGTCGCGGCCGAGGGGCGGGCAACCGACAATCGAATCGTCCGCTGGCGCGGCGTCCGAGACCTGGCCAGGAAGACTGATCGCCCGGTTCGACGATCGGATCACGCCCAGAGCCTGATGCTGAAACTAGTCCTCATCGGTCTGGCCTGCCTGGCCCTGTCCGCAGCCCCGGTGGGGGCCGAGGAGGCGCCGGTGGTCGAGAGCATCGACATCTCGGGCAACTCGGCCGTCGGGAGCGGTCAGATTCTAGAGGTCATGGAGACCAAGGCGGCCGGCTGGAAGTTCTGGCGCCAGCGGCCCAGGCTCAACCGCTCGGCCCTGGGCCGCGACCGGGAGGCCATTGCCCAGGTCTACCAGAACGAGGGCTACTACCAGGCCAGGGTGGAGGCCCGGGTGGAGGAAAAGGCCGGTCGGGCCAGGGTCAGGATCGAGATCGAGGAAGGCCAGCCGGTGATCATCAAGCGGGTCAACCTGGCCCTCAGCTCTCAAGACGAGGAGTGGCGGGGGAACCTGACCGGCGTCTATCAGCGGGCCGGGCTCAAGGAGGGCCTGGTCTTCAAGCTGACCGCCTACCGCCGGGCCAAGGTCGACCTGATCCGCGCCCTGGCCGAACAGGGCTACCCGGCGGCAAAATTGGGGGCCAGAGCCGAGGTCTCGGTCAGGCTGGGCCTGGTCGAGGTCTTCTTCAAGCTCGAGCCCGGCCCGGAGCTGCGCCTGGGCGAGGCCGTCTTCGAGGGCCTCAAGGAGACCCACCAGAGCGTCCTGGAGAACGAGATCACCTGGCGCAAGGGCCAGTACTTTGACGTCAGGGTCCTGGAGAAGACCCAGCAGGGCTTGCTCAAGCTGGGCCTCTTCACCTCGGTCAGGCTGGAGCCGCTCCTGGATCAGGTCCGGGGCGGTCTGGCGCCCGTCAAGATCAGCCTGGTCGAGCGCTCGCCCCACTCAGTCTCGGTCGGCTTCGGTTACGGCAACGAGGACCAGTTCCGCATCCGGGTGACCCAGTCCAATCGCTCCTTGTTGGGTCTGGCCGACGTCCTCAGCGCCACGGCCTTCTACTCGGCCAGGTCCTACGGCGGGGTCGTCGACTACCGCCAGCCCCACTTCCTCAGCCGCGGCCAGGACTTCAGCCTGGGCCTGGGCCACCAGGACCGCGAGGAGGTCTCCTTTTCCAACCGCCGCACCTTCGGACAGATCGGCTTGCAGCGGCCCCTCTGGGGCGACCTGTCCCTCCGGGCCGGCTACACCCTGGAGGTGGACCGGCCCTACGACATCGCCACGGCCCGCACCCCGGACGAGGCCCAGCAGTACTGGGTCTCGGCCCCGGCCGCCGGCCTGGTCCTCGACGCCAGGGACGACGTCCTCGACCCCAAGCGTGGCTTCCTCCTCAACACCCGCCTCGAGGCGGCGCCACGCTTCCTGGGCTCGGAGGTGGCCTACTACCAGATCGACTCGGGCTTCCGCCGTTACATCAGTCCCAACGACTGGCTGACCCTGGCCTTCCGGGTCGACCTGTCCACCATCGATCCCCTCGAGCCGACCGATGACCTGCCCATCTTCAAGCGCCTCTTCTCCGGCGGGGGCCGCTCGGTCAGGGGCTACCCCTACCAGAAACTGGGCCCCCTGGACGCCGACGGCCGTCCCATCGGCGGGCTGAGCCTGATCGAGGGCAGCCTGGAGGCCCGCTTCCCCATCTGGAAGGAGATCAGGGGGGTCGTCTTCACCGACGTGGGCCATCTGGCCGAGACGGCCTGGACCGTGGACTTCGACCAGTTCCACTACACGGCCGGGTTGGGGCTGCGCTACGGGACCATCATCGGCCCGCTCCGCCTGGATCTGGGCTGGCAGCTCAACCCGCCCCCCGAGGCCAACTTCAGCCCCTTCCAGATCCACTTCAGCATAGGCCAGGCCTTCTGATGCGGCGCGTCCTGATCATCGGCGGCTTGATCCTGGCCGGCCTGGCCCTGGCCGCGCTGGCGGTCTTCTGGTTCTTCTCCCGGAGCGAGACGGCCCACCGCCTGGTCCTGGAGCGGGTCGTGCCCACTGTCGAGGAGGCCATCGGAGCCAAGATCAAGCTGGACAGCGTGGCCGGCACCTTCACCGGGGCCCTGGTCTGGCGGGGAGTCAGCCTGACCTGGTCCGACTTCGAGCTGGACATCGAGGAAGCCACCCTGAGGTTGGACTTCCTGGCCCTCAAGGACCGCCAATTCCACGTCACCCGCTTGAAGGCCGTCAACCCCAGGGCGGTCATCATCCCCCCGCCCCCGCCCCAGCCTGCCCCGGCGTCGGCCCCAGCCACGGCCAAGACCCGGACTGCCCCGGCGACCGTGGCCCAGCCGCCCTCGGCCGCTCCAGCCGGTCCGGCCCAGCCGACCCCGGCCGCTCCGGCCGGGAAGCCGCAGCCGGCCGAGCCCCCCCGGCCGAAAAAGGCCGACCGGGAGGGCCGCTGGCGGCTCAGCCTGGAGGGCATCTCCATCAGCGGCGGCCAGGTGGAGGGCCTGGGCCAGCTGATTGACCTGCCCGGGCTGGGGACCCTCCGCGACCTGGCCGGCACGGGCCAGCTCCACCTGGACCGCGGCTGGCGGGCCCTGGCCGAGCTCAAGGGGGCCGGGGATTACCAGGGCCGGGCCTTCAAGATGGACCTGGACGGCTCCCTGGACCGGACCCAACTCGACTTCGCCAGGCTCAACCTCCTCTTCGGCCCGGGGGAGCGCTCCCGGCTCAACCTGGCCGGCCGCTTCGAGACGGAGAGCGCCTCGGGCCAGGCCCGCTTCGAGAGCGACCTGGAGCCGGTTGACCTGCCGGCCAGCCTGGGCCTGGACCGCCTCTCCGGCCGGCTCAAGTTCAAGGGCCAGACCCGGGGCGGGGCCGAGGCCCTGGACTTCCAGGCCCAGGGAAGGTGGGCCGAAGCCCGGATAGAGGGGAAGGGCCGCTTCCAGCCCCGGACGCGGCACCTGGAGGTCAAGGGCCAGTTCAAGGACCTGGACCCGTCCCGGCTGAGCGGCCTGGCCGGCCAGGACCTGCCGGCCGGCCGGACCGAGGCCCGATACGATGTCAAGGGCCGCCTGCCCGACGACCTGAAGATGGACTTCGACTTCGGCCCCAGCCGGCTGGACAAGCTGCTCCGCTTCGAGTCGGCCCGGGGCCAGGCCTTCTGGAACGGAGAGAACTTGAGAGGCCAGGCCAAGGTCAGCCAGGGCCAGGGCCGGGGCCTCAGCGTGGCCGGCCTGGACGTGGCCGGCCACGTCGGGGCCAGGGACGCCCGGCTCAAGGTCGTCTTCCAGGAGGGCAGCTACGCCGACGCCTCGGCCCAGAGCGGCCGCTTCCGCATCGAGCGCCGCCAGGACCTGCTCCACCTGGCCGACCTGGTCCTGGACGGCCCCTCCGGCCGCCTGGCCGGCTGGGCCGAGGCCAGCCTGGCCGGCGAGCGCCTGGTGGCCGGCCGGTCCGAGCTGGAGATGGACCGGTACCACCCGCCGGTCCAGCTCATCCTGGACCTGATGGGCCTGAGCCTGCCCCTGATCGACCTGTCCAGCCTCCGCCTCAGCGGCCCCCTCAAGGCTCACTGGCCCGGCCAGACGGCCCGGATCTCCTCGCCCGATCTGAAGCTGGAGAGCGACTGGGGCAAGATCGCCAGCGCCGGCCGGCTCGATCTGGACGCCCGGGGCGTGATCAGCGACTACAACGCCGTCCTGGACCTGACCCGCTTCAAGATTCCGGGCTGGCTGGCCGCCTTCCTACCCCAGGACGTGCTCCAGGCCATCCTCAGCGGCCGGGTCAGGATCAGCCCCCGGGGCCCCGGGGCCAGACTGGAGGCCGAGAAGCTGACCGCCGAAGGCCCCTTCGGCCGGGTGGCCGCCACTGGCCGGCTGGACCTGGAGCCAACCGGGACGATCAATGATTACGACCTCAGCCTGGACCTGGCCGGATTCCAGATCCCGGCCTCGCTCTGGCCCCTCCTGCCCCCCGGGGTGGGACGGGTCGAGGAACTGAAGCAGGCCAAAGCCGACGGTCGGCTCGACTTCAAGGGCCGGGGCCTGGCGGCCAGGATAACCCTGGCCGATCTGAAGCTCAACGGCCCCTTCGGCCGGATCGGCGCCTCGGGCTGGCTGGACCTGAGCGCCCAGGCCGGCCTGGGCGGGTACGAGGCCGATCTGGACCTGGCCAGTCTCAAGGTCCCGGGCTCGCTCCGGCTCTTCCTGCCCCGGGAGATGAGGTCGGCCGCCCTGGACGGCCGGCTCAGCCTCAAGGGCCGGGGCCTGGCGGCCAGGTTCAACCTCGACCTGGGCGGCTCGTCGGTCCTGGGCGGCCGGATCGAGAGGCTGACCGCCTCTGGCGCGGCCGGTCCCAGGGCCATCGGCCTGGACCGATTAGACCTGGCCTTCGAGGGCCTGGAGGCCAGGCTGAATGGCTCTCTCTGGCCCGAGCTGGGGCTCGAGGCCGAGGTGAGCGGCCAGGTCCTGAGCCGTTTTCTGGAGCGCCTGCCCGCCGCCCCGGCCCTGGAAGCCAGGAGCTACTCCTTCCGGGGGACCATCCGGGGGCGGCAGGCCGCTCCGGCGGTCAAGGGCAAGCTTTTAGGCCGGGGGGTCCGCTTCAGGGACCTGCGGGCGGCCGGTCTGGACCTGGAGGTGGACCTGCCCGGGCTGCCCCGGCCGGCCGGGAAGGTGGCCGGCAGCCTGAACGGCCTGCTGGCCGGCCGGCTGCCGGCCTTTGACCTGAACCTGTCCGCCTCGGGCCGGCCCGAAGAGGCCGCCGGCCGCCTCCGGGCCAGCGGCGCCCCAGCCCAGGCCGAGACCGACTTCTTGTTCCAACGGACGGCCGGAGGGGATTTCCGGGTCGTCCTCTCCGGGCTCGACCTGACCCTCAACCTGCCCTCGGGCCAGGAGGCCTGGCAGGCCGCCGAGCCCCTGGAGCTGGCCTTCGGCCCGGAGGGTCTGGCCCGGCTGAACCTGGCCCTGGCCGGCCCAGTATCGCAGAAGCTGGAGCTCTCGGCCGATCTGGCCGGCGGCCGCTTCCAGGGCCGGGGCAGGGTCTCCGGGCTGGACCTGGCCGCCTGGGCCTTTCTCTGGCCCGAGGCGCCGGTCAAGGGCGGCCGACTGGACGCAACCGTGGAGCTCTCCGGCCGGGCCGACCAGCCCAGCCTGTCGCTCAGCGGCCGGGTGGCCAGCCTCTCCCTGGTCAACCAGAAGCTGGACGACCTGGACCTCAAGGCCGAGTATCGGTCCGGCCGCCTGGACTCCAGCATCGAGATCGGCCTGGCCGGCCGCCGGGTCGGCCGCCTGGAAGCGGCCCTGCCCCTGGAGCTGTCCCTGAGGCCCTGGCGGGCCAGGGCCGGCGCCGAGGACCTGCGGGCTCACCTGGTCCTGGCCGGCCTGCCGGCCTCGGCCCTGCAGCCCCTGGCCGGGGGGGTGGAGCGAATCCGGGGCTCGATCAAGGCCGATCTGAACCTGGGCCCCCGGGCCGAGGGCTGGATCGAGGCCCAGGGCCTGGGCCTGATCATCAGCGCCACCGGGCAGGTGATCGAGCAGGGGCAGGCCCGGCTCAGCCTCGACCAGGATCGCCTCACCCTGGAGAAGCTGCGCCTGAGGACTGGCGGCGACTGGGTGGACGCCAAGGGCTTTGTCGGGCTCAAGGGTGGCCATCCCTTCGAGCTGGAGATGTGGCTGGATTCCGCTGACCTGGCATTAGGCCCCTACGGAGTGACCCGGATCGCCGCCCACCTGAACCTCAGTCAGACCCTGGCCCAGCCCAAGGTCAGGGGCTGGGTCAAGATCAAGCAAATCGACTTCAAGGTGGCCCGGACAGGACCCGAGGAATCGGCCGAGATCGTCGTCACCGACCGGCCGGCCCCGCCGCCGCTCCAGGTCCCGGCCATCCTGGACCGGGCCGACCTGGACGTCGCCCTCCAGTTCATCCGGCCCGGCTGGGTCGAGGGCGAAGGCATCCGGGCCCAGCTCAAGGGCGCGGTCAAGGCGGCCAAGCCCAGCCGTCGGCCGCTCAAGCTGACCGGCCGGTTCGACATCGAGCAGGGCGTTTACACCCGCTTCGGCCGGCGCTTCATCCTGGAGAGCGGCAGCCTGATCTTCGCCGGACAGAGCCCGCCCCGGCCCGACGTGGAGATAAAGGCCGTCACCCGGGTCAGCGCGGCCGACATCTACCTCTTCGTCTCCGGGCCGCTGACCAAGCCCGAGCTCAGCCTGACCTCCCAGCCGCCCATGAGCCAGGAGGACATTCTGGCCCAGCTCCTCTTCGGCCGGCCGGCCTCGGGCCTGAGCCAGGGCCAGTCGGGCGAGCTGGAGGATCAGGCGGTCAGCGTCCTGGGCGCGCCGGCCTCGGAGCTGATGAAGGGCGTCCTGAGCGAAAAGCTGGCCCCGGACACTCTGTCCTTCTCCCAGTCAACCGACGGCGGCGTTTCGGTGAGGACCGGCAAGCAGATCCTGCCCGACCTCTACCTGTCCTACGAGGCCTTCTCCGAGGCGACCAAGCCCAACGAGTTCTATATAGAGTACCGGCTGTCGCCCCACTTCTCGATCCAGTCGAACCTGGGCGACGAGAAGACGGCCGGGGTGGACGTCTTTTTCAACTACGACTTCTGATCGAGCGATCACCCGCCGCCTCTGGTCTCGGCGGCGCTTGGACCCGGGGGATATCAAGAAGGGGGGGACAAGACATGCCCGAGAAGATCCTGGTGGCCACGGACGGCTCGGATCATTCCCGCAAGACCCTGGAATACGCGGCCAGGCTGGCCTCCCGCCTCGACTCCGAGCTGGACATCGTCCACGTCGTGCAGGAGTCGAAGGTGCCGGAGAGCGTCATGGCCTTCATCAAGGAGGAGCACATCCGGGAGTCGCCCGAGTACGTCTACCTGGAGATGGCCGGCCGGAAGATCATCCAGCAGGCCGAGGAGCTCGTCGGCGGCCTGGGCCTGAGCAAGGTCCGCTCGATCCTGCTCCAGGGCGATCCGGCCGACCAGATCGTCAGGACGGCCCGGGACGGCGGCGCGGACATCATCGTCCTGGGCAGCCACGGTCTGGGCTCGGTCAGGGAGAGGCTCCTGGGCAGCGTCTCAACCAAGGTCTGCAACCTGGCCGAGGTGACCTGCATGATCGTCAAGTAGCCCGGCCGCGGTCGGTTCAGGCCAGGCGCTGGGCGACCAGTTCGGTCAGGTCCAGGACCTTCAGCTTCCTGGGGATCTGCCCGGCCTTCTTCAGCCTGGCCACGCCCTGGGAGAAGTTCTGCTTGCAGGACGGGCAGGCGCTGACGATGGCCTCGGCCCCGGCCTCGACGGCCTGGAGAACCCGCTTCTCGGCCAGGTCCATACTCAGGTCCAGATCAAAGCCCTTCATCCCGCCGCCGCCGCCGCAGCACTTGGCCATGGCCCGGTTGAGCGGAAACTCCAGGAGTTCCACTCCGGGCAGGGCCTTGATGACCTCCCTGGGCGGCTCGTAAAGACCCATGTGGCGGCCGATGTCGCAGGGGTCGTGGTAGATGACCTTGAGCGGCTTGGCCTGGTCGCTGAACCTGAGGCGGCCCTGGCTGATCAGGTCGTGGAAGAACTCGACGGCGTGCTTGGTCTCGAAGCCGTCGCCGCCGTACTTGGGGTAGAGGTCGTGGAAGGTCTTGTGGCAGCCCGAGCAGGTGGCCAGGACGGTCTTGACCCCGGCCTTCTTGAAGGCCTCCAGGTTGAGCCGCCTGATCTCCTTGAACTTGTCCATGGCCCCGGTGATGTAGGCGAAGTAGCCGCAGCAGCCCTCGTCCTGGCCGAGCTGGGAGTACTTGATCCCGGCCGCGTCCAGAACCTTGAGCGTGGCCGGGATGATCCTGAGGTCCTGGTAGGAGCTGACGCAGCCGGACCAGTAGAGCACCTCGGCCCCGGGGACGAGCCGGGGGGGCGTCGGGTGGACGTCGGTCCGCTTCTCTCTGGGCTCGAGGAAGGGGTTGCCGTACTGCTCGATGGACTTGTAGGCCTTGAGAAAGGCCTTGGGGTTGAGCCCGGACTGGTAGATCCGGCGCCTGGCCGCGGTGATGATGTCGCTGACGTTGACCTGGGCCGGGCAGGTGGACTTGCAGTTGAGGCAGAGGGTGCACTGGTAGAGCCGCCGGGCCATCTCCACGGTCGGGTCGACGCTTCCGGAGAGGAGATACTGGGCCAGGGCGATGCGGCCCCGGGCGTTCTTGGTCTCCAACTGATCAACGGCGTAGGTCGGGCAGCCCAGGGTGCAGAAGCCGCACTGGATGCAGGCTAAAATCTCGTTGTCCACGGCCTCGCCGAAGCTGTTGGGCGAACCGCCCATCAGAGGCTGGTAGCAGTTCTCGGCGTAGATGTCCTGGAGAGCGTCGGAGAAGCCCATCTTGCCCGGGTTGAGGATGTTGTTGGGGTCCAGGGCCCGCTTGATCTGCTCCATGACCCCCAGGGACTGGCCCAGCTCCTCGCCGATGTAGGCCGACTTGGCCATGCCCACGCCGTGCTCGGCGGTCAGGGTGCCCTCGTACTTCAGGGTCAGGTCGATGAAGTCCTGGGCGATCTTGCGCAGGATCTCCCACTCCTCGCCCTTGCGCACGTCGATCAGGACCACGGCGTGGAGGTTGCCGTCGCCGACGTGGCCGAAGGTGGCGATGTCCAGTCCGTACTTGCGGCCGATGGCCTGGATGTCCTGGATGGTTTCGGGGATGCGGGACATGGGCACGCCGAAGTCCTCGACGATGGGCACCTGGCGGTAGCCGGGCCTGACCCGGCTCAGGGCCGGGACCAGGCCCTGGCGGGCCGACCAGATGGTCGCCCGCTTGGCCGGGTCGTCGTTCCACTCGGTGGCCAGGGCGCCCTTTTCCCGGCAGATGGCGTCGACCTGCTTGGTGTACTGCTCCACGGCCAGCTGGCTGCCGTCGATCTCCATGAACAGGAGGCAGCGGACGTTCTCGGGCACCTCCAGGTTCATGGCCTTCTTGACCACGTCGATGGAGACCCCGTCCAGGATCTCGCAGGTCGAGATGGGGATGCCCCGCTTGAGGACCTCCTCCACGGCCGCCCCGGCCTCCAGGGTGCCGGGGAAGGACAGCTTGGCGTAGGCCGAGTACTCGGGCAGGGGCAGGATCTTGAAGGTGATCTCGGTGATGACGCCCAGGGTCCCCTCCGAGGGGGCGAAGAGCCCGGTCAGGCCGTAGCCGGCCGAGGACTTGGGCGCCTTGCTCCCGGTGCGGATGATCCGGCCGTCGGCCAGAACCACCTCCAGGGCCCGGACGTAGTCCTTGGTCGTGCCGTACTTGACCGCCCTGACGCCCGAGGCATTGGTAGCGACCATGCCGCCCAGGGTGGCAATGGGGGCCGAGCCCGGATCGGGCGGGAAGAAGTGGCTGGGGGCCAGGGCGGCGTTGAGGGTGTTGCAGATCACTCCCGGCTCGACAACGGCGTAGCCGTCGGACCTGTTGATCTCCTTGATCTTGTTCATCCGGGCCAGGTTGAGAAGGATGCCGCCCCGCCTGGGCAGGACCGCGCCGGTGACCGAGGTGCCGCCGCCCCGGGCCGTGACCGGGACGCCCTCATTGTTGGCCAGGGCCAGGATCTTGGCCACCTGGTCAGTGGTGACGGCGTAAACGACCACGTCCGGCCGGCCGACGTGAAGCGACATGTCCCGGGAGTAACCCAGGCAGTCCACCGGGTCGGTCAGGACGTTGTCCTTGCCGACGATGCGGCGCAGCTTGGTCACCCAGTCCATACTTCCTCCTTTGTCCCTGGCCCTGGGCGCGGCCTGAGGCGGCGCCGGCCGCGAGGCCGCGCTTGAGCCAAGGAGCTGAAGGCCGGCCGGACTCTCTGATCAGACCTAGACCCGGCCGGGCCTACTTCTTGATCTGATCCTTGATCCGCTCCAGCTCGGACTTGATGAAGGCCTCCAGTGCCGGAGCCTTCATCAACTGAGCCAGGTCACCATCGAGGTTGGACGGTCTGATCTTGCAGATAAAGACGCCGTAGGGGTCCTCGTTGATCAGCTCGGGCTCGTCCTCCAGGGCCTCGTTGACCTCGTCCACCTCGCCCGAGACCAAGGCGTAGACCCGGCCGACCCACTTGCCCGATTCGATCGAGCCGAAGGGCTTGCCCTGGCTGACCTCGTCGTCCTCCTGGGGCAGGTCCAGGTAGGTTATCTCCCCGGCCAGCTTGGAGGTAAACTCGGTGGCGCCCATGGCCACCAGGTCGCCCTCCAGGCGCGCCCAGAAATGGTTCTTGTCGTAGTACAGATCGTCAGGAAAATTGTAGCCGGCAACCTCCATCGCCCTCTCCTCTCCAGTCTCTCTCGCTACTTAGGCCCGCGCCTAGCCGAACGCCTCCGCAAGTTCCTTGTTCTTGACCCGGTTGAGCTTGAAACCCAGATCGGCCGCCGAATAGCCCAGGGCCAGCCCCAGAATCTGGGGGTAGAAGAAGATGGGCACCTTGAGGGGTAAGTCGAACTGCTTGCCGATCTTCTTCTGCTGGCCTTCCAGCATAACGTTGCAGAAGGGACAGATCAAGACGAGGCCGTCCACTTCCAGGTCGCTGGCCGCCTTGAGCCGGCTCAAGGTCATCTTGTTGGCCAGATCCTCGTTGAGGCCCAGGAGGCCGCCGCCGCAGCAGTCGGCCGTCCGGCCGTCGTCGATTGACTCGGCCCCGGTGATCTCGATCAGCCGTTTCAAGGTCACGGGCCGGTGCGGGTCGTCGAAGCCGCCGCTGATCTGGCTGGGCTTGAGGTAGTGGCAGCCGTAGTGGGGCGAGAACCGCCAGCCCTTGAGGCTGCGGACGACCTTGGCCTGGATCCGGTCCAGGCCCACCTCGGTAACCAGGAAACGGATGAAGTGAAAGACGCGCTGGCCCGGGGTGTAACTGAGCCCGAGCTCGGCCAGTTGCTCGTTGATCTGCCGCCGGGTAAGCACGTCGTGGTCCAGGGTGTGAGCCGCTTCGGCCAGGGTGCCGGCGCAGGCCGAGCAGAGGGTCACCAGGGGCAGGCCGCTCGCCCCGGCCAGGGCCAGGTTGCGGGCGGCCAGCAGGAGCGAGTCGGCCACGGCCAGGGAGCGGAGCGGAAAGCCGCAGCAGCCGAACCCGGGCTCGTCGACCAGTTCCAGGTCCAGGCCCTGGGCGACCTTGCGGGCGGCCAGTTCATAATTGAGGTTGCGGACCGGCACGGTGCAGCCGGGGAAGAAAAGGGCCTTCATGCCTCGCTCTCGGCCTCTGTCCGGCCGGCCAGCCGGCCGGACAGTTCGGCCAGCATGACCTGGAAGTCGGCCGCTTTTTCCCTGATCTCGGGCAGGCCCAGGTCGATCCGCTTCTGGTTCTCGAAGTCGGTGATCTCGTAGAGCCGGCCGTGACCCCTGAGCAGTTCCACCTGGGCCGTCAGCGAGGGCGGCCCGAAGCCTTCCTCCACGGCCAGGTTCTTGAGGACGAAGCTCAGGTCGGCGAAGCGGACGCCCATGGGGCAGATCTCCTGGCAGGAGTAGCAGGTGGCGCACTGCCAGATGAAGGGCGAGGACAGGACCTCCTCCCGCTGGCCCAGCAGGACCAGTCGGATGATCCGCCGGGGGTCGTAGTCCGGCCCCTGGCGGTGGACCTGGCAGGCGGCGGTGCAGGCCCCGCAGGTGAAGCAGGCCCTCAGGCTGGCCCCGCCCGGCCGGGCGGCCACCTCCTCGGCCAGGCCCAGATCGGCCCGGCTCAGATCAATCACCGCCTCGGCCACCCCTCACCTCCGGCTTTGTTATGGAAAGCCGGCCCGCCGGCCGCTCGCCCTCGGCCGCGGGCCGGGGGCTTCCTGAAAGGCATTATACAGCCAGCCGCAAACTTAGGGGAGGGCCGGCCGGGTTGTCAAGCCGAAAGGCCGGCGGGCCGGCTGGATCATGTTATAATCATTTGGTATTCTATCAGGGGTCTCTTCCTGTCGGGAGGGTGGGTGCGGGACTACGGACGGCCGATGGTGATCGTGAGCAAGTGCCTGGGCTTTGACCGCTGCCGCTACAACGGGGCGACCATCCCGGACAGGTTCGTCGAGCTCCTCAAGCCCCTGGTCGAGTTCCGGCCGGTCTGCCCCGAGATGGAGATCGGCCTGGGCGTGCCCCGGGAGCCGGTCCGGGTGGTCCAGGAACGGGGCGCCCGGCGCCTGATCCAGCCGGCCACTGGCCGGGACTTGACCGCGGAGATGGTCGCCTTCAGCGGCCGCTTCCTGGCCTCGCTGGGCCAGGCGGACGGTTTCATCCTCAAGAGCCGCTCGCCCTCCTGCGGCCTCAAGGACGTGAAGATTTACGCCCCCGAGGCCAAGAGCGGGCCCCTGGGCGCCGGACAGGGCTTCTTCGGTCAGGCGGTCCTGGAGGCCTTCCCCCGCCTGCCCGTGGAGGACGAGGGCCGGCTGAGCAACTACCCTCTCCGGGAGCACTTCCTCAAGCGGCTCTTTCTCTGGGCCGACTTCCGGCGGATAAGCCAAGCCGGCCGGCTGGGCGGCCTGGTCGAGTTCCACTCAGGCCACAAGTTCACCCTCATGGCTTACAACCAGAAGGAGATGAGGCTCCTGGGCCGCATCGCGGCCAACCCGGAGCGGCGGCCGGCGAACGAGGTGTTCGAGGACTACGCCGCCCACCTGGTCCAAGCCCTGGCCCGGACGCCCCCCTACACGGCCAACATCAACGTCCTCATGCACGGCCTGGGCCACTTCTCCGAACGGCTTAGTCGGGACGAGAAGGCCTTCTTCCTGGACGCCCTGGACAAGTACCGCCGGGGCAAGCTGCCCCTGAGCGGCCCGACCCTGGTTTTGCTCGGCCTGGTGGCCCGCTTCGGCGACGAATACCTCAGACGCCAGAGCTTCTTCGAGCCCTACCCCGAGGAACTGATGGATCTGACCGACAGCGGGAAGGGGAGGATAAGGTAGGAAATGAATTTTCATGACAACCGACCTTGGCGTTAGAAATGATGGGCCCAATCACCAGGAAGGTGGTTTTATCGGATAACGGGTGCTGGCGAAAGCCGGGCAATCATCGTTCGACTTGATCCTGAATAACCCGGCAGAGTTGAATTGGAATCAAAAAACAAGGAAACGTACGATGCGAAGGAGCGGATTGTTATTCATATTAATAATAGTTATTATACATTATGTGATGATAGACGACGCCATGTCCGCTGCCAATAAACACAAAAACTCTAATAAAAAAACAAACATGAAGGGAGTCTATGCCCATGTAACACCCAATAACACCATCCGCAGCATCGTGAACCATCCGGCCTTTGAAGGCTTTGGTCCACTTTTACTGCCGTGGGATAACAGCGCTCAATATTATGATACGCCGCTCTACAATGTCAGTTCGCTTTTGCCCTATCATAATAATGTAGACCCCAATTTAGTAGTTGGCGCGATCAACCACATGATTGACGCAGTCAACAACGGCAAAACTATTTTCTTCGATTTCTACACCGAGCTGCAAAAACAAAAGGATTCCGCCAAAGAGTCCACCGGCCTTTTCTTCTTCCGGGGTAAACCAGGAGCTCCGTTTGCCATTGTCTGTCCGGGAGGCGGCTTTGCATATGTCGGTTCCCTTCATGAAGGCTTTCCACACGCTGTAGCGCTGAGTAAAAAAGGGTACAACGCCTTCGTGTTGAAATACCGCACGGGCAGCGAGTTGAAGGCCACCGAAGACCTGGCCGCAGCCATATCCTATATTTTTAATAATGCGAAAATGTTTGAAGTCGGCGTTGATGACTATTCTTTATGGGGCGGTTCGGCTGGCGCAAGAATGGTAGGCAATATTGCCTTAAATGGAACCGCTTACTTCGGGGGTCATGATCTCCCGAAGCCGCGTATTGTAGTCATTGCCTATACCGGCCATACGGTCTTTTCTGAAAACTATCCTCCAACTTTCATTATGGTTAGCGAGGATGACGGGATTGTAAATGTATCAATGGTAGATAAACGCGTCGAAAACATGAGAGGCGCCGGAGTAGAAGTCGAGTATCGCAAATATAAGAACGCCGGTCACGGATTTGGGCTCGGCGTCGGCACGGATGCAGAAGGGTGGATAGAACACGCTGTTCGTTTTTGGGCAGACCACAACAAATAGGACGACCGATCACGGGAGGCAAGCGGAAGAGGCGATCAAAAAACCAGCGTCGATAAATTGACCGTAAATATAATGTAGGCTGATCGCAATCTTACGGCTAAAAAGTGAGTCCTTGGGGCGAGGATCACCCCATTCACCTGCGCCGACAGCTCCATGTCCATTTGACGGGTAAAAAAACCGGCCCCATGGGGGGCCGGCCAAAAACGGGTCAGATTCTTATTCTAATGAACTATCGCTTGGTCAGCGATCTTACCACCGGCTCTGCCGACGGCCGGACTCTCGATCCTCCCGGGCCCGGGCTTCGTTGACGCGCAGGTCCCGTCCGCCGAAATCACGGCCGTCAAGACCGGCGATGGCCGCCGCGGAATTGACGGAATCCATCTCCACAAAGCCAAAACCCCGGGGCCGGCCGGTGTCGCGATCGGTGATCAACTGGACCGACTGGACCTCGCCGAACTCCTCAAACGCTTTCCGGAGCTCGCCCTCAGAGGCGTTAAAGGGCAGGTTGCCCACGTAAATCTTCTTAACCATCTGGTTACACTCCTAACAGCTTACGCTGTGTTCCTGTCCGGACCGTGCACAGTCAAGACCCAAGGGGCCTCTGAGCTGAGTTAGGCTAAGGCGCGAAAGTTCCAAAGCTATTTGTCTTGACCCGTTTTTGACCCTCGAAACTTCTGGACCTTTACCGGACCCTGAGCGGCAGTCTACACCTGCGGAGTGAAAACGCAAGAAAATCTCTCGAAAATAAGGAAAAATTTTGTTTCACCGGCGTTAAGGCTCCTTTGGCGGTGTAACTAGGGATTGGCCTCAGGCGGCCCCCCTAAATCGATTGGCCAAGGGGTGGTCGAAGCTCCCGGGCCGCATCGCGGCCAACCCGGAGCGGCGGCCGGCGAAAGAGGTATTGGAGGACTGCGCCGTCCACCTGGGCCGGGCAAGGGCCCGGACGCCATGGACAGGTACCGCCGGGGCAAGCTGCCCCTGAGCGGCCCGACCCTGGTCATGCGGGGCCTGGCGGCCCGCTTCGGCGACGAACACCTCAGGCGCCAGAGCTTCTACGAGCCCTACCCCGAGGAATTGATGGATCTGACCGACAGCGGGAAGGAGAGGATGAGTCAGGAAGGTAACTCACACATGTCAGCCTTACCGCCAAGAGATCTTCCCCGGGCCGAAGTCTCGGTAGGTCAGCCGAACGTGGAAAGACCATTCTATAGATAACGTTAGGTCCTTCATTGCGTCAAGATCAGCCGATACCAGCAGATAACGGAAGCAGGCAGAAACACCTATGCCTCGGTTGGAGCGATCGGCTCCTTCACGCTATAGGGGTTCAATCAGCGCTCAATTACAGAATTGGAAAGGCCCAGCTGGCGCGAAGTCCTGGTTGTCGTTTATATATTAACCTCGCCCCTTCGGGGGGCTTAGCCGGGCAAGCGTGGGCAACATCAAGGCCGCCTCGGATACGCGAAGCATTGCAAAGGAAACAAGCATGTGTTTAAATAGCTTTTGGCAACGGACTTGGCTTTAGGGTTCTAAAGATGGGAGTATCCGCATGGGTCTATTAGGCTGGTTATTCAAGACAAGAAAACGTCCGTTGAAGAGCAGGCAAGCACCAGAAGAGCTGGATACTAGCTTCACAATATCGTCGGAGACAATAAGAGACGATGGTTGGTTCACAAAAAATCAAGACATCATAGACGGGTACGAGTTTGTGGCAACGTTGAACTTCAGAACGCCCTTACAGGTGCTTGAGCACCATAGGGAACGCCGCCCCGGGCCGCCAAGCGCATTACCACAATACGGCACCACAGCAGACGGCATGTGGCTCCCAAGGACCAAGAGCTGGGGTGACTTGTTGGGCATTGATGATTCAGAACTTGACAAGATGAAGTCCTCGATGGCTTCCCAAATCGGTCCTGTCCCGGGAGACGGGGGCGACTTTCTACCTTTCCTGAAAATCTTTCGGAGGACCGTGGAGGGCTCCCAATCAGTCGAGGAAAAAATTATTGCTATCAAGAAAGAGCTGGCCAAGTATCCAGGGCGCAATAAAATTGAGGAAATCATGGGGCCTTTCTTCGCCGAGAATTGGTTCATTAAAGAGCTGACTGCTATACCAGGGATAGGCAAAAAAACGGCCGCTAATCTGTTCCGCGCTGGTTTTCGGGATATAGAGTCACTACGTACAGTGGAGACCAAGGACCTAAAAATGGTTCCAGGTGTAGGCCCCAAGATCATTTCGAGCATCAGGAAATTTTTTAATCTAGCATAATGGCAACCATCCATGGAGAATGCATAAGTATCAATATCGGCTCGCGCCATGTTTATGGATGCCGTGTCGATGGAGGATGGGGGATAGTCCATGCAACAAACCTTTTGCGAAACAGTCCAAAAGTCAGTTCCCCCGGATCAATAAGCGCGTCCCCGCACAACAGCCATGTCTATGCCCGAGATGGAAAAGTAGCCTATGTTTTAGATTGGTGTCTTTGCCGAACGCCCCAGCCTTGCTAACGCAAATAGTGGCTAAATGGCAACAGGCTCTGTTAGCATAGCCATTGGATAAGTCGGTTGAGAGTGGGGCGGGAACGTCCTTGAAGACAGCGTTCCCCGCCTCATTAGTGGACGTACGGGGGCGGCCTGTCTGGTGGAGATGAGGGGACTCGAACCCCTGGCCTGTACGTTGCGAACGTACCGCTCTCCCAACTGAGCTACATCCCCACCGCGGGAGCCATACATATAAGGTCAGACCCTCGCCCCTGTCAAGCGGGCGGGCTTGACAGCCCGGCCGGCTCTGGCCTAAGAGGACGGTCATGCGCGCCGACGGACGGGCCGAGGACGAACTGCGGCCCATCAGCTTCGAACTGGACGTCCAGCCCTTTGCCGAGGGCTCGGTCCTGATCACTTGGGGCCGGACAAGGGTCCTCTGCGCCGTGTCCCTGGAGGACCGGGTGCCGGCCTGGCTCCAGGGCCGGGGCCGGGGCTGGCTGACCGCCCAGTACGCCATGCTCCCCCGGGCGACCTCGACCCGCAACGCCCGACCCGGCTACGATGGCCAGGTCAAGGGCCGCAGCCAGGAGATCCAGCGCTTCATCGGCCGGAGCCTGAGGGCCGGGCTGGACTACGAGCTCCTGGGCGAGCGGCAGCTCAGGCTCGACTGCGACGTCATCGTCGCCGACGGCGGCACCCGTTGCGCCGCCGTGACCGGGGCCTGGGTGGCCCTGCGCCTGGCGTCCGACCGCCTCCTCCGGGCCGGGGTCCTGGACCGCGACCCGATCCTGGACCAGGTCCTGGCCGTCTCGGCCGGTCTGATCGAGGGCCGGCCCCTCCTGGACCTCTCGGCCGATGAGGACCAGCGGGCCGAGGCCGACTTCAACTTTGCCCTGGCCGGCCCGGGCCAGCTCATCGAGGTCCAGGGCACGGCCGAGAAAAATACTTTTGACTGGGCCCAGGTCCAGGAGCTCTACGGGCTGGTCGAGGGGGCGGCCGGGGCCATCCGGGCGGCCCAGAGCGAGGCCCTGGGCCGGTGAAGGTCGTCCTGGCCAGCCGCAACCGGGGCAAGCTACGGGAGCTCCAGGCCCTCCTGGCCGGCAGCGGCCTGGAACTGAGCCCCCTGAGCGACTGGCCCCAGGTGGGCGAGCTTGAGGAGGACGGCCAGACCTTCCTGGACAACGCCCGCTCCAAGGCCCGGGCCACGGCCTGGCTGACCGGCCGGCCGGCCCTGGCCGACGACTCCGGCCTGGCCGTCGAGGCCCTGGGCGGCCGGCCGGGCGTGCACTCGGCCCGCTACGCCGGCTCGGGGGCCAGTGACCGGGACAACTGGCTCAAGCTCCTGGAGGAAATGAAGGACGTGGCCCCTGAGGCCAGGCGGGCCGCCTTTGTCTGCGTCCTGGTCCTGGCCTGGCCGGACGGCCGGGAGCTGGTCGCCGAGGGCCGCCTGGAGGGCTTCATCGCCGAGCAGCCGGCCGGCCACGGCGGCTTCGGCTACGATCCGGTCTTCTACCTGCCCCAACTCCAGGCCACGGTGGCCCAGCTCGAGGCCGAGACCAAGAACCGGCTCAGCCACCGGGCTCGGGCGGCCGGGAGGCTCAAGGAACTCCTGGCGGCCGGCGGCCAGAAGGGCTGATCCCCCGAAACCTTCCCGGTCGCTCCAGACGGCCTGCTATAATCGCTCTCAGAGCCGGCCCGGCCGGCCGCTGAGGATCCCCATGGACTCGCCTCGACCCCTATTCAAACAGCCGCGCCTGTCGGCCGCGACTCTGATGATCGGCCTCTGCGCCGGCTTCAGCCAGGTCGTGCTCCTGCGCGAGCTCATGGTCCTGGCCGGGGGCAACGAGCTCAGCCTGGGCCTGGGCCTGGCCGGCTGGCTCCTCTGGGCCGCGGCCGGCAGCCTGGGGGCCAGTATAATCCCGGGCCGGACCGGGCGGCCGGGGCTGACCGGGCCGCTCCTCCTGGCCGGTCTGGGCGGGATCGTCTCCCTGATCCTGGCTCGCCTGGCCCCGGCCGGATTGGGCTGGCAGGCGGGCAGCGTCCCCTCCCTGGGCCAGAGCCTTCTCATCAGCCTGACCGCCCTCGGCCCGGCCGGCCTGGCCGACGGAGCGGCCTTTGTCCTGGTCCTGGCCGCGGCCGGCCGGGAGCGGGCCGAGCCCGGCCTGCTCTCCTGGCTCTACGGGGCCGACTCCCTGGGTCACACCGCGGCCGCGGCCCTCTTCGGCCTGCTCCTGGTCAGGTGGCTCAATCCGGTGGCCCTGGTCTCGGCCGCGGCCCTGGCCGGGGCCCTGGCCGCGCTGCTCCTCAGCCCCGGCCGCGGGCGCCGGCTCGTCCTGGCCTGGTGCGCCCTCCTGGCCGCCGGACTGGTCCTGTCAAGCTCCCTGGACGCCTCCCTGAGGGCCCGGCTTTGGCCGGGCCGGCAGCTGGCCGGTCGGGCCGAGAGCCCCTACGCCCAGCTCCTGGCCTTCCGTAGCGCCGGCCAGACCGACTTCTTCGCCAGCGGGCTGTGGCTCTTCTCCCGGCCCGACCGCCAGCGCCTGGAGAGGGCCGCCCTGCTGCCCCTCCTGGCCCGGCCCGGCGCGGAGAGGGTCCTCTTCATCGGCGGCGCGGCCGAGGGGGTGGCCGCCGAGGCCCTGCGGCGGGGCCGCTTAAGCCAGGTCACGGCCGTGGAGCTGGACCCCTGGCTGGTCCGTTTCGCCGAGCAGCTCTGGCCGGCCGAGAAGCGGCCGGCCGGCCTCAAGATCCTGAGCGGTGACGGCCGGGCCTTTCTGGAACGGAGCCAGCGGCAGTTCGACCTGATCGTGGTCGAGTCGCCGCCGCCGGTCACGGTCCAGCTCAACCGCTACTACAGCCGGGAGGGCCTGGCCGCCCTGGCCCGGGCCCTCCGGCCCGGCGGCGTGGCCGCCCTCAGCCTGCCCGGCCTGGAGGGCCTGGTCGGCCGGCTCCAGGCCCAGCAACTGGGCTCGATCCTGGCCGCGGCCCGGACGACCTTCGGCCAGGTGGTCATCATGTCCGGACCGGAGCTGCGCCTCTTCCTCAGCCCGGCCCCGGGCGGACTGCCCGTTGAGCCCTGGCTCTGGCAGGAGCGCCTGGTCCGGGCCGGCTGGCCGGACCTGGTCGCGGTCAGACCCGACGTCCTGACCCTGGAGCTGGACCCCTTCCGCTTGGCTCAACTGGCTGCCGTGGTCAAAGAGGCCGGACCTCAGCCGGCCAACGGCGACCTCCGGCCCCGGGCCCTCTTGTTGGACCCCCAGCTCTGGGGAGCCAGCCTGGGCGGCTGGGCCGGACTGGCCGAGACCCTGGCCAGGCTCAGGCTCAGGCACCTCTTCTGGCCGATCCTCATCGGGGCCGGCCTCTGCCTGGCCGCCATGGCCCGGCCCGGCCCCAGGCCGGCCCTCCTGCCCCTGGGGGTCTTCATCACCGGCCTGACCTCCACGGCCCTCTCGGTCCTGCTTCTGATGGGCTACCAGATCCTCTTCGGCGCGGTCTACGTCGGGCTGGCCGGGCTCCTGGCCGGGTTCATGCTCGGCCTGGCCGGGGCGGCCCTGACCCTGGGCTCGGACCGCTGGCCGCTCAGGCCCCGGCTTGCCGGGCTGGCCCTGATCAGCGCCCTGCTGGCCCTGGCCTGCCTGGCCAGCCTGGGCCTGGTCCAGTTCCTGAGCCAGGCCGTCAAGACCCCGGCCGCCCGGCTGGCCCTGGTTCTCCTGGCCGGCCTGGACGGCGGGCTGACTGGAGCCTACTTCGGCCTGGCCGGCCGGCTGCGGCTGGCCCGAGCCAGAGCCGGATCCGGCCCGGACTCGTCCCTGGCCCGGGCCGGGGGGCGGCTCTACGGCCTCGACCTGGCCGGCGGGCTCATCGGCGCCCTGGCCCCGGTGGTTCTGGTGCCCACCGTGGGCCTGGACGGAGCCCTGATCAGCCTGGCCGGACTCAACCTCATCCCCCTGGCCGGCTATCTGAGTCAAGCTGTTTTCAGAACAGAATCCAAAAGTTAAATAACATCCAGGGTCAGCTCCATGGGTCTGCTCTCGTCACCCCCCGGGCCCGGCCGGCCGGCCGGACTAATTTTTCTCAACCTCCTTGGCCCGGAGGTCGTTATAATTGGTGATAAATCCGAGCCGGTCGCCAGGGCCGGCCCGACGCCCCCTATTCGGAAGGGGCGGGTCCCGGGGTCGATTCACCCGTGCAGGGGGTTCAGGTCGGTGAGCCGGGAGATCCAGCGGGCCGACAAGAAGTATCGCCGCCGCTTTCTGGCCATCTACGCCGTTCTGGTCCTGCTCGAGGCCGGGCTGATGGTCTGGGTCAAACCCTGGGCCAAGGGGGCCATCGGCCGACTGACCCCCGGCGAGGCGCTGCTGGCCATGGAGTTGATCCTCATGGGCAGCTTCTTAGGGCTGGCCGCCCTGGGCGCCTACGGCCTGAGGCTGGGGCTCAGGATCATGAAGCACCGGCGCTTTCCGCCGCCCGGGGCCAAGGTCCTGGTGGACACCGGAGTCATCCAGGGTCCGGAGGCCAAAGCCAGGGGTCGGGCCATCGCCATCCTGGCCGCGCTCCTGACCCTGGTCGGCCTGCTGGGCGCCTATTACGTCCCCCGCCAGCTGCCCCACCTGAGAAGCCCCGGACCGGTCCGCCAGGCCGCCCCGGCCGGCCCGACCTGCCCGGACAGGGCCCGCCTCGGCTGAACCCCAGCCCGGCCGGGGCTTGTGCCCGCCCGGCCCCTCGGGGTAGACTGCCGCCTGAGCCGACATCGCGGAGGAGGAAGGAATGAAGGACTCCCTAAAGCCTGGTTTGACTCACCAGTTCAAGTACAAGGTGCCCGAGAACAAGACCGTGCCCTACCTCTATCCCGAGGCCGAGGTCATGGGGCTCATGCCCAAGGTTCTGGCCACCGGGTTCCTGCTGGGCCTGATCGAGTGGACCTGCATCCAGGCCACCAACCCCCATCTGGACTGGCCCCGGGAGCAGACGGTGGGCTATTCCATGAACTTCAACCACACCGCGCCCACGCCGGCCGGGCTGACGGTCACGGTCAGGGTCAGGCTGGACAAGGTCGAGGGGCGCAAGCTGACCTGGTCGTTCGAGGCCGAGGACGAAGGGGACAAGATCAGCCAGGGGGTCCACGAGAGGTTCGTGGTCGATCCGGCCAGGCTGACCGCCAAGGCCCAGGCCAAGCTGGCCCAGAAGAGCGGCTAGACCGGCCGGATTGAGGCGCCCGGGCCAGGCGCTTCCCTGCCCCGGAGCAGCTCCTGCCCGGCGGTGAGGCTAAAAAAGATAGGGGCCGGAGCGAACCCAGGAGGGTTCGCTCCGGCCCCTGATCGCGTTGGGATGGCCTCGGCGCTGCCGGGCGCGGCCTCCTAGCTGCCGCCTCCCTGAAGCGACTGGGTGGCGTTGTTGATGTTGTTCTGGACCTGCCCACCCAGCAGGAACGCGGCCGCGGCAATGCCCGCGCCGATCAGCGCCAGGAGCAGAGCGTACTCCACGGCGCTGATGCCCCGGTCGTCTCTGACCAAACTCTTGATTGCCTCTAGCCCTCGCATAACCTTCCCCCTTTCCAAGGTTTTGATGGCCATAAACTTGGCAAGTTGCGTGCCGAAGCGGGGGTGAGGCTTATTATTTATAATTATTCCCAGATGTTGCGCCGTTAACAGATCTTTTTTGCACCAGGCCGGCAACCGCCCGAGGTCCGACTTTCGGAACAATATGGTTACATTTTAGAAACCAATAATGCTCTGAACCGGCCCGCCTGTCCCGGTCAATTCCCCTGGCCCGGCCGACCCGGCCCGCCCGAAGGGCCTGTCTCCCGGAGGCGCCGTTCCGCCTCCGGAAACCCGGCCCCACTTTTCTCTTGACAGGGCCACAGGACGCTGCCTATGCTTAATTATCGTAAATGGTTTCCTATTATCGTAAGTACACGATCACTAGGTCACCCCCTTGTCTGAAGCGATAGACCAGTACTTCTCCAAGACTATCGAGAAGGGCTTGAGGATCATCTCACTCTTCCATCAGGGCCGGCCGAGCTTGAGCCAGACCGAGGTCTCTCAGTTGACCGGCATCAACATGACCTCCACCTTCAGGTTCGTTAACACCCTGGTGCACCTGGGTTACTTGAGAAAGGACCGCGAGACCAAGCGCCTCACCCCCGGCACCAAGGCCATCGCCCTGGCCTACAACCTGCTCCGCTGCTCCGACTTTATCCAGACGGTCAAGCCCATGGTCGACGACTTTCACGAGCGTCACAACGTGACCGTGGACGTGGCCCTGGTCGATGAAGATTCCATGCTCATCGTCTATCGCCGGGAGGCGGCGGAGACCCTGACCTACCGCCTGTCGACCATGCACCGGGAGATCCACTCCACCTCCCTGGGCAAGGCCTATCTGGCAAATCTGCCCCCGGAAGAGCTGGAACAGGCCCTCGAGCGCATCAGCCTGGTCCGCAGGACGCCCAAGACCATCATCAGCAAGGAGGACCTGCTCCGGGAGCTGGAGGCGACCAGGCAGAGGGGCTACGCCAGGAGCAACGAGGAGTACCTCCCGGGGCTGATCACCCTGGGCGCGCCGCTGATCCACCCGGACAGCCTCCACCCGGTCGGCTCCATCTCCTTTGACTTCTCCACGGCCCAGCAGTCGTTGGACTCCATCGAGAAAAGCTACGCCGAACAGATCGTCAAACTGGCCCAGGAGCTCTCCAGGGTGATCCCGGTCATGTCCGAGAGGGTCTGATGCAATCAAGAGGCTCCAGACGGTCTGGGCTCGGATGCAAGGGCGGCCTCGGGCTAGCGGCCCCGACCTCGAGCGACCGGAGGCCCCGCGAAAATCACCTTCATAAATTGAGAAGGGAAAGGCCATGACTGACAAGAAGACCCACGTGCTCTATCCCGTGCTCAGACAGAAATATCCCTCCGTGGTCAAGGCCGAAGGCCTCTATCTTTACGATTCGCAAGGCCGGCGCTACATCGACTCGGCCGGCGGGCCCATTTGCTGCAGTCTCGGTCACGGCCTGGCCGAGATGGCCGAGGTGCTCCAGGAGCAGGCCCGGCGGGTCAGCTTCGTCTACCGCTTCGAGTTCACCTCCCCGGAGCTGGAGGAAGCGGCGGACAGGATCAACGAGATATCCGGCGGAATGTCCGAGAGGGTCTTTTTCGTCTCCAGCGGCTCCGAGGCCACCGAGATGGCCGTCAAGCTGGCCCGCAAGTATTTCATCGAGACCGGCAAGCCGACCAAATCCCGGGTCATCTCCCG
>ENA-OSEO01002129-OSEO01002129.1-sediment-metagenome-genome-assembly--contig:-NODE-2129-length-30011-cov-3.496158_pt1 | contig 30011 bp, 27 predicted proteins | sample MGYA00237883_ERZ534232 | MGnify/ENA metagenome assembly ERZ534232 | reverse complement strand
ACCCCCCGCACCAACATTGAATTCATGGTGGATTCAAAGGACAAGGTGGAGCCGCTGAAAAAAGACCTGGCCAGCCGTAAGTTTGCCGGCGGCAGCTTCAAGTTCCCCATTGGCGGCACCGGCGCAGGCGTGACCAACATCGTCCACACCCAGGGATGGATTCACTGTCACACCCCGGCAACGGATGCTTCCGGCCCGGTCAAGGCGACTATGGATGTGTTGTTTGACCATTTCCAGAGCATGGACCTGCCGGCCCAGGTGCGGGTCTCTCTGGCCTGCTGCCTGAACATGTGCGGCGCGGTGCATTGCTCCGATATCGCCATCCTGGGGATCCACCGCACGGCCCCCAAGGTGAACCACGACAGACTGCGCCATCTGTGCGAAATTCCCACTACCATCGCCGCTTGCCCCACCGGCGCCATCCGGCCCCATCCGGACAAGTCCATCAAGAGTGTGGTGGTGAACGAAGAGCGCTGCATGTACTGCGGCAACTGCTACACCATGTGCCCGGCCCTGCCGGTGTTCGATTCCGAAAAAGGCGGCGTGGCCCTGCTGGTGGGCGGCAAGGTCTCCAATTCCAAGACCCCGCCCATGTTTTCCAAGCTGGCGGTGCCGTACCTCCCCAACAATCCGCCCCGGTGGCCGGAAGTGGTGCAGGCCATTCGCAAGATCATCACCAAGTACGCCGAAGGCGCCAACAAGTGGGAGCGCGTAGGCGAGTGGGTCGAGCGCATCGGTTGGGAAAAGTTCTTTGAGGTTTGCGACATTCCCTTTACCTTCCAGCACATTGACGACTACCGTTGGGCTTATGACACCTACCGGACGTCGATGCATTTTAAATTCTAGGCAGGTGGGATAAATGGCACTATCCAAAGAAGAGTTGGTGGAATTCATTTACGACATGGTTCTGAAGGCCCAAGGCAAAAAGCAGTTGAAGGCTATGGACCTGCAAAAGGCGGTGCTCAAGGCGCACCCTGATCAGGACAAGACCATGGTCAAGTTCGCCATCAAGGAGTTGATTGACACCGGCCGCTGTGTCTACACCTACTTCGGTGGAAGCTTCGTAGAAATTCCTCACGAAGAAGGCGCCGCCAAGCACTGATGAGTCAGCCCTGTCCCCGATTGCTGCTGGCAGCGCTCCGGGGCGGGGCCGGCAAGACCACCTTGACCCTGGGGCTCCTGGCCGCCTGGCGGGACCAGGGGCGAAGACTGGTGCCTTTTAAAAAGGGACCGGACTATATCGACCCCGCCTGGCACGCCCTGGCGGCGGGATGCCCCAGCCATAATCTGGACCCCTTCCTCATGGAAGGGGACCAGATTTTGGCTTTGGTGGCCCGCCACGCTCAGGCCGCGGACGGCCTCTTGATCGAAGGCAACCGGGGGCTGTACGACGGCCTGGACGCACACGGCACCTCCAGTACCGCGGAACTTGCCAAAGCACTGGCCACGCCGGTCGTGCTGGTGGTGGACTGCACCATGCGCACCCGCACTACCGCCGCGCTGGTGCTCGGTTGTCAGCACTTCGATCCCCTAACTCCCATCCGGGGGGTGATCCTTAACCAGATCGCCCGTCCCCGCCACGAGACCCTGATCCGCAACGCCATCGAGCATTATTGCGGCCTCCCGGTCCTGGGAGCGTTGCCCCGGCTGAAGTGCGCGGTCTTTCCGGAACGGCACATGGGTCTGGTGCCGCCCCAGGAACACGCCAAAGCCATTAAGGCGGTAAGCACCGCCCGGGACCTGGCCCAGCATTACCTGGACCTGGAGGGCCTCTGGCAGGTGGCCTGCCAGGCCCCTCCCCTGCCGGAAGCGCAGATTTCCGAACCTCTGCCTGTTCCCGGGGAACCGGTGACCATCGGCATTATCCGGGATTCCGCCTTCCAGTTCTATTATCCCGAGAACCTGGAGGCCCTGGAGCGGGAAGGCGCCAGATTGGTGGAAATCAACGCCATGGATGACCCCCTCTTGCCGGCCCAACTGGACGCAATTTATATCGGCGGCGGCTTCCCGGAGACCCATGCCCGGCAGCTCTCGGAGAATCTGAGCTTCCGTAACGCCATCAAAGCCGCGGCCCGGGCCGGGCTGCCCATTTATGCCGAATGCGGCGGCCTCATGTACCTGGGAGAGGCCATCACCACCCAACAGGGCGAGAAATTTCCCATGGTGGGCGTCTTCCCCTATGAATTCATCATGGACAAGCGGCCCCAGGGCCATGGCTACACCATCCTGGAGGTGGCCCGGGACAATCCCTTCTTTTCCTCCGGAACCATCTTGAAGGGCCATGAGTTCCATTATTCCCGGATTCAACCGGAACCCGGCCCCCAAGAAAACCTGGTCTTCCAGGTAAACCGGGGTACGGGCCTGGGGGGTCAGCGGGAAGGCCTGGTCTTCCAAAATGTCCTGGCCACTTACACCCATCTCCATGCCTTGGGGTCTCCCGAATGGGCCGCAGGTATTGTGCGCCTGGCCCGGGAATGCCGTCAGGCCTCCAGGCTGCCCGCAGAAAATTCCCTGCAACCAGGCAGTGAAGTTCCGGCAAACCGAAGCTTGGGGCGGGGAGTCCTTCTTTCCTAATTACGGCGGCAGCGCCGGCACTACTTTTTCTCTTCCTCGGGCAACCAAACCTGCCTTCTTAATCCTCTTGGCAGTTACCAAGGCTCTTGACTTGAGATAATTCGGCAGAATATTATTTAAAGATATGCTTTAGGGCGGGGATTGGCCTCGCGAAACCAACCGATCCCTAAGCCAGGCATTCGGAGTGTAATTTGGGCGCGCCGGCAAGGCAAGGTCAAAACCGCCGGTATTTTGCCATTGGCCGGAAATCTAAGACGCCAGACTCGGCTGGATGATTTTAGCAAAGGAGGTGAAGTTTAATGGCTTGGCGGGTAGAAGTAGATCATGACAAGTGCAACGGCGACGAAGAATGCGTTAATGTTTGTCCCGTGGGTGTCTTTGAAATGCAAGGCGATAAATCGGTCCCGGTCAATGAAGAGGAGTGCCTGGGCTGTGAGAGCTGCATAGAAGTTTGCCCCACCGGCGCGATTACCGTGACGGAAACCTAAACCAGAAATTATTGGCAAAAAAACCGGCCTGGAACCAGGCCGGTTTTTTTGTGGACTCACTTACATGAGGACAGATCCTCCAGAGCCTTTATCCTCATTTTTTGTTGGCGTCTTTGCGCCTTGGCGTCTTTTCGTGAGGAGTTTTACGTCCCGCAGGTCATCTCTTCCCGGCAGGATTTACATTGCTTCAAGGGCGCCAGCTCCTCCGGAGTGGCGGGCCTCACGGCCACTACTCGCACCGCGTAGTGCAGATCACGGTCGCAAAAAGGGTGATTGAGGTCCAAAATTACCTTACCCCCCTGCACTTCCTTAACTTTAAGGGGATATTCCGGGGGGATGGGCAGATTAGCGGGGAGCACCAGCTGTCCCGGTTTAAGTTCCATCTCCGGTGGAAAGGCCTTGCGGCTCCATTCCTGGACGTTTTCCGGATCGTAATGGCCAAAGGCTTCCCCGGCGGGCACCACGAATTCCACTGCTTCCTCATTTTGCAGGCCCCAGAGACGCCGCTCCAACCCCGGGAGCAGTTCGCCGCAGCCGGCCACAAAAGTGAGGGTGGCCGGTTCTTGCTCCGACCCCCGGACCCACTCGCCGTTATCCAGGCGCAGCCGGTATTCCAGTTCCACATATTGATCCTGGGCAATGATTGACATCTGTTTCTCCTGAGAAAGTATGTTATAATTGTCACTTAAGGGCGATCCCCTGTCAAGGGACCCTCCCCTATTGGCTATGATGCGTAAAGCCCTGATCCAAGAAGTCCCGGAAATTTGGCGGATGCTCCATGAGTTTGCGGATGAAGACGTTTTACCGCGGACCATGGCCGACCTTTATAGCCAGGTGCGGGAATATTTTGTCTACCGGCCGGACCCGGGCCCCCTCATTGGCGTGGCCGCGCTGCATGTTTACTGGGAGGATTTGGGAGAGATTCGCTCTGTAGCCGTCTCACCGGACTTTCAAAATAAGGGCATCGGCTCCAGCCTGGTAAAAAATTGCATCGAGGAAGCCAACGCCCTGGGACTGAAAAAGGTCTTTGCCCTCACCACCCGCCCCCAATTTTTTGAGCGCCTGGGCTTTCGCCAGGTTCCCAACGACGATCTGCCCAAGATTATCTGGAGCGAGTGCAAAGACTGCCTCAAGTTTCCGGACAAATGCAACGAAGTGCCCATGATTCTCAATCTGGAAGAACGCGACGATCGGGTAGTGTCCTAATTTAATTCCTGCAAAAGATCATTAATTAAGAAAAGAAGCTACTTGATGGAACCATTTGTACCGGACACACTTCCTCTTAACCTGATTGATTGGACCGCTCATGTTTCCTTGATCGGCCAAGCTAACGCTGCTTTAGCCAGATATGATGGTATGTTGCAAAGCATTCCGAATCCGGGAGTATTTCTTTCACCCCTTACCACCCAGGAAGCCGTTTTGTCTTCAAGAATCGAAGGGACTCTTGCCAGCATGGAAGAAGTGTTGGAATTTGAAGCTAATCCACGAGAACATGGAGAACCATCCAAACATCAGGATATTCAAGAGATCATCAACTACCGCGTAGCCATGTGGAAAGCAATGGAGGACTTACGAGAGCGCCCCCTTTGCCTGAATATAGTTAAGGACCTTCATGCCATCCTTTTGGACAGCGTGCGTGGAAGAGATAAAGGAGCGGGGGAATTTCGTCGCACCCAAAACTACATTGCCCCTCCAGGATATCCTATTGAGAAGGCTACTTTTGTGCCCCCAGCGCCAGATCGACTCGCCGATATTTTGGATAACTGGGAAAAGTATATGCATTTCGAAGAGAAGGACGTCCTTGTACATCTAGCTGTCGTCAAGGCTCAATTTGAGATTATTCATCCATTTTTGGACGGTAATGGCAGAATGGGACGAATGCTTGTGCCTCTTTTCTTGTTCGCCAAGAAATTGCTGTCAAGCCCAATGTTTTACCTTAGCGCCTATTTTGAGGCCAATCGGGAAGCCTATTACACGCGATTACAAGCCGTATCCCAACAGCAAGACTGGAACGGATGGATTCAATTTTTTCTGACCGCTGTAGTTGAACAAGCAGCAATCAATACCAGCAAGGTACAAGGAATATTGCGTTTATATGAAAATATGAAAACCCTAGTGGCAGAAATCACTCACTCTCAATTTGCCATCCAGGCTTTGGATGCCATTTTTTCAAGGCCAATTTTTCGCGGGGCCGAGTTCGCAACTATTTCTCGTATACCAACCAAAGTGACAGCCGCCACCATTGTTCGCCAGCTTCAAAAGGCTGGAATCCTCACGATCTTACATCCAGCTAGTGGCCGTCGATCTGCCATGCTAGTATTTTCAGAACTTATTAATCTAGTGGAAGGACACCCGGTTGTGTAAGGTGAAAACTAGACAAACCTGGTTGTATAAAGTATATATCGCTTTGCTATACACAAAACAGTTTACCATAGGTTTCCTTTATACAAAAAGATTTCTGGTGAATTTACAGTACGATAGAAAGCAGAATAGATCACCGACATTATAGGTCGCCGCTAGATAACTGATCGCTTACCTGATTGACCAATTCGTCAAATTAGGACATGATTAGTGTGTGCGAGTAATTCGACTTGCCCGGATGTGATATAATTATTATATAATTTATAGAGAGATGATCTCCCCGGTGAAGCCAGGCTTTATCGGGTTTTTATACGGCTGAAGGATATATGTTCGAAATATTTCTGAAAAATATTTTTGGCAGCAAGAACGAGCGAGAGCTGAAGCGCCTGGCTCCCCTGGTGGACCGCATCACTTCCCTGGAACCCCACTTCCGGCAGCTCTCGGATGCCGAGCTCCAGCAATATACCCCCAGGTTTAGAGAGCGCCTCGCTCAAGGAGAAGACCTGGAAGATCTTCTCCCCGAAGCCTTTGCCGTGGCCCGGGAGGCCTCGGTGCGGGTCCTGGGGATGCGCCCCTTTGACGTGCAGATCATCGGCGGCCTGGTCCTGCATCAGGGCAAGATCGCCGAAATGAAGACGGGTGAAGGTAAAACCCTGGTGGCGGTGCTGCCCGCGTATGCCAACGCTTTGAGTGGCGAAGGCGTCCACATCGTCACCGTCAACGACTACCTGGCCCGCCGGGACGCCCGGTGGATGGGAGGCGTTTACCAGTTCCTGGGCCTGACGGTGGGCACCATCGTCCACGGCCTGGACGACGACCAGCGCCGCCAGGCCTACGGGGCGGACATCACTTACGGCACCAACAACGAATTCGGCTTCGATTACCTCCGGGATAATATGAAATTCTCCCTGGAAGAGTATGTGCAGCGGGACTTTCATTACGCCATCGTCGACGAAGTGGACTCCATCCTGGTGGATGAGGCCCGCACGCCCCTGATCATCTCCGGCCCCGCGGAGGAATCCACCCAGCTCTACTATATACTCAACCGGGTGGCCAAGCAGCTCAAGCAGGAGCAGGATTACACCATCGATGAAAAGGCCCGGAGCGTCATGCTCACCGAGGATGGCGTGGCCCACTCCGAGAAGATGCTGAACCTGGATAACCTCTATGATCCCCGGAACATCGAGGTCCTGCACCACGTGCAGGCGGCCCTGAAGGCCCAGACCCTCTTCAAGCGGGACGTGGATTACATCGTCAAAGAGGGCCAGGTAATCATCGTCGATGAATTCACCGGCCGCCTCATGCCCGGACGGCGCTATTCCGACGGCCTCCACCAGGCCCTGGAAGCCAAAGAAGGGGTGAAGATCGAAAACGAAAATCAGACCCTGGCCACCGTCACCTTCCAGAATTATTTCCGCATGTATAAAAAATTGGCGGGCATGACCGGCACCGCAGACACGGAAGCCGAGGAATTCAAAAAGATCTACAACCTGGACGTGATGGTCATCCCCACCCACAAGAAGATGATCCGGGAGGATTTTCCGGACGTCATCTACAAGACCAGGGACGAAAAGTTCCAGGCGGTGGTGGAGGAGATCAAGGACTGCCACGAGCGGGGGCAGCCGGTGCTGGTGGGCACCGTCAACATTGAAAATTCCGAGCTTCTCAGCCGCCTCCTCAAGCGGGAAGGCATCAAACACGAGGTGCTGAACGCCAAGCACCATGAGAAAGAAGCGGAAATTGTGGCCCACGCCGGACAGATGGGCACGGTCACCATTGCCACCAACATGGCCGGCCGGGGCACGGACATCGTCCTGGGGGAAGGGGTGACGGCTCGAGGGGGGTTGCATATTCTGGGGACGGAACGCCATGAGTCCCGGCGCATTGACAACCAGCTCCGGGGCCGGTCCGGGCGTCAGGGCGACCCCGGCACCTCCCGGTTCTACCTGTCCCTGGAAGACGACCTGATGCGCATTTTCGGCTCTGACCGCATCAAGGGCCTTATGGGCCGCTTGGGGATGGACGACGGCCAGCCCATCGAGCATCGCATGGTCTCCAGCGCCATCGAAAAGGCCCAGAAGCGAGTGGAAGGCCACAACTTCGACATCCGCAAACACCTCCTGGAATACGACGACGTCATGAACAGACAGCGGGAGGTTATCTACGCCCAGCGCCGCCAAATCCTGTCCGGGGAGAACCTCCGGGAGGATATCCTGGAGATGGCCGAGGAACTGGTGGAAGACCTGGTGGCGGAGTATACCGGCCATAAGGTCTCCGAGGAATGGGACCTTAAGGGTATGGAAGACGCGTTTTACCGCCAGTTCGGGGTCCGGCCGGCCCTCAAAGAAGAGATGGACGGCGATATGCAGGAGTATTTGATCGAGCAGGTGCGGGAACGCTTCGCAGCCCGGGAGGAGGAGATCGGCCCCGAACTCTTTGCCCAGCTCCAGCAGATGTTGATGCTCCAGGTGGTGGACAACCACTGGAAAGAGCACCTCCTCTCCATGGACCACCTCCGGGACGGCATCAACCTCCGGGGCTACGCCCAGCAGGACCCCTTGCGGGAATACCAGCGGGAAGGCTACGACGCCTTCATGGACCTGATCCATCGCATCAAAGCGGACAGCGTCGGCGCCCTCTTCCACCTCCAGGTGGAGCCCCACCGGGAGCTGCCGGTGGAAGAAGAAAGACGCCGGGCCCAACGCCTCTCTTTCAGCCATGGTGACAGCGGCCCTGCCGAACCCCAGGAGCGCCAGCAGAAAAAAGTGGGCCGCAACGACCCCTGCCCCTGCGGCAGCGGCAAGAAATACAAAAAATGCCATGGGAAGTGAAACAATTTAACCACAGAGGCACAAAGGGCACAGAGAATCACAGAGAAATATCTATTGCCTTGGCGGCTTTGCCCCCAAGGCAATATTTTTTTCTTTGCTCCTTTGTGTCCTCCCGGTCTCTATGGTAAATTTTAACTTATGGGCAAGATAGATTTTAAGAAAGAACTGAAGCCCCTGTATCAGGCCTCCGCCAAGGAAGCGAGCCTGGTGACGGCGCCGCCCTTGAAATACCTGATGCTCAACGGCTACGGGGACCCCGACACCAACCCGGAGTTTCCGGCCGCAGTGGAGGCCCTGTACACCCTGTCCTATACCCTCAAGTCCTTCTTAAAAAAGGAGCAAGGGCTGGATTACGTGGTGCCGCCTTTGGAAGGGTTGTGGTGGATGCTGATGGCGGACTTCGACCTGGAGCGCCGGGACGACTGGCGCTGGACCGTGATGATCATGCAGCCGGAACAGGTAACCAAGGACCTCCTGGCCCGGGCGGTGGCCGCGGCCCGGAAGAAAAAAACGCTGCCTGCCTTGGAAAAAGTCCGCCTGGAACTTTATGACGGCGGCCAGTCAGCGCAGCTCCTCCACGTGGGCCCTTACCGGGAGGAAGGGGCCAGCATCGAGCGCCTGCACTCCTTTATCAGGCAGAAGGGCTACCATTTTTGCGGCAAGCACCATGAAATCTATCTGAGCGATCCCCGGCGCACTCCGCCGGAGAAATTGAAAACCATCCTCCGCCAGGGCGTCACCCTGGAGGCCATGAAGTGATAGGGCCCGGAGCAAACGCCGCAGGTGCGGCGGGGGAAAGTTTACCACAGAAGCACAGAGGACACAGAGGGGCACAGAGAACATCTTTGCCTTGGCGGCCTTACCGCCAAGGTAAAAAATATCTCTGTGGCTCTCTGTGCTCTTTGTGTCTCTGTCTTCGAAAAGATGAAACGGTGGCACAGGCTTTCCAGCCTGTGCGGATTGCCAGGGCGGGCGAGACGCCCGCCCTATGGCTTTTCATGATTTATGGGTGGGCCGCAGGCCCATGAGCAACTGTGGGAAATCTTTATTCTAAGAGGCGGACATGATCATTCCTGGATTTCGGTTTGCCGCGGCCATGGCGGGTATCAAAAAGGCCGGGGTGTGGGACCTGGCTTTAATGGCCGCAGACGAGCCGGTGGCGGCCGCGGGCGTCTTTACCCGCAACCGGGTGAAAGCGGCGCCGGTGCTGGTCACCAGGCAGCGGCTCCGGAACGGCAAGGCCCAGGCCGTTTTGGTGAACGCGGGCAACGCCAACGCCTGCACCGGAGAGGCGGGCTTAAGCGCCGCCCGGGAGACCAGCGCCAGGGCCGGGGAACTGCTGAAGATTTCCGAACAGCTGGTTCTGCCTGCGTCCACCGGGGTTATCGGCCAGCCGCTGCCGGTGGGAAAAATCAAGGCCGCACTTCCTGATTTGGTGGCCGGTCTCAAAGTAGAGGGCCTGCCGGACGCGGCCCGGGCCATCATGACCACGGACACCCGGCCTAAAACCGCGTCTATAAGAAGCAAAATTGCCGGGAAAGAATTCACCCTGGCCGGGATCGCCAAGGGGTCGGGGATGATTCATCCGGACCTGGCCACCCTCCTGGTGTTTGTCTTTACGGACGTGGCGGCTACGCCCAAAGTTTTGAAGACTTTGCTGCGCCAGGCCCTGCCGTTGAGTTTCAACCGCATCACCGTGGACGGGGACACCTCCACCAACGACACTATTTTGCTGATGGCCAGCGGTAAGGCGGGGAATCCGCTAATTGAGGAGTCCGGGGCGGAGATGGCGGCCCTGGGCGAGGCCGTTAACCAGGTGCTGGGGGACCTGGCCCGGCAGGTGGTGGCCGACGGCGAAGGGGCCCGGCATTTCTTCCGGGTCGTGGTCCGGGGCGCAAATACCCCTCAGGAGGCCGTGAAGGCGGCCCAGACGGTTGCTTTGTCCCCCCTGGTAAAGACAGCCATGGCCGGCGAAGACGTGAACTGGGGGCGCATCATGGCCGCTCTAGGGCGCTCCGGCGCGCGCTTCGATCCGGAGCGGGTGGAGATCGCCTTCGGGGAGCATCCGGTGGCGAAAAACGGCCTGGGCCTGGGTCCCGACGCGGAAGCCAAAGCCCAGAAGGCTCTCCAGGCCGGGCCTTTCCACCTGCACATCAACCTGAACGCGGGGAATTTCGAGGACTACTACGACACCTGCGACTATACCGAAGACTACATCCACATCAACGCCGATTACCGTAGCTGAGCGATGATTATCCTTGCTCAGCTTTAATATCTATTATTAATATAGCAGGCGTGAGTAACGCCTGCTTTACTTATTTTCTAAAGACAGAATAGCTAACTTAAATAACATTATGAATGCAAATAGCCATAATAGTAGTTTCTGGAAACATCTGCTCATAAACAATAGTGAAAATTTGCCAGGTTTTAAGAGATGGGTCTTTTCCCCGGGAATGCTTTTTAATTCTTTGGAAAAATGGTGGGGGGATGAGAAAAGCAGGCCTGCCGCCCATCAAGGAATAGACCTCTGCTTTTTTGAAGATACTGCCAGCCAGATTAATAACGTTGATATAACTCTAAAAATACCTGCGGCTTTTAGTGGGAAAATTGTCAAAATCGGGAAAGATTTTCTCGGAAGATCAATATATATCAGCCATCATATTTATTCGGATGACCATAGGCAACTATATAGCGTCTTTGGCCATACCAACCCGTTCCCTGCGGTCAGCGTGGGGAAAAAAGTGGCCGAAGGGGAACCGATTGCCTGGATCGCCCGCGTTCCTCAAGAAGCCAACATCCTGCCGCACTTGCATATAACCTTTGCTTGGATTCCTGTCTCATTTAACCCGGAGCATCTCAATTGGCGGAATCTGGCTAATGATCCGCTGGTAACGCTTATTGATCCCTTCTCGGTATTATCAATTCCCGGATGAAGAGATCGCGGGAACCCTTTAGGGCCTCCTGACAAACCACTTGGCCACTTCCACCACCGGGATGATGAGCAGGCCCAGGCCCGCGGCCAGGAGCCAGTCCTGCCAGTGCAAGGGGGTGGTATGAAAAAGCGCGGCCAGGGGGTCCCATTCGATCACCGCCACCATCATCCCCAGGGACAGAACCGCGGCAGCCAGAAGAAATTTGTTGGCAAAGAGGCCCACGGTGAAGAGCGAGAGATGATCGGAGCGGCAGTTGAAGACATTGACTAGTTCCGCTAACACCAGGGTGATGAAGACCATGGTTTGGGCCAGGATCAGCACCTGCTCGGAGTCCGGCAGCTTCCAGGGGTTCCAGTAATAATAATAGGCGAACAGAGGGATGAGAATCAGGGTCAGGTAAAGGGAAATCACGGTCAGCAGGACGTTGACCTCCCGGGTAAAGACCCCTTCCTGGGGGGGCCGCGGGGGCCGGGTCATGGTGTCCGGAGCCGGGGGGTCCACCCCCAGGGCCAGGGCCGGGAGACCGTCGGTGGTGAGGTTGACCCAGAGAATCTGTAAGGCGATGAGCGGCATGGGCATGCCGATGAAGAAAGTGCCGGTAAGCACCAGAATCTCCGACAGGTTGCAGCTCAAGAGAAAAATCAGGTATTTCTTGATATTGTCAAAAATGGCCCGGCCTTCCTCCACGGCGGCCACCAGGGAGGCAAAGTTGTCGTCCGCCAGGATCATGGCCGCGGTCTCCTTGGTGACTTCGGTGCCGGTGAGGCCCATGGCCACGCCGATGTCCGCCCGTTTCAGGGCCGGCGCGTCATTGACCCCGTCGCCGGTCATGGCCACTACTTCCCCCTGGTCCTTGAGGAGGTCCACCAGCCGCAGCTTGTGATCCGGGGCCACCCGGGCAAAAACTGAGGTTTCCCGCAAGACCTGCTTCAGTTCCGGGTCGCTCAATCCGTCCAGGTCCCGGCCGGTGAGGGCTTTCTGTTTTGGGGCCTGGGCCGGGATCAGCCCTATCTCCTTGGCGATGGCGCCGGCCGTATCCGGATGGTCGCCGGTGACCATGATCACCCGGATGCCGGCCCGGTGGCAGCGGGCCACCGCGTCTTTAGTTTCGGTCCGGGGGGGATCGATCAAGCCCACCAGCCCTACCCATACCAGATCAGCCTCTTCCGACCCGGGGACCAACTCCGGAACCTCCCCCAAGCGGCGATAGGCCAGCCCCAGCACCCGGAAAGCCTCGCCGGCCATAGTCCCTGCCCGGTCCATGATCTGCTGCTGCTCCTGGGCAGACAGGGGTTCTTCACCATGCGCGGTCAAGATGCGGGCACAATAAGGCAGCAGACTTTCCGGCGCGCCCTTGAGGCACATTAAGAAACCCTGGGGCTCACGATGGATGGTGCTCATCCTTTTCCGGTCCGCCTCAAAGGGGATTTCCGCCATCCGGGGAAATTCTTTTCTGAGGGCTTCAGGGTCAAGACCCGCTTTCCGTCCCAGCACCACCAGGGCCCCTTCCGTGGGGTCTCCCAGCACCCGCCAGCCCCCTTCGTTTTCTTCCAGGGAGGCGTCGTTGCAAAGGATAGCGATGCGACCGGCAAACTCCAGCACCGGGGCATCAGCCGGAGCCACCTCTTGCCCCGCAATCGAGAAGGTCCCTACCGGCTCATAGCCGGAGCCGCCGACCTCCAGGTCCCGGCCCTCCAGGAAGAGGCGGCGGGCGGTCATTTCATTTCTGGTGAGGGTGCCGGTCTTGTCCGTGCAGATAACCGTGGTGCAGCCCATGGTCTCCACCGCGGGCAGCCGCTTGATGATGGCGTGGCGGCGGGCCATGCGGGTGGTGCCGATGGCCAGGGCGCCGGTGACCACCGCGGGCAGGGCCTCCGGCACCGCGGCCACGGCCAGGCTGATGCCCCAGATGAGCATCTCCAGCCAACCATAACCCCGGAAATGCCCCAGAACCACGGCGCCTCCGGCCACCCCCAGGCAGATGAGGCTCAGGACCCGGCCGATGGTATGCATCCGCCTTTCCAGGGGCGTGGGCTCCGAGGTCACTTCTTTAAGGAGGCCGGCGATACGCCCGAACTCGGTGTCCATGCCGGTGGCGGTGACCACCGCCAGCCCCCGGCCATAGGTGATTACCGTACCCCCGAAGATCAGGCAATGCCGGTCGGCCACGGCCGTATCCGCGGCCGCCAGGGGCGCGAGGTTTTTAGCCACCGGGAGGGATTCCCCGGTGAGCACCGCCTCATCGGCCATCAGGTTGAACTGCTCCAGCAAGCGGCCGTCCGCGGCCACCCGGTCCCCGGTGTGCAGAGCCAATATGTCTCCGGGCACCACTTCCCGGGCCGGGATTACTTGCTCCCGTCCCTCCCGGATGACCGCGGCCTCCGGGGCCGCCATTTTTTGCAGGGCCGCGGCCGCCTGTTCCGCCCGGTACTCCTGGAAAAAACCCAGGACTACGCAAGCCAGGACAATGACCAGAATGACCACTGCATCCAGGTGTTCTCCCAGCATAAAGGAGATGCCCACGGCGATAACCAGGATGACCATCAGGAGGTTTTGAAATTGGCGCAGGAAGATGAGCCAGGGGGAGACGGACCTGGCCGCAGCCAACTCATTGGGGCCGAAACGCTCCAGGCGCTCTTGGACCCGAGAGGGGTTTAAACCCTGGGGGCCGGTTTCCAGCAGTTCCAGGACCTGCTGGGGGCTCATGGTATGAAATGGTTTTGGCTCCATCACCATCGCAGATCTCATTTTTTTATTTTAGGGACAGGAACAACGGATCTCCCCCGCCATCAAACCGGGGAGAGCATCTTGACGCACTTGGGAATTAGTATAGTTTACTTGGAACTCTAAGAACGGCCAAGGGAAATCGCCAGGTCGAAACTTGCATCTCCGGCAATAAATTCTTAATATTCTGCCATATGGACTTAAATTCAGCTATTGACCATCATGGGCAGAGGAAGGAGAAGTAATGGATTTCAAATCAGCTTCGGCCCGACTGAAGGATGCCTTGCGTCTCCGCACCGAACCCCTGGGAGTCGCTTACCTGAAGGATTTGGCCGCCTTGCCCAAAGTCCGGCGGCCCTCCCAGGTTTTTGGGAAAAAGGTGACCATCTGCCAGGGAGTCACCATGGCCCGGGTTTACGGCTGGTCCGTGGGCCTGACCCGGGAGGACCTGATCTGCGTCCCCGGCATGCTGGCCTTCGGCTTCACCCCCGCCGCCGACCCCATCCTGGAATTGGCCCAACTCTTCTGTGAAGTGGGTTTTAACCAGGAGATGGGGCCGGCCTTGAAGGAGGTGGAAGCCTTGCCCAGATTTGCGCCGGAAGAGATCACCGCCATTTATCTCGCGCCCCTGGAGAAACTGGCCCTAGCCCCGGAGGTCGTAGCCGTTTGGGGCAACCCGGCCCAGATGATGCGTCTCATCCAGGCCGCCAATTTCGGCCTGGGAGAACAGGTTAGCGGTGATTTCAGCGGCAAGGTGGAATGCGCCTCCTATCTCATCGGCCCCTATAGAACCGGCAAAGTCATAGTGGCTATTCCCGGCATGGGGGACCGCATCTTCTCCATGACCCAGGACGATGAAATGGTGACCAGCTTCCCGGCCGCCCACCTGGATGCCATCCTCCACGGCCTCCAAGAAGCGGGCCGGAAAATCGGGGCGCGCTATCCCGTCACCGTGTACCAGAATTTTACCCCCGCCTTTCCTCCTCCCTATGAAGAGAGGGCTAAAAAGTGGGGGATTGCTTGAAGGAAAAAGTAAAAAGGTAAAAAGCAAAAAATGAACGAAAAAGAGAAGCCGTGGGATATCAAGGAGAGAACTTTTGCTTTCGCACTGGATATCATCAAGTTCGCCCACTCTATTGATTTCCGAAATGAAGCCTTACGAACCTTGGGACGTCAACTTCTGAGATCGGGAACATCCATTGGAGCAAATGTGGAAGAGGCTCAAGCCGGACAAAGCCGAGCCGATTTCATCAGTAAGTACGCCATTGCACTTAAAGAATCTCGAGAGACCAGATATTGGCTGCGGCTGTTGAAAGAAGCCGGGTTATCGCCGCATGGTGATTGGGAAGCCCTTCTTCAAGAGGCCGACGAAATCGCCCGCATCATTGGCGCAATAATTGTAAATGCAAAAACTATAAAAGGAAAAAATAAATAATTGAAGCCGATAGTTTTTGGTTTTTTCCTTTTTACTTTTTACTTTTTCCTTTTTCCTTGGGAGTTAACATGCAATTTTCCATCTTCTTCCGGCCCATTGCCCTGAGAGTCCTGGAGGAGCGTTACCTGCGGCGGGACCCCCAGGGCCAGGTGGTGGAAACCCCGGAAGAGCTGTTCCGCCGGGTAGCCCGGGGCGTGGCTGCGGCTGAGTCCCGCTATGGCGGGACCAGGGTGGTGGCTCGCCAAAAAGAGGCCTTTTATGAGGCCCTGTCCTCCCTGAAATTCTTGCCCAACACCCCCACCTTAATGAACGCCGGCATTCCGGAAGGGCAGTTGGCCGCCTGCTTCGTCATCCCCGTCCTCGACGATATGCGCAGCATCCTGGAGGGAGTGCGGGACATGGCCCTCATCCATCAGACCGGGGGCGGCACCGGCTTCAGCTTCACCCATCTCAGGCCCCGGGGGGACCAGGTACGTTCCACCGGCCGGGTGGCCTCCGGCCCCGTAGGGTTTATGCGCATCTTTGACGTCACCACGGAAGTGGTCAAGCAAGGAGGACGCCGCCGGGGGGCCAACATGGGCATCCTCAACGTGGACCACCCGGATATCCTGGAATTCATCAAGACCAAGGCCGATCTGGGCATGCTCACCAATTTCAACCTGTCGGTGGCGGTTTCCGATTCTTTCATGGATAAAGTGGAGACGGAGGAGACTTACCCCCTCATCAATCCCCGCACCGGCAAGGAGGTTAAACGGCTCAAAGTCCGGGAGGTCTTTGAGGTCATCTGCGAATATGCCCTCAAGACCGGGGACCCGGGCCTGGTTTTTCTGGATGCCGTCAATCGGGCCAACCCCACCCCGGCTCTGGGCGCCATGGAGGCCACCAATCCCTGCGGGGAGCAGCCCCTGCTGCCCTACGAGTCTTGCAATCTGGGCTCCATCAACCTGGCCCGGCTGGTGAAGAACGGTGATTTTAATTGGGAGGAACTGGACCGCCTCACCCGCCTGGGGGTCACTTTCCTGGATGACGTCATCGATCAAAGCCATTATCCCCTGCCCCAAATCACCGCCATCACCCGGGCCAACCGCAAGATCGGCTTAGGGATCATGGGGCTGGCGGACCTGTTCATCCAACTGGGTCTGGCCTACGATTCTCCTGAAGCATTGGCCCTGGGGGAAAAGATTATGGCCCGCATCCAGGCCACGGCCGTGGCCCAAAGCGAGGCCCTGGCCAAAAAACGGGGGCCCTTCCCCAACTTCTACCGCAGCCGCTGGCACCAGACGGGCTGGCCCCCCCGGCGCAACGCCACGGTGACCACCGTGGCCCCCACCGGCACCATCAGCATCATTGCCGGGGCTTCCAGCGGCATTGAGCCCCTCTTCGCGGTGGCCTACCGCCGCCGGGCCTTGGAAGGAGAGGAGTTCGACGAAGTTCACCCTTTGTTTTTGGATAAACTAAAGGCCTTAGGACTTAAGGAAAAAGAATGGCTGCCCCAGGTCCTGGCCGCGGGCCGGGTGCGCCCCCTGACCCAACTCCCGGAGGAGTTGCGCCGCCTCTTTCCCACCACCTTTGAGGTGAGCGTGGACTACCAGGTTAAGATGCAAGCCGCGTTTCAAAAGCACGTGGACAACGCGGTCTCCAAGACCATCAATCTGGCCCCGGAGGCCGGTATCGAGGAAGTGGCCCGGGCCTTCAAACTGGCCTACCAGGCGGGGTTGAAAGGCATCACCGTCTACCGTTACGGCTCCAAACCCGGGCAGGTGCTCAGTCTGCCTCCCCAAGCGGAGGCCCTGACCCTGGCCCACGAATTCGCGGAAGAATGCCGTCAGTGCTCGGTGTAGAAAAGAATTGGGGGAGCGGGCTCCAGCCCCTCCCCCAACCCCTGACATTTTTTAGCGAAAAGCGAACCACTCACTCCCCAACGTCTGCTAGCCGTGCGCGGGGTACTACTTGCCTCCCGGACCCAAGGGCCCGCTGCGAATGGGTTGCTGGCCGGAAAGGGTGCCGCGGCGGGCAGGGATCCTGCCTTTTTTTGCCGGCTGACCCTTGCCTTGGCCCCCCGAGCGGACTTGCTTCTTCCCCTTGGCAGCAGGCCGGACCTGCTTCTTGCGGTTTTGTAGCTGCTGCTGCCGCTTCTTTTGCCGTTCTATGAAGAAAGATTTATCCGCCCGTTGGGGGCCGCTTTGCACCCGGTTTCCAGGCCCCGCCATTTGACTCCAGGAGGCCCCCGGCGATACCAGAATTACCGCCAGAATAATGGCTGCCAGCCACATCCCTTTAATCCTCCCCAGGCTTTTTCCGGATCTCCGGAAGATCATCCTTCCTAAATCACTTTATGCAGCGGATACTCCACGATCCCCTGGGCTCCGGCCCGGATCAGCCGGGGAATGAGGGTGCGCACTTCGGATTGGTTCACCACCACCTCCACGGAGAACCAATCCGTTTCATAGAGAGAGGCGATGGTAGGAGCCAGGAGGCTGGGGAGCAGGTCCACGATCCCCTTTAATTGCTTCTCCGGGATGTTCATCTTCAATCCCACCATGTTTTCCGCCCGGAGAGCCCCCAAAAGCAGGACCGCGATATTCTCCATCTTCTCCCGTTTGACGGGATCGTTCTCCCAAACTAAAGGATTGGCGATAAACTGGGTGTTGCTCTGAAAAAGTTCGTGAATGATTTTCAGGCCGTGGGCCCTAATCGTGCTGCCGGTTTCCGTCACTTCCACCACTGCATCCACCAGGCCCGCAGCCACCTTGGCTTCCGTGGCCCCCCAGGAAAATTCCACGCCCACCGGGATCTGCCGCTGGGCAAAATAACGGCGGGTGTAATTCACCAGTTCAGTGGCGATCTTTTTTCCGGCCAGGTCCCTTAAGGAACGGACCTCGGAGTCCGCGGGCACCGCCACCACCCAGCGCACCGGCCTCTGGCTGGTCTTGGAATACATGAGATCCGCCACCACTTCCACCCGGGAATCGTTTTCCATGGTCCAATCCAGGCCGGTGAGGCCGCAATCCAGGGTGCCGTCGGCCACATAGCGGCTCATCTCCTGGGCCCGGCACATGGAGCAGGTTATCTCCGGATCGTCGATATCCGGGAAATAGCTGCGGCCGTTGGCTTTGATGTGCCAACCGGAACGTCGAAAAAGCTCTAAGGTCGCCTTTTCCAGGCTGCCCTTGGGAATACCTAAGCGCAATTTATCCACCCCGATACACCTCCTGGGGATCAAAGATTAAAGAACCCTCCACCTGCCAGCCCTCCCCTTCCCGGCGGCGGTAAAAGCAGGAACGATAACCCGTATGGCACGCGGCTCCGCCCACCTGCTCCACTTTAAGGAGCACCGTATCCTCATCGCAGTCGAGATAGATGGCCTTCACCCGCTGGACGTGGCCCGAAGTCTCACCCTTGCGCCACACTTTCTGGCGGGTGCGGCTGTAATAATGGGCCTCGCCGGTCTTCAGGGTCAGGTCCCAGGCCTGGGGGTCCATGAAGGCCAGCATCAATACCTCTCCCGAGGCCGCGTCCTGAACAATGGCGGGGATCAGCCCCCCCAATTTGCCGAAATCCAATCTTACTTTTTCATTCATATCCGAAAAAATTATCCTTTTTCGTTTAAATCTGCAAGGTTGGATGCTAAATTTTAAGCAAGATAACGGGAGAGAAAATGGGAGAGGTCATTTCCTACACCGATTTGGTGCGGCAGCATCAAATCAGCTTATTGGAGCATAAGCGCCGGGAATACCGGGAACGGGAAGACTATCTGGGGCGCCTGAGGAGGTTGCTCTTTCAGATCGAAGGCCAGATGCGCCAGGCGGAAATGCTGCAATTGCAGGTCTTCCGGGATCTCGCCGAGGATTTCAAAATCCCCATTGCTTTTCCCGACCTGGGGGACCGGGTGGCACTCCAGGAGTTTTTCCTCAACGACCCGGCCATGCTGATCTTCAAGGAATTCCTGGCGGAGCGCCTGAGTGCGCCAGATTGCCTGGAAAAACTCGCGGAGCTGCGCCAGAAAATAACCGAGCCCCCTGGGGCATAAAAAAACTGGCCGGGTGGGGGAGGAACCCGGCCAGTAGGTGAAAGGAGAAATTGGTATATGAACTTTGATTAAGGGGGGGATGTGGGTACCTTAATTCGCGTCATATACTTGCCATATGATATATGCATTAGGCGTGCCAAAACATCAATTCGCTAAACTACTTTAATTTTCCACAAGTTACACACTAGTCCCAGCCTCTTCCCACTCCCTTCGGTTCAATTATTTATACCACCAAAGGGGCCAGAGAGCGGCTCCAGGTTATCTAATCAATATTGTTGTTTAATTAGGGTTAAAAAAATCTGCCCCACAAAAAAAAACTGGCCGGGTGGGGGAGGTACCCGGCCAGTAAGGTGAAAGGAGAAATTGGTACATGAACTTTGATTAAGGGGGGGATGGGGGTTCCTTAATTTCGCTCATATACTTGCACTATTGATATGCACTATGCGTGCCAAAATTATGATAATAAATAATCTCATGATTACAATAAGATACCCTTAATGGTTTTTAATTCCGGTTTTTTCTGGTACAAATTTTTTAACGGAAGCAGCCCAAAATCAACAAATTCCTCTAGGTATTTGAACCGCTGGGACTCCGAAAAATGGTCCCATGACGATAATTAAAACCGGGGAAGGGGTGAATGTGCGGACCCGTCTGACGCTTTTGTTACCCTCCTCCCTTTTAGCCCCAATTCCAAATCCCCGGCCCCCTGGATTTATTGTCGCGAACTTCTCACCGGCTCAGGAGCAGATGGCCCTGGGCCAGGACTTCCGCGGTAAAACCCGGCAGTATCAAGAGAGTGGCGTAATCCTCCGCCACCAGGGCCGGTCCGGAAAAGGCATCCCCGGGTTCCAGTTCCCGGCGGTCATGGAAAGGGATGGTGGCCGGACCCTCCGGGAGCCAGACCCGGCCCTGGCGCGGCAGAGAAACCCGGGATACGGACTGGGGCTCCAGCCGGCGCCGGGGCGCCGGCAGCCCCGGGGCCAGGAGATGGAGATGCAGACTCACGGCTTCCACCTCCCGCTCTGGAAAATCATGGCCGTAAAGGTATCGGTGCCGTGAATGAAATTGGGCCAAAAAATCCGGGAGATACGTAACGTTGAGGGTGTCGCTCTGGCCCCGGTAGCGCAACTCCAGTTCCCCGGCCAGGGTCAGGTCCGCAGTGGGCCAACCCTCCCGGTCTATTGCCGCCAGCCCTTCCTCTCTCAAGGTGCGGAATTCCTCTTGCAGCCTGGCCCAGGTCAAATGCGTCCCGGAAAGAAGGAGGGTCCGGGTCAAGTCCCGGCGCAGGCCCGCCAGGGCCATGCCCCAGGCGGAGAGGACCCCGGCTTGGGCGGGGACCAGGATGCGCTTGAGGTCCAGTTCCCAAGCCAGCTCGCAGACCTGCAAGCCCGCGGCTCCGCCGAAGCAGCAGAGGGTGAACTCCCGGGGATCAAAGCCCCGCTCCAGGCTCACCGCCCGCAGGGCTTTGGCCATATGGCTGTTGGACACCCGGATAACGCCTAAGGCCAACTCTGCCGGTCCCACCCCGAAAGCCGCAGCCAGCCGGATCATGGCCCGCTCCGCGGCCCCCGTGTCCAGGGGCATGCGCCCCCCCAGGAAATTCTCCGGACGAATCCGGCCCAAGAGGAAATGGGCATCGGTAACAGTGATTTCCTCCCCCCGGCCGTAGCAGACCGGCCCGGGGTCGGCTCCGGCGCTTTTGGGCCCCACCCGGAGCGCCCCGCCCCGATCCTTAAAGGCGATGGAACCGCCGCCAGCGCCCACGGTATGGATATCCATCACCGGAATACCCAGGGGATAGCCTTCCAGGAGATATTCCCGGGTAAAGGGAATCTCCCCGGCCAGCAGGGCCACGTCTGTGGAGGTACCCCCCATGTCCACGGTGAGGAGGTTGCCTATCCCCAACTCCTGCCCCAAGCGCCAGGCCCCGTAAACGCCCCCCGCGGGGCCGGATAAAACGGTCTGGAGACCCCAGGACCCGGCCTGGGCCGCGGGGAGAAACCCGCCGTTGGATTGCTGGATATAAAGGGAGCCCCCGGGCAGGCGCCGGGACCAGTCCGCCAGATAGCGCTCCAGCACCGGCCCCAAATAGGCGTTGAGCACTGTGGCCGCGATGCGTTCATATTCCCTGATTTCCGGAAGCACGCGGCTGGAGATGGAGAGGGGCAGGCCCAAATCGGTCAGGTTTGCCGCCAGAAGCTCTTCATGCTCAGGATGGGCGTAAGCGTGGAGCAGGCAGACGGCCACAGCCTCAGGGGCCAGTTCCTCCACCCGGTTGCGCACCCGGGAGATTTCTGCGGGAGCCAGGGGGGTAATTACCCGGCCATCCGCCCCCAGGCGCTCTTTTACCCCCAGGACCTGTTCCCGGGGTAAAATCTCCGGGGGCTTGGCCACTTGTAAAGTGAAGAGTTCCGGCCTGGTCTGGCGGCCGATGAACAAAATATCCTCGAAGCCGGCGGTGGTCAAGAGCGCCACCTTGGCCCCCTGCCGCTCCAGGAAGGCGTTGGTCCCCCGGGTGGTGCCGTGGACCACCTCCACACCCTCCAGACCCTGGGGGAGCAAGGCGGAGACTCCGTCAATAATCGACTTTAGGGGATCTGCCGGGGTGGAAGGGACTTTATGCACCCTGCCCTCCCCTTCTCCCAGGAGGACGAAATCGGTAAAGGTGCCGCCGCTGTCGATGCCGAGACGCATAAATGATTATTATACTTGCAACTGAGTTGAATCTGCATTATTTTTCCTGATATGAGTGACTTGTGTGATTTTCCCCGATTGCTGGCCCGACATGGCGTGAAGCCCACGGCCTTGCGCCTGGCGGTCCTGGAGGTCCTGGGGGCCGCTTCCAAGGCCTTGCGGGCCCAGGAAATCTTGGAGACCATCCGGGCGCAGCGCCGGGTCAATAAAGTCACCGTCTATCGCATCCTGGACGATTTCACCCGCCGGGGTATTCTCCGGCGGCTGGCCCTGGAGGACCGGGCCTCCCATTATGAGCTGGCCTGCGAGCACCACCCGCCCCACCCTCATTTCCAGTGCCATAACTGCGGCCAAGTGCAGTGCCTGGAGCCCGCGCCCCTGGAGCGCATGTGGGCGGAACTTAAAGGTCCCCTGGGCAACCGGGCCGACCGCATCGACGTCCGGGTGGAGGGGGTGTGTCATAAGTGCCGGGAATTAAGCTGAGAAAGGCAACCGAGTTGCGCAAAAACCTGTTTCCTGTTTTTTGTTTTCTGCTTTCGATTTTCATGGTATTGGCCGGGAATACCGCGGCTAATGCCGCCAAAATCCCGGTGGTGGCCTCCATTGTGCCCTTGGGGGATTTTTGCCGCCAGCTGGGGGGAGACCGGGTTACGGTGCAGGTGCTGATTCCCCCGGGAGCCAGTCCCCACATCTTTGAGCCGCCCCCTTCGGTGATCGCCCGGGCCGCCCAGGCCCGTCTTTTCGTCTATACCGGCGCGGGCCTGGAACCCTGGGCCGCCAAGCTTCTGGCCTCCCGGTCCAGTAAAAACCTGGAGGTGGTGGAAGCCGTCCAGGGCCTTAGCTTGATTAAGGAGGCGGGTGGACACCACCATGGTGAGACATTGGGGGAAAAACAGCATCACCATGCATCAGCCTCCGGTACGAAAAAGGCCCACGATACCCATGAGGTTCACCGCCATGCAGTCGGCAACCCTCACGTCTGGCTGGTCCCGGTGCTGGCCCAGGACATCTGCCGCCGGATCGCCGCCTCCCTGATCCGCCTGGACCCCGGCCAGCGCCGCTATTATGAAGAACGCCTCCAGGATTATCTCCAGAAACTGGCGGCTTTAAACCAGGAGGTCCAAAAACAGGTGGCCTCCTTCCGGGTCCGGAAATTCGTCTGCTTTCACCCTTCCTTCAGCTATTTTGCCCGGCGCTATGGTCTTCAGGAAGCAGGGGTGATCGAACTTTCTCCGGGCCGGGAGCCCACCCCCCGCCATCTCCAGAAAATCGTGAACGCCATCAAAAAGAATGGCATCCGGGTGGTCTTCGCCGAGCCCCAGCTTAATCCCCGGGTGGCGGAGGTCATTGCCCGGGAAGCAGGGGTTAAGGTATTGCTTCTAGACCCGGTGGGGGGGAGGCCTCCTTATGGGGAAAATTACCTGCAACTGATGCGCTACAATTTGGGCATCATGACCCAGGCCATGAAATGAGGGCGCCATGCCGGAAGTAGCCGTGGACCTCCGGGATGTGTGGGTCTTTTATAACGGCCTGCCCGCGTTGGAGGAAGTCAATCTCGAGATTCAGACCGGCAAATACGTGGGCGTCCTGGGTCCCAACGGCGCGGGCAAAAGCACCCTGCTCAAGGTGATCCTGGGCCTGCTGGTTCCAGCCCGGGGGCAGGTCCGGGTCTATGGGGAAATACCGCAAAAGTTGCGTCACCGGGGAGAGGTGGTGGGGTATCTCCCCCAGCGTCCCCTGAACAATCCCCATTTTCCGGTCTCGGTCTTGGACGTGGTGCTCATGGGCCGCTATGGCCGGGTGGGGCTGGTGCGCCGGCCCAGCCTCCGGGATCGGGAAATCGCCCTGATGAATCTGGAGCGGGTGGGTATCCCCCACCTGGCGGGCAGAACCATCGGCGAAGTCTCCGGGGGGGAACAACAGCGGGTCTTCATTGCCCGGGCCCTGTGCGTGGAGCCCCGGCTCCTGGTGCTGGACGAACCCACGGTCTCTCTGGACGCCTGCGCCCAGGACGAGGTTTTCGAAATGGTTAACCGGCTCAAAGACGAGTTGCAACTTACGGTGCTCATGGTCTCCCACGATATCGGCGGGGTGGCCCGCCACGTGGACGACATCGTCTGTATCAACCGCCGCATTCACGTGCACCAGGCCCCACCCATCGGCCGTCTGGGGCTGGAGAGCGCCTTCGGCTGCAGCGTGGAGTACCTCTTTCACGGCGAGATCCCCCACCGGGTAGTAAAGGTGCACGATGACTGAGCTCCTGAGTATGGGCTTTCTGCAGCGGGCCTTGCTCGCCGGGATCATGGTCAGCCTCTTGTGCGGGGTGCTCTCCGTCTTTGTGATCCTCAGGCGCATGGCCTTCATCGGCGTGGGCGTCTCCCACTCCGCCTTCGGCGGGGTGGCCCTGGGTTTTCTGCTGGCCGTGGACCCTCTATGGACCGGCATCGGCTTTGCGGTCCTGGTAGCCCTGGCCATCGAGTGGGTTCAGACCCACAGCCGGGTGGAAGAAGACACCGCCATCGGCATCTTTTTCGCGGCCTCCATGGCCCTGGGGTTGGTCTTTCTCCACCTGTCCCGGACATACAACGTCGACGTCTTCGGTTTTCTTTTCGGCAATATACTGGCCATCGGCCAAAAGCAATTGGTGGAAATATTAGTGGTGGCCACCGTAGTTTTGGCGGTCACCCTGGCCTTTTACAAGGAATTGGTCTTTTTGAGCTTTGATGAAGAGATGGCCTGGGTCAGCGGTGTGCCGGTGAGGGCCTTGCGCTACCTGTTTCTGGTAATGCTGGCCCTGGTAATCATTACCTCCATTTACCTGGTGGGCATCATCCTGGTGGCGGCGCTGCTGGTGATCCCCGGGGCCACCGCCCAGAATTTGACCGGACATATCCGGGGGATGATCATCACCTCCGCCGGAGTGGCCGTGGGCGGCGCGGTGGGGGGGATCTCCCTCTCCTGCTTACTGGATTTTCCCACCGGGGCCACCATCGTGCTGCTGCTATCCCTGGTTTATCTGGCGACTATCATGGTTCCCCGGCTGCATTCTCATAAATGAAGGTAGTTCCAGGAGCAGGGCCTGACCGAGACAACGAAAACCTGCCCTTCCCCCGACTTCACTTTTCCTTCCCATATTGTCAAGGCCGGTGACAGTGATTAGTTTGTCTGCAAGCTCTAGCCCTTTTTCTTTATTAAAAGCTGATTACCCGGGCCAGGAGGCGCGGCCCGGATAAATCATAAGGTCTAAAAGGAGACGGATCATGAAATACCGTATCGCGGCAGGCTTGCTGGGATTCATCCTACTGCTCATCTGTGGTTGCGGTGGCGGCGAAGTCGCCCCCCAGAAGGCCAAGACCACCCTGGTTAACCCCCAGGGCCAAAAAGTGGGAGAGGCTACCCTGGAAGAGACCTCCCACGGGGTCAAGATCATCTTGAAGGTGGAAAATCTGCCTCCGGGAGTGCATGCTTTTCATATTCATGAAAAAGGGCTTTGTAACCCTCCGGATTTTAAAAGCGCCGGGGGCCACTTCAATCCCTTCGGCAAAAAGCATGGCCTGAAGAATCCCCAGGGGCCCCATGCCGGTGACCTGCCCAATCTGGTGGTGGGCCAGGACGGCAAAGAGACCATCGAGGTCATCGCCTCCCTGGTAACCCTCAAGCCCGGGAAGAATTCCTTGTTCCAGCCCGGGGGCACTTCCCTGGTGGTTCACCAGGGTCCTGATGATTATATGACGGATCCCGCGGGCAACGCCGGACCGCGCATCGCCTGCGGGACTATCACCAAATAACAAGGAATATATTACAGACCGGAGCCTTAAACCCCGGCTTTCCTCGAAACGCCGGGGTTTAGGCGTTATTCCGGCAGGCTCGGGCGATCATTGAGGAAAGGCGAATGAACTGGCAGGAAGGGGCGGTGCCCGGTAAAAAAATGGGCGGCAGGAAAAATAAGAGGAAAGGCAGGCGCCCTTGGAAGAAGTATTAGTTACGACCCGCCAAGCCATCAAAGAGCTGCTTCTGGAAGAGCCCCTGTCCAGCCTGGATCTCTCCCAACGCCTCTCGGTCCCGGAAAAAGAAGTTCTGGCCCATCTGGACCATATCGCCCGGGCTCCGGGTCCCGGCCTGCGTTTTCAAATTACCCCGGCGATCTGCAAAAATTGCGGCTTTGCCTTCAAAAAACGGGAACGCCTCACCATCCCCTCCCGTTGCCCCCTCTGCCGCCGGGAGTCCATCAGCCGCCCGCGATTTGCGCTGGTGAAGAAATGAATGTGCGGGAGGGGGCTAAGGGCCAGTGGACCCTTACCCCCTCCCCCAAATCACTATTCCACCGTGACGCTCTTGGCCAGGTTGCGCGGCTGGTCCACATCGGTGCCCCGAAGATCGGCTATATGGTAAGCCAGGAGTTGCAAAGGCACCACCAGGACGATGGGCGAGAGCTCCAGGGACACGGCAGGAACGGTGATGACACTCTCCACCCTTTCCCGGACCTGGTAGTTGTCGGCTTCGGTGAGGGCGATAATGTGGCCGCCCCGGGCTGCGACTTCCTCAATATTGCCTTGCACCTTCTCCAGGACCGGGCTGCGGGAGGCCAGCACCACCACCGGCATCTTCTCATCGATCAAGGCGATGGGCCCGTGTTTCATCTCCCCCGCAGCGTAACCTTCCGCATGGATATAGGAGATTTCCTTGAGTTTCAAGGCCCCTTCCAGAGCGATGGGATAATGCAGGCTTCGGCCCAGATAGAGAAAATTATGGGCGTGCATGTAATTTTTGGCGAGTTCCCGAATTTCGTGGTCCTGGTCCAGGGTCTCCTGGACCCAGGTGGGGAGCTTTAGGAGTTCGGCCAGGCGTCGCTTCACTTCGGGACGGGTGAGCCGGCCCAAGTGGCGCGCCAGGAACAGGGCGATGAGGTAGAGGGCCACCAGTTGGGTGGTGAAGGCCTTGGTAGAGGCCACCCCGATCTCCGGGCCTGCATGGGTATAGAAAACACTGCCCGCATCCCGGGCGATGCTGGAGCCCACGGCGTTGACGATGGCCAGGGTCTTGGCCCCCAATTCCTTGCCCGCGGTGAGGCCGGCCCGGGTGTCCGCGGTCTCCCCGGATTGAGAGATGGAAATCAGGAGGGTATTTTCATCCACCAGGGGCTGACGGTAGCGGAACTCGGAACCCAGGTCCACTTCCACGGGTAGGCGGCAGAGACTCTCCATGATCGTCTTGCCCACCATGGCCGCGTGAAAGGAGGTGCCGCAAGCCACCAGGAAGATCTTTTTCAGGCCCTGGATGTCCTCGGGGGTCAGGTGGATTTCGTCCAGGATCACCTCTCCCAGGTCCGGGTTGATGCGGCCCCGGAAGGTATCGATCAAGGCCCGGGGCTGTTCGAAGATCTCCTTTTGCATGAAGTGCTTGTAGCCCGCCTTCTCCGCCATGGCCGGGCTCCAGTTGATCTGGTGCACCGGCCGTTCGCATTTTTCCCCTGTCCGGTCCAGGAGGAAATAATGGCTGTCCCGCACCACCACGAGGTCGTGGTCTTCCAGAAAGATCACCCGGCGGGTGTAGGGGAGGATGGCCGGGATATCCGAGGCCAGGAAAAATTCTCCTTCCCCCAACCCCAGGATCAGGGGGCTCTCTTTGCGGGCGGCCACTAGCATCCGGGGTTCCTGGGCATTGACGATCACCAGGGCATAGGAGCCCTTGATCTCCATGAGGGTGAGGCGCACCGCCTCCAGGTAATCCACCCCCTGATTCAGGTGCTTGACGATGAGATGGGAGACGATTTCCGTATCCGTCTCCGAGGAGAAGCGATGGCCTTCTTTGAGCAACTGCTCCTTGATTTCCAGGTAGTTTTCAATGATGCCGTTATGGACCACCGCAATCTCCCCCACCTGGTGGGGATGCGCATTGATCTCGGAGGGGCGGCCGTGGGTGGCCCAGCGAGTGTGGCCGATGCCCACCTGGCCGGGCAAAGGCTCCTGGCTCAACAGCTTGTCCAGCTCCATCAATTTGCCCACGCTGCGGCGGATGGCCAGGCCGTTATCGCCGATGACCGCCATGCCCGCGGAATCGTAACCCCGGTACTCCAAGCGTTTCAGGCCGTCCAGGATGATGGGCATGGCCTCCTGGGGGCCTAGATATCCAATAATACCGCACATAATTACCTCAATTATGGAGTTTATAATCGCTTATTTTTATTTGGTGCCAGTTGCCGCCTTGGCAGATCCCGGCTTCTCCCAATGCCAATGCCACGGTTCAAAAGCCACTCCCAGGGAATTGTTTCTGGGATAAGAAAGATAAAAGTTGAATTTATGGGCATGCTGGAGCAACCATTGGTACTCGGGCAGCCTCTCGAAATCTTCCGGGGTCTGCCCCGGGGACTCCCCGTCGATACCCGCAGCATTAATAAAATCGAGGGCATTATTGACGGGATCACCATGTTCGCTATAGCCGGGGAAGGCCACGGCGCGGGCGGTTTCCTGCAAGGAGTATTGGTGGGTCTTAGCCAAATAATAGAGGAAAAGGTAGGCCTGCATACCCGGCGACCGATAGCCGCTATTGATAAAGAGTTCCCGCCCCAGATCCCGCCGCATCTGTGCCATCATTCTCAGGTAATCGTTATAGGAGGCCTCGGGGCAGTATTGACTGCCCGTGGACTTCCCCTGGCCTTTTAGTATATAGGTCCGGGGCGGAACCTTAACCAGGTTACCGGGCTGCTCCAGGGTGTGGAACGGTCCTTTGAAGCCCAATTCCCCAGGATCAATGGCAAAAATGCGCTCTACCATCATTTTCTCAATAAAATTCAACTGGTTCATTAAAGAATTATATTCCATCCGGGGCTGTTTTTCCCCCGAGGGAGCCTCCACCTGCTTTTCCCATTTGGCCACCACCGCGGCCACCACATAGCGCTGCAGAGGGTTCAAACGCTCAAAGTTGGGTTTGGTATAGAACGCGTAACCACTTACCACCAGTACCGCCAGAACCAATCCCAAGATAGCCAGGGGCACAAACCGGCCCTTTGTCCGGACAGAGGCAAGCACCCGGACTATCCTTCTTCTTCCTTTTTCTTGCCGATGAGCCGCCGTTCCAGGTTAACCTGCCGGGCCCGGGAGATCCCCAGCTTGCCGGGGGGCACGTCCTTGGTGATGGCGGAGCCCGCGCCCACGTAAGCGCCGGCGCCGATGGTCACCGGGGCCACCAAGGCAGTGTTGCTGCCGATGAAGGCCCCTTCTTCGATGGTGGTTTTGTGCTTCCTGGCGCCGTCGTAGTTGCAGGTGATGGTGCCCGCGCCCACGTTGGTCTTGGCCCCCACCTCCGCGTCTCCCAGATAAGTGAGGTGTCCGGCCTTCACTCCCTCGTGGAGCACCGATTTCTTCACTTCCACGAAGTTGCCCACGTGCACCCCTTGCCGCAAGTCGGCGCCGGGCCGCAGATGAGCACAGGGGCCGATATCCACCCCGGAGGCGAGACGGCTCTTGGTGATAACGCTGCCCATTTTGACATGGACCTTATCTTCCAGGGTGGAATCTACAATCTTGACCGAAGCTTCGATGAGACAATTTTCGCCGATAGCCGTGTTGCCCTGGAGATAGACATTGGGGTAGATCACCGTATCCCGGCCAATGGTCACCCCGGTCTCGATATAAGTGGACTCGGGGTCCATGAGGGTGACTCCCTGGTCCAGGTGCCGGGCGTTAATTTTGCGCTTCACCGTCTGGGTGGCCGCGGCCAGTTCAGCCCGGCTGTTGATGCCCAGGAGGCTATCTATATCCGGGTCAATCAGGGCCTCCACGGTGCGGCCCTGGTCCCGGGCAAGGTGAATCAGGTCGGTGAGATAGATTTCCCCGGTAACCGGGCTCTTGGGGATTTGAACGAGCGCTTCCCGGAGAAAAGGTGCTGCAAAACAATAAGCCCCGGTGTTGATCTCCCGGATGGCCAGAATCTCCGGGCGGT
>ENA-OSEO01002128-OSEO01002128.1-sediment-metagenome-genome-assembly--contig:-NODE-2128-length-30043-cov-5.951245_pt1 | contig 30043 bp, 23 predicted proteins | sample MGYA00237883_ERZ534232 | MGnify/ENA metagenome assembly ERZ534232 | reverse complement strand
CTATCGTACAAAATAAGAGCTATCTTGTTGCGGCGGCAGAAATCGGCTATGTCGGTCGGCGTGAACCGAAAATCCCGCGGCATGACGACGCAATCGGAACCCGCGTAATAAGCAATCCGGTAATCCGCACTCAGGATAACCGGAATTCGTCCGTTGTGATATTCTCTTAAATTAGGCAGAGTGCCATAGAACGGGTATGTTTCGCGGTTAGCCCTTATCCATCGGCCAATTTCCATCAGCATCTTGTCTTCTTTGAGCTTCCCATGGCTCTTGAAGAAATCGCATTCCTTCTGCGCCAACATTGCCAAAATAAATACGGCTACGCACGCTAAAAGCTTCATGCGAGCTTTGGTAAACACCCGATAACCACCGAGCATAGTGCCCATAGCGACCATTCCCAATGCAGCCAAGTGAAGATAGAGTGGGATTGTGCTTTGAAAGTAGCGCGAATTGCATACAGATGTGGGAAAGAAAATGGCAAAGTTCAGACCGATAAAAACGAGGGGGAAAAAGTCGGTGCGCAATAAGGTCTGACCACTTCGCCATTGATGAAAAATGCCGATACAGGCAAGCAACAGAAACGGCACATAGAGGCCTTTTAATGATTTCTCCATATTTTTCAACCAAGGAATATCTCCAGCTCGCTTCGCGACCTTCTTAGCCCGGGCATCCTCCGGGATCTGGAAATCATTCTTGCTCGTATCGACGGCTGAAGCACTGGCGTCACTGAATATGGCTCCCTTCAAATTGTCGAGCAATCTGTAAAGCCTGATTTGAGAGGTGTGAGTGACAAAATAACCCGTCCGGCTCGTTTCATATGCAACCCAAGGGAGCGTGACGACCGCTAGAACGGAGGCAGCTGCCATAAATGAGAAGATGGGCATCCTTAATGAAGAGTCTTTTCGGTGCAATTTTTTCCAGAGCGAAAATGCCACAAAAATCATTAAGGACAAAACGACGAATAAGATTCCTTCCCCTCTGGCATAGCTCAAAGCTCCGCCGATAAGTCCGACCATCCCGCCCCAACGCAATCCGCCGTCACTACACCACCTGCAGGTTGCCCATGCCAGCCATGGCAAGAGTCCGAGCTTGCCGGCGTCAATGCCGCCGGATGTCGCCAATTCGACAGTATACGGGCAAACTGCGTAAAGCAGGGTGGCAATGAAGGCGACTCCAGGTCCCCTCAGTTCTCTCGCTAACAGATAGGTTCCTGGCATACCGGTCAGAAAGAGGAGAATTGAAGCGATTTGGTTGGCCAGGAACGGTTTGTTGATGAAATAATTAATAGTTCCCCCCAGTATGGTCAGCAAAGGAGCATAGTCGGCATTGAAAGCACGACCGAAATTCCCTTGCGAAAATTCAACGGTCAGGAGGGCGTAAAGACTGGAGTCCCTGCTGGGCATGGTGAGCCAAAATAAAGAAGGTGCGCAAACAGCGATCGCTAGGAGCAAGAGAAGCAGCATTTGTTTAAGTTCTTCGGTTCGCATTATGTTTCGTAACCTGTGCAACCGTGAGCTAAAAAGAGCGACCTCAGTTCAGGAAGGCAAGCAGCTGAGTTGCGCGCATGGCGTGCGTATGGTGCGCCTGGCAGCGCCTGCGGCCCGCTTGTCCGATAGCCTTCGCTGCGGCCCGGTCGCGATACAATTTTTTTGCCAGCTCATGGAATTCTTGCTCGGTGCGGAAGCTCAGCAACTCTTTGCCGGGTTCAAAAGCCTCTTCCAATTCTTCCACCCATTCAGTCAACAGGCAAGTGCCAGTAGATGGGACACAGAAGGTCTGCAAACTCAGGATCGTAGGCGGGTCGTTCAAGGGCTCCCGCAAAATGTTGACGAAAAGATCCGTTGCGGCGTAGATCTTAACGACTTCTTCACCGATGACGTCCCGAGAGGAGCGCACCAGGGTTCTCAGCCTGGGACTCGCGCACTCGCGTTTCTTGGACCAGCGACGACCCCAAAGATTCAAATCAAGCTCGCAAATACCTTCTAATAGCCTGATGCGCCTGGGCGTCGGCCGCCCCACAAAGCAAACGGGACTGCCGTAGAGCTCGTATTCCCGCGGTTCAAGTGGAATTGGCCGATAGTAGTCGACATCCACGCCATGCGGCAGGTAGGCACAACGAATGCCTTGTTCTCGAAGCTTCCGCTGGCTGATTCGCGACACCGAACATAGCAGGTCGATGTGCTCGAGCCAGCTTAAGGATTCATAGCACTTCCAGCCCGGGCCGTCAAAATCGTAAACGACGATCAAACCACTGTAAATCTCACGAACCGCAGCGAAGTTGAAGCGCGGACGTGCAATGATAAAGATTGCGAGGTCCGGTTGGAATTCACCCAGAACCTTTTCCAGGTTGCGCTGTCGACGGAGCTCCAGCATTGACTTCGGCAAACCGAATGGCGCCCAAGATTGCTCCATCTTCCTGTAATCGGCCAATCGAATGCTGTGCCCTATTTGTTTGAATCCTGCTGCGAACTGACGAAGATGAATCCCCATCCAGCTCGCTTCCGATCCGACTATCAAAATCTTCATACCAGAGGCCCTCGGTGCTCGTTTCCCGACCACCTGCACCATGTCCGCAGAAAGGAGTCTTCAAAAGCTTCATTCCCGTTTGTCTTTTTCAGATCTACCAGGAACCGCACTATATCTTTGCGTGCCTTTTGCGCTTTGAGCCTGACGAAGACCTTGCTGCCGTCCAGATCGCTAAGTGTGACGTGAAATCTACCATGCATCTCACTGACAAGAATGTTCGGCCATTTGAGATCTCCATGAAAGCCGCCGAACCGGTGCATATTGCCGATAGTGACAGCTATTTTGCTGAGCACCCGCTGTTTGCTTAAATCATCCAAACGCGGCCATACATCGCAAAATCGATTGCCATGTATGTATTCATAAAGAATGTATGATTTTTCCAGCAGTCCAAAACGTCGCTCTTCCAGGCAAGCCAACGCTTGGGGGACAGGAACGTTCCTTACCGTAAGGCCCCAGGTGGCAAACCAGGTTCGGATCGCACGAGAACGACGAAAAGCGTTGCGAGCTCTGTACAGGTTCCCCTTGCAATTATACCGTTTCAAGAAGTAGCTTTGCCCGTTGATCTGGACTTTCGCCGCCCTAACGGTACGACCGTCCTTGAGCACCACGCCTGCATTCAAGACATCATCGGGATCTGGCAGCAGAACGTTCAATGCCTTTTCAATTTCAGGGCACCTGACTCGATAAATGTTGAAATTTCTATATCTACTTTTGATGAATCTCGAATTGGTCCGCAGGCATCGACTCGCCTTTTTCTTCCAGACCCGGTGCGAGATTTTAAGGGCGATGCGTTTGATTTCCTCTGCTCTGCCCAATTCATTTCTTATGTGTTGTTGTCCCGAGTAGGATTTCAGAAAACGAAAGCGCTCCGAAGAGCTGCTGAGAGACCAAAAGGTGCACAGAAGAAGGGCCAGATTTTGGTTCGCTGCTTTTTCGCTGAGAGCAGCATCACTCAATATCACGCGGTCGACATCCAGAAGATAGAAGCGGGCTCGATTTTGACTTTCGACCAGAATGTTGCCCACATGAAGATCGGTGTGCTGAACTCCTTTGTTGTGAAGTGTCTTGATAAAGCCGGCGAAGTCGCGGATGAATTTCTGCTTGATAGAGACGGCCCCATTCCAGGTGATGGCGGGCATGAATTCCTGCAGCGATAAGGCTTCCCTCACCATCTCGGTCAACAGCAGGTCGCGGCGCAAAAGGCCGAACCGTTTGACAACTCCGAACGCAAGCGCTTTTGGTACATTGACTCCGCGACTGCAAAGCTCTAGATTAATGCTCCCTTCCTTGCAGGCATTTCCGTTCGCAAGGGTTTTCATCATGGAGCGTAAGCCCTTATAATAAATTTCTTTGACGAAGATCCCCTCGGGTGAACAGATTACCAGGCGTTTCCGGGAGGATTTGATAATCTCACCGGCTATCGATTGTGCGGCATGGCATGCTGGAGGGCATGAGCCATGTCGGCAGTACAGCCAGTTCACCCCATCCAACGAAACACTGGCTAGTCGCATTCGATCGTCTCGAATCGGCCGAGGGGTGTTAACGACTTGATCGTTTGCTGCTTCAGGCATGAGTAACTCGGTTCTTGAGGTGCCTTCCGGCAACATCCTTGCCCGGTTTGGATTTTTCTGCAAATACTTGACGACACACTTCGAGGGTTTCCAGGGCATTCCTCGCGGGTGTGTACTCAAGAGCCGTCTCCCTTGCCGCGCGGCCCATCTCTTTGAGCCGAGTGAGATCCGAGCATAGCCGCAATAGATTTGCTAATTCACTAAAATCGTTTGGATTATTCAATACATATCCATTCTCCCCGGCGCGAATGAGCTCCGAAGCTCCGCTGGAACAGCTGGTGATCACGGCTATGCCGCATGCCATGCCTTCTATGCACACGTTGCCGAATGAATCGTATAGAGTTGGCAGAACCACCAGGTCGGCTATCCCGAAATATGGCAAAACATCATTGGTATGCCCGACAAAATGCACCCGGTCCGACAGGCCGAGTTTTTCAGCAAGTTTAGTATAGGTTTTGGGATTTCCCCGGCCGACTACCGCCAGATTGAAACATGGCTGGTCGGACCTTATCAATCCGAGGGCGCGCAGCAGTGTGGAAAGCCCTTTGCGCTTCCAGTTGTTTGAGACGAAAAGGATGAGAGGAGTATGCTCTTCTATTCCAAGCTCCCTCCTGACTTCAGAGCTCGCTGCGGTGGCATTCCGAGGATTGAAAATCGCATGGTCAACCCCGTGATAAATGACTCTTATGCGGCTGCTTGGAACGCTCCAATATTTCTCTACGTGTTTCTTGCATAGCAGGGAATTGGCCACGATGATTTTGTTGTTTCTCTCATCGTAGAGGCGGCGTTCCAGATAAACATTTGCGAGATGAATGGGCCTTGACAGGTAAGCCGCCCAGCGCAGGGGCGCAAAAGGGTAGCGCACGCGCATCCAATGGCGGTAAACTCCTCCTCCCGTCAGATACAGGTCTTGAGGATAGACCTGCGTCAGGGCGTAAACCACATCAAAATATTCTTTTTCGATGATTCTTTTCGCGTTTTGGCAAAAAGATATCACCTTCAGCCAGGACGGTTTTGATCGCATGCTCACCGGGTGAAAGCGAAGCCCGGCTGGTCCGTCCAGTTCATGGCGGTTTGCCAGTATGTGAACTTCATGGCCTTCGTCCACTAACGCACGACTGAGATCTACGGCGTAGCGTTCCGCCCCTCCCTGGTACAGGGAGTAATGTTTGATCACCAGAGCAATCTTCATTCAGTCAGTTTCCGTCGCTTCCAGACCTCCGTCTGCCGGCCGTCCCTTTATGTGCCACTTCAGGATGGCATTGTACACCACTGGTTTTTCGTTCGACGCAGCGCCTGCAAAAAATATTGCTATACCGGCTGCACCGGCCAACAAAATATCGATCGAAAGCCGGGTGATAAGACCAACCTGCAGAATGTATCGGGTGATCAGGCCAAAATGCTTTCGGAAATAAGTGTACCTGGAGCGCCAGTATTCAATGCGAGCTCGAACGTTGACGTTAGCTGCGGTCTTGCCCTGTAGATGAATGATGGAGTGTCGCGGGTCGAAAACCACCTTCCAGCCGGCCTCTTGCATCCGCATGCACCAGTCGGTTTCTTCGAAGAAGAAAAAATAGTCCTCGTCCAAAAGTCCCACTGCATCAACTGCGTCCCTTCGGACCAGCATGCATGACCCGATAACAGCGTCCACCTCGATGGGAGTGGTGATTTGATGTTCTTTTCCGGGGTATTTGGAGGGAAATAAGGCCCTTAGAAGACTCTTGTTGGTGAGCTCCGTTAAAAGCGATGGAAAACTACATATTGAATTCTGTTTGCTGCCGTCACTGTTGAGGAGCTGCAGGCCTGCAATGCCTATGCATGGGTCGTTCCGCATTGTCTCAAGCAAACCTTCTATGGCGCCTTTCTTAACCATCGTGTCCGAATTCAGCAGCAGAAAGAATCGCCCGCCTGCAGCACGCATAGCAAGATTATTGGCACGGGCAAACCCCAGGTTCCTCTTGTTTTCGATCAGTTTAATCTCCGGGAATTCGCTTCTAACCATCACCACACTGCCGTCGGTTGAACCGTTGTCCACGACGTAAATTTCATGGGAGAGCCCGGTGAGATTCTCGCCCAGGGATATGAGGCATTGCCTCAGCAGGTCCCTGGTGTTCCAGCTGACAATTATGATCGATAAATCGCTCATGGGATCTCACAACGACGTCGGCGGCGTTGGAGAAGCTTCACAGTGTGCCGGGCTATTCGATCGGTTTTGGCAATTATGGACCTGGCCAGAATTTTCTCTGAGGCGCCAAGGGATTTCACACCGAGGTAGCGCAAAAGAAAACGCATACGGTCGGTTCGCGAGATGTCTCCGACGCAGTCGGCCGAATAATTCAGTTGGCCGAGATCCTTTACGATGTATCGTCTCGGGAGTTTGCCGCGATGAACAACGCGTTGCAGGTCGATCAAATAGAGGGTGTGGTCATGGGACCAAAAAAAATGCCCCAAATAGAAGTCCTGATGGCACATGCCGTTTGCGTGCAGACGACGGGCAATCTGGGCCACTTCGCTAATGATCGATCTCTTCCATTTGCGCGTGGCAAGGGAAAGCCCATCCGGGAGCTTTTTTTCAGCGACCCTTTCCAGTGACTCCGCTCCGTAGATCTCTTCGGTGAGAATGAAGGATGCGACCTCCAGGCCGAGTATCCGCTTCTCGCCCATGGCAATAGGTTTCACCGTGCGAATTCCAAGCCGTTCTACTGCGAGAATGTTCTCCCACTCGGCGACCGCATTTCTTTGAGGCCAACCGAGGTGCAGAATGGTTTTGATAAACTCACGCCAGTCGAACCGGTTTCTTTTTAAATAAAAAGCCCGCCCGTTGAGCTCCAGACGCGTCACCGTTCTTCCCCTTTGCAGGGTAATCAGCTCTCCCCCCGGAAAGCCCATAAAGCTGGAAAAGTCCACGAAGCCGCTTCTTTCGAGAAGCAGGGATTGGTCTTCAATTCGCGTCATGGTGTGTACCGACAAGGTCATTTTCAAATCGACCCAAGATCAAATGACATCAACCCCAAGCAGTTCCTCTAACGCGGCAAACGCCTCACCTGCCGAAATCGAGCTCAAACAGATTCTGTCTGCGCATTCGCCTTTTTTGCAAGGGCTACAATGGACCTCTTTGCGCAGAATTTTGAGCCTTTCCGGCGGTCCGCTCGGTCCGAATATTTCAATGGGTGTGGGACCCCAGACGGCAACCACTTTCAGCCCGACCGCCGTCCCCAGGTGCAAAACGCCGCCATCGGATGCAACCAATGCATCGGCCTGCTGCAGTAAGGCGGCAATCTGCAGACTATCGCCCCATCCAACAGCGTTCATGCACTTTGGGCCCAATCGCGCCACGAACTCTTCCGCCACGGCTCTTTCGCTCGGGCCGGAGCCGACCATTACTACTGTCGCGCCAAGCCTTGCAATCAACATTTGCCCCAATTCCAGGAACCTCTCAACATGCCACAATTTTGTTGCAGTCCGATTCACCTCCTCGAACGAAACCCCTTTTCGACTGATGCGCTGACAGCCTACATGGAAGGCAATCCTCGGTCGGGCGATTGAAGCTGCTTGGTTTTGTGCGCGTTCGAGGGCGCTTCTTGGCAGCCGTATCGCTGGAAATAAGCCGATCGGTTGCTTGGAGCTGTGAGCAGCCGGAAACGATCTGACCATCGACTGTAGATGCTGCGCTGTTTTGCGCAATCCGGTAGTCGGTTCGATCAGAATTGTCGGGATTTTGGTGCTCGCCAGTAGTTTGCGCATGGATCTTTTTTCATCCAGAACAATCGCGGCATCAAAATTCTTTTGATTGATCCCGTGCACCATTCGCCACTTTTTTAGCAAATTCCAGGAGCCGGCCGAAAGCTCCATCTTCTTAACCTGATTGTCGAGACCCGCCAAGATTGGCGCCGCATAATCGAAACAAAGCACGGTGAGCTCTCGAATGGATTCACATGCAAGAAGATAATTTATCGCAGGAAATGCAAATAAGAGATCACCCAGTCGAAGAGCACCCGTGAGTAGCAGATTCAGGCCGGATGTTTTCTGCAAGATCTCCACTGCTTTCTTATCAAGCACTCTTTCTCGATAACTCAATGCAAATTCAAGTTCATCATGCATGCTGCCACACCTCATTCCCACGCTACTGCACACCTCGTTCCCACGCTCCCGCGTGGGAACGCATACAGGGGCTGAGCTGGACAGGTTCCCACGCAGGAGCGTGGGAACCAGAAGAACCAGAAGAAGGTTCATTGTACAACAATTTCCATGTACTGGCCACGACACGCTGCGCAAGCGCGCGCTGCGGGAGACACTCATGTTGCGGCATGGTCTCCTGACCGTGCCGCTTTCTTGACCGAAGGTCTAAACTTAGTGGGTATTTCCCCGAGGAGACATCCGGCGTGCAGGTGGCACGGTCAGGAGACCGTGCCATAACAACGTGAAATTCAATGTTCATCATGCATGCTGCCACACCTCGTTCCCACGCTACTGCACACCTCGTTCCCACGCTCCCGCGTGGGAACACACCTCGTTCCCACGCTCCTGCGTGGGAACGCATATGAGACTCCATCCGGGTTAATCCGTGGCCAGCCGTACCTCAAATCGAGGCTTTCATGAATTGAATGTCGAACAATCGACGATACTCGCCGTCCCGGGACAACAAATAACTGTGCGTGCCCTCCTCGACGACTCTGCCGTTGGAAATCACTAAAATGCGATCGGCCTTCTGGATGGTGGAGAGCCTGTGGGCGATTACAAATGTCGTTCTGCCTTGCATGAGGTTTTCCAAAGCCATCTGAACCTCGAGCTCCGATTCGCTGTCAAGGGAAGAGGTGGCCTCGTCCAGTATGAGGATCGGAGCATCCTTCAAAATGGCCCTGGCAATGCACACTCGTTGCCGCTGGCCGCCCGACAGCATCACCCCTTGTTCTCCTATTATCGTGTCGAAGCCCTGTGGCAGCTGTTCTATGAAATCATATGCATAGGAGGCCTGTGCGGCCGAAACGATCCCTTCATCGTCTGTGTTGAGATTGCCGTAAGCAATATTGTTGCGCACTGTGTCATTGAACAAAAAGCTCTGCTGGGTGACGATGGCGATTTGCCCCCTTAGGGAGCGCAGCGTAACTTCTCGAATGTCTGTGCGGTCGATCAGGATGGCCCCCTGGGTGACGTCGTAGAAGCGTGGAATGAGGTTGACCAGAGTGGTTTTACCTCCCCCGCTGCTCCCTGCCAAAGCCACCATCTGTCCGGCCGGCACCGACAGGTTTATCTCCTGAAGCACCATTTTGTCATTATAAGCAAAGCTCACGTTGCGAAATTCGATTCCCTCCCGAATGGGCGGCAAATCAACGGCGTCGGCTTTTTCCAGCAGCGAGTTGCTTTCGCCGAGGATGGCGTACACTCGTATGGCTGATGCAATTCCCTTTTGCACGACGGTATTTGCTTTGCTCAAACTCTTCACCGGCCGGTAAAGCATCAGCAGACCGCCCAGAAATGAAAAAAAAGTGCCGGGAGTTGAGGCTCCCTGAATGACCTGGTAGCCCCCGTAACCGATCACGAGGGCGATGGCCAATGCTCCGATGAGCTCCATCAGAGGTGAGGAGAGAGCATCGATCCATTCGGATTTCAGGTAATAACGTAAAACCCGTTGGTTTCGGTCCGCGAATCGCTGCTTTTCATAATCCTCCATCCCGAATGCCTTGACAATCCGGGTGCCGCTGAAAGTCTCATGCAGAATTATGTTGAGGTCCGCCATTGTTTCCTGCCCTTTGGTGGCGAGCTTGCGTAGTCTCGAGCCGAACTTGAAGAGCGGATAAAACGCCAAAGGCAGAATGAAAACGGCGATTGAAGCGAGCTTCCAATCCTGATAAAAAACAACAAAGATCAATCCGATGACGCTGAAAGAATCTCTGATAAGACCCGTAAAACCTCTAGTGACAGCATTTTGAATTTCATTCACGTCGTTGGTGATGCGGCTCATCAAAAGACCGGTGGAGGATCGGTCGAAAAACGCAAGGGGCATGTCCTGGATATGATTGTAGAGCTGCTGCCGCAGGTGCGCCACCACGGATAGCCCGACCGATTTCAGGTAGTAGTCGTTGCCCCACTGGCACAGAGCGTTGATCAGGGCGACTACAAGAAAAACCACCGGTATGATTTGCAGCATGGTCAGGTTTTTTTCGATAAAAATGTCGTCCATTGCCGGTTTGATAAGGTAAGCCGTGGCGGCAGTCGCACCTGCCGCCCCGAGCATGCAGAACACGGCAAATGCCAGCCTGCGGTAGTGAGGTTTCAGCAGGCCGACCAGTTGTTTTAGTGCAAATTTTTCGATTGGACCCATCCAGGCCATGATGATTAAATTCCGATCATGCCAAGTATTACAGCTCATCGCAGATTAGCGTGTGTCGCGTACCCCGATCGCGACAGGGCGCCGCTGCTATCGCAAAGCAGAGATCCATCAGATGGAAAGATCTCACCGTTAACGAATATAGTGTTTTCAAATGCTTCTTTTCAGAAGGGCATAAACGGCCTCCGTTGCTTCCTGGACCTCAAGGCTGTTGCTGCAGTTGGCGTCCCTTGGGCAGTCCTTGAGAAGGCAGGGGGAACACTCCAAAGGGGATTGAAAGGTGATGTGGTCCTTGCCTCGGGGACCATTGCGCCGTCTGTCCGTTGCTCGATAAAAGGAAACGGTGGGTGTTCCCAGTGCCGCTGCAATGTGGACGGGTCCGGTATCCCCCCCGATAACAACATTCACCTGCGCCACTAAAGCCATGAGCTCCCTGAGCTCACCCCTGGGCCACACAAGACAGCCTTCAGGTATCTGGCTTTTAATTTTTTGTACATCCGCAAGTTCTTCTTTGCTACCCCATGAAAGCAATAGAAATATTTCGTCGTTTTTGTTAAGTACGGCCGCTAGTTGCATCCAGAAATCGAGTGACAGGCATTTGGTTTTCCAGGTGGTTCCGGGGTGCATAAGAACCAACTTCTTGCCTGTAACCCCTGCTTCGCGTATTCTTTCTCTCTTTTCAGAGAGGGTGACAGTGTCGACGGACAACGAATTGGAGTCAGGACCCAAAAATCCCCCGGGAAAGGCAGTTGCAGCCAACCTCAACGCACGGTCGGTAATATGATGATCCATGCCGGTAATAGCTACGCGTCGATTGGTTGCCAGTAGATTGAGCCACTCCCGAACAGATCTATTGTCGAAGCCATAGCGCAACGGTGCTCCGGAAAAAAAGGTAAACAGGCCGCTTTTGCTGTTTCCCTGCAAATCCAGAACGACGTCGTATTTTTCCCGCCGTAACGACCATACTACGTTCCGGATGCCTGCGCAGGCATCAATCAGTCGACCGGGCTGCCGCCAAAGCTTGGTGTCAATGATATGAATGGTGCGCAGAGATTGCTTGGCCTCGAGCAAAGGGGCGAACGGTTTTTCCACCAGCCAGTCAATCGTCAATCGCGCATCGGCGCTATGAAGATAATTCACGACGGGAAGAGCATGTACGATGTCCCCCAAAGCGCTGGTTTTAACGATCAAGACCTTCATCGGTTCCTGTCCAACAAGCTTCGGGCCCCCTCCATCACCTCCTCCACGCTGATGGCGGTCATACAGCGGTGGTCGGTGGGGCAATGCCGCATCAAACAGGGAGCGCAATCCGTTTCATGTCGAAGAATTCGAGAAAGACTGCCGACCGGGGAGGTGGTGGTGGGATCCGTCGGGCCGAACAGAGCGACGACGGGGATGCCCATCGCAGCGGCTATATGCATGGGGCCCGAGTCATTCGTCAGCAGCAGACGGCAGTGCGAAAGCAAAGCCATTAGTTGACGAATGGAGGTTTTTCCAATCAGATTCAAGTGGGGAGCGTGCATTAGTCTCGAAATATGACTGCCGATTAAGATCTCTCCGGGACCACCCAGCAGAAGAAGATGCGTCCCAAACTCCTTGAATAGTTTGTCTGCCGTGACTGCAAAACGATCCGGAAGCCAACGTTTAGCCGAGCCATAGGCTGCTCCCGCATTGACGGCCACCCACGTGCGGTCCGCAAGTTTTTCTCGAGCCCACATCATCTCTTCTTTCGTGCAGTAAAGAGAGAGTCGGCCAGGGTCGTTTTTGATGCCGGCATGATTGAGCATGTTGAGATAGTAATCGACATGATGCAAGCGCCTTTCCCGGCGACCTACGGGGACGCCGTGAGTGAGGAGCATTCCACGACCGTCCGTACGATAGCCTATGCGGTTCGGGATACGGGCCAACCAGGCCATGATTGCAGCTTCGATGGCATTTTGAAACAAGATCGCTAGATCGAAGCTCTCTCTGCGCAAGTTCATGCTGAATCGCAGCAAACCGGTTAGTCCCTTGTTCGCATGCTTTTTATCCCAAATCAGAATTCGATCGCAAAAGGGATGCCCGGCGAACAGTTCAGCCACCGCCGGGTTGCCGACCAGCACCATCTCGCAATGGGGAAAAGCCTTACGCACCGCACCCATTGCCGGAACAATCATGACCGCATCACCAAGCCAGTTGGTGGATCTGATGAGAATCTTTTGGACTTTCTCGAAATCTGCGGCGGTCATCGAATGCTGATCCATAGATATCAAAGGGCGGGCAAAAGGCCCGCCCCCGAGTTTAGCTTTTTTCCATCGTGGAGACCATGAAATCTGGATTCTTACCCGTCAAAACAAAGAAATCACGGTTGGATCATGACCCATCCGCCGTTTTCAATTTTAACCATGACCAGCGAGTCTGTGGCCAATCCGTTGTGGTCTTCAGGGGTGAGGTTGTAGATTCCGCTGATCCCGACGTAACCTCTCATCTGTTCAATGGCTTCGCGCAGAGGTTCTGCCTCCGGACCCACTTGCCGCATGGCGTTGGCCAGCAGAAAAATTGCATCCCATGCGTATCCCGAATGGGTGTTTATCGGGTATTCCTTATCGAAATGATACACTTCCTCGTAGAGTTTCACAAAATCCTGGATGACAGCTTTTTGGGGGTCGGTGTCCGGAAGCTGGTCATAAACCATCAGTTTGGTGGAGGGCATAATGCTTCCTTCCGCAGCATCGCCGGCTAGCTCAATGTACTTGGGATCCGGCTGGCCGTGACACTGCACCAACGGCAAGGTTATGGCCAACTGTTTGATGTTTTTGGCGACTTTGGCGCCGGCCGGGCCAATAGTCCAGCAGACGATCACCTGTGGTTTCGTGTCGCGGATCTTGACGAGTTGTGTGGTCATGTCAGCATCTGTCGGTGCAAAGGATTCCGAGGCAACAATCTGCAGGCCATATTCCGGCGCCAGTTTTTCCAGCCATTGCAGACCGTCTTTGCCAAAGGCGTCGGAAGCGGTTAACAAGCCGACCTTCTGCATCCCTTGCGATTTCAGGTACTCATAGATTTTTTTCACTGCAATGGAGGTGCGCTGGGGCGTCTTGAAAGTCCACCGATAGGGCCCGAATTTGCCTCCGGCAATGACGGGATCACCGCCTATCGTCATGAGGATGGGGAGGTGTGCTTTATCCTCGATGTAAGGTTTTACAGCCATGCCGGTACCGGTGCGGGTCGGGCCGATAAGGGCGACGACCTTATCCTTTTCAACCAGCCTTTTGGCAACCATAAGGGCCTTGGTGGGATCGCCTTCGGTGTCCCCGACGATCAATTCCAGCGGGCGACCATTGATGCCCCCCTCCTTGTTGATTTTGTCAACCACCATTTGGGCGACCAGTTTGGTCGGCGTGCCGATTGAGGAGGCCGGACCCGACAGCGCGAAAAATGCTCCAACCTTTATAGGCTCTTCACTGCGCGCTTTTGTTGCTCCCGCAAAATATGCGAGAGAGATTGTCAAAACGGTGACAAGTAACCATTTGCCCATCAAATGTTTTTTGCCCATCATTTCTCCTCCTCTTTTTGGTTGCCAAGCTAGTTGTCCATTGACCGCTGATCGAAGACGCGCTTGCTTTTGCGCTCCGTTCTGGGAAGAGTAGAGTATTCAAGAACCTCCACATGAGCGCGGACCAGAATTTGCTGACGGATTTCAGCCGCGATCAGCTCTGCCAGCTGTTTGTCTGCATCGGGGGAAGGTTCCCGGGTACGCTCCACTTTTAACAACATTACATCGCGACCGTCTTCGCGGCGATAGAGGTGAATCTGGTACTCACTTCCCACTCCCGGGATCTGTGAGAGCACATGGTCGATCTGTCCGGGGTAGATATTTACCCCGCGAAATATGAGCATGTCGTCTGAGCGGCCCAGAAGATGATCGTGCCGTGGAAACGGGTTGCCACAGGGACATGGTCCAGCAATGAAGCGAGTGAGATCGCGCGTGCGATAACGGATCAGCGGGGCAGCCTCTTTTCGCAGCGTTGTCACAACCATCTCTCCAATTTCTCCCGGCTCGACGGGTTCTAATGTCGCGGGATTGAGGATCTCGAGGAGGTAATAATCCGCCCAATAGTGGATGCCCTGATGAGCTTGGCACTCCAGACCGGTTCCGGGTCCGTAAACTTCGGTAAGACCGGGAATATCGTAAAGTTCTGCCACTCCGGTGATTTCCTCAATACGGTCACGCATCTTTTTGCTGTGGCGCTCGGCTCCGAAAATGAACTTTTTCAGTGCAATCCGGTCCTTCAGGCCGCGCTTTTCAATTTCTTCGGCAATGAGCAAGGCCATGGAAGCGGTCGCGCAAAACACAGTGCTCTGCATGTCAACCAGCATCTGGCAATGAATTTCTGTATTCGCAGGTCCGACCGGGATGGCCATGGCGCCGAACCGCTCGCAGCCCAGCTGAAAACCCACTCCGGCCGTCCACAACCCGTAGCCGACCGCTATCTGCACCCTGTCTAGCTTGGACAACCCCGCCAGTTCGTAGCAACGCGCAAACATGGTTGCCCAGTCGTCAATGTCTTTCTGGGTGTATGCGAGCACCTTGCGCTTGCCGGTGGTGCCGGAGGAGGCGTGAATGCGCACGATTTTCTCAAAAGGTACGGATCGGAGGGGGAATGGATATTCGTTTTGGAGATCTTGGGCGGTGATTGTAGGAAGCCTGCGTAAATCGTCGAGCCCTCGTATCTGGTCCGGTTTGATTCCGGCCTCTTCAAGTCTTTCGCGATAAAAGGGGGAATTGTTGTAGGCGTGCGAGACGGTCCATCGCAATCCTTGAAGCTGTAGAGCGGGCAGGTCTTGTCCGGATGCCTGAGCGGGCATGGAAGAAACGCTCATGTGATGCTCCTTTCCAATATCGCAACCGATTCCGGATCGCTTTTAAAGCAGGTAAATTTATACTCGATTAGCACTATTACTCAACCTATTAGTTGTTTTGCCGTCGGAAGCCATGTGATGAAATATCTCAAGAGGGTCGGCACAAGTTGTAAGTTGCCAGGATACGAACCGCCCTGTCTTTTTTGATGAACGGCTTAAATTCGGCCACCAGGCAGAGCTTCTCGGCCTTCAGGTCGTTCCAGTTTCTGCTGTCGGCTATGAGTAGGAAGGATTCACCTTTTTTGATTTTATCCTGCACTTCCGGTTCTCCCAGAACGGGAACGGGCTTCCCGTAATAGTACACGACCCGATAGGTAAGATCCTTGTACAAATAAACCGGATTTCCGTTGGCGGACGCATTGACTTGTGCGATCAGCGGCTCGAACGCTTCATAGCGGTATTTGTAGATGTGCGCCTCCACCGCGGCGTAATAGAGAAAAAAGCCCGAAACCATTATTCCCACGGCCGCCATGGAGCGCGAATGGAATTTTCTCCGCCAGCGAATGCCGAGGTCGCCGGCGAGCTCGGCAAGCCATATTCCCAGCAGGATCGCGAGGCACGGGATGAGAGGTAGAATGTATTTGGCGTGCTTAGCCGCAAACAGGGACATGACACAAAGAGGCACCAGAAAGCCGTAAGCAAAATAGGCTTTTTCATAAGCTTCAAAGAGCGAGCTGACCATTTTCCTGGTCTTGTAGAATACCGTCAATATCCATGGAACGAACGCTCCCAGCAGGACCAGGATATATTCATAGAAAGGATCTCTGTTCTCCAGGTTGAAAATCTTGTAGGTCACGTCTTTGTGGATTACCCTTTCCATGCGTTTTTCCAGACTCAAGTACGTGTAAATATACCAGGGCAAAGCGATAATTGCGAAGATAGCCCAGCCGCGCAAAGAAAGCAGTCCCGTGAGTGCCCGTCGGTCTTTTTTCATCAATCCGAAAGTCAGAATCGGGGGGGCGAAGAAAACCAGTGCTACCGGTCCCTTGGTCAGAAAGGCGAGGCCCAGAAACAGATAGGACAAGTAAAGGTACTTGCTGCCGGTGCGAGCCTTCAAATGATCGAAGTAGAAGATCAGAGAAGTTGCACAGCACGCCGTCAGCACCATTTCAATTTCGGCGCGACGTGCAAACATGGTGAATTGCACTGAAGTGACCAACAGTAATGCTGTAAACAGACCCTCCCAGCGGCCGATATATTTTTTGATGCGATCGAACAACAACCAGGTGAGTCCAAAAGCGCTGAGTGCCGACGGAAGGCGCATGACCCATTCGGCAGTGCTGTTGAACAGCAGACTGAAAGCGAGTGCCAGCCAGTAATAAAAGGGTGGCTTTTCAAGGTAGATCTTGTCGTTGAGAGTGGGGATGAGCCAGTCGCCATTTGCCAGCATCTCCTGCACGACGATCATTCGACGCGCTTCATTATGGGAAAGCGTGGGAATCGACCATATCCCCCAAAAGTAAATGAGGATGCTGCCAACGAAAACGATGTGGAGCAATATCCTGTAAAGTCTCTCATCGTCGGTTTGCAAGGCTTCAGTCATGCAACTCAGCTTCCTGTCCGGAACGTTTTACGCGGTAACGAAAGCCGCGCTTCTGCAGCCACAACACCCCGAGCGTGTCCAGCAGCCCCACCCAAAGGCGATTGTTGATGCTGTACTTGGTTTTGCCCCGCATCCGAGGTCGATGGTTGACCGGGACTTCCGCCAGCGTAAATCCCCGCATGGCAACCAGTGTGGGCAGGAAGCGGTGCATCCCTCTAAAATTTGGCAAACACTCAACGCATTTTCTTTTGAAAACGCGAGTCGAGCAGCCAACATCGCTCACCGTCTTTCCGGTTACTCGATTTCTGAAGTCGTTTGCGATACGCGACGCCGCTTTCCGCACGAATGTGTCCTTGCGCTTTGCGCGATAGCCGTTGACCATATCCGCTTTGCCGGCCTGGATTTCCGCCACAAGGGCGGGAATGTCTGCGGGGTCGTTCTGCCCATCCCCGTCAACGGTAGCGATGAGAGCCCCCCGGGACTCCTTGAAGCCGGCCCAGAACGCCGCAGACTGACCCGCGTTTTGTTCAAAGGATATATAGCGGTGATGGACATCCTGCTTTGCTATTTGCTCTATTATGGCCAGGCTTCCATCAGACGATCCATCGTCTACCCAAATACATTCCCACGACCATGATTGGTTGTTGAGGACCGAGGTTATCTGTGCGGCCAGCGGTTGGATGTTGCCTGCCTCATCCTTGATCGGAATGACAACCGAAAGGGTCAGTTGATCTTTATCCGTCAAATGTTACCCCCTTATTGCAGAAATCGACCGTCTGTCCCAATCGGTTTTTCGTTCTCGCGAGCTTCACCCGCGCTCTCGGAACCCAAAGCGGCCGTTTTTTGCGCTGCCGAGCGCTCTTTATAGATTAGATAAAGGTTTCGGCTGTATATCAAAAACCCCGTGCTCTGTCCCAGGATGAACACCGGATCTCTTCGCCAAATTGCATAGATCAGAAGAAGTCCGCCACCGGCCAGGCTAAGAAACCAGAAAGCTAGCGGCATGACACTCTTTTTGGCCCTTTCACTGGCGACCCATTGCACCACAAAACGCGCAGCAAAGAGTGTTTGAGCAAAAAAACCTAACGCAAGCCAAAATTTATCCATAAATCCTCACTCGAAGAAATTGCTTCATCTTGGAAATCGACTGCGTGATATTACAGAAACGCCATAAACTTTCAAACTATTTTCCTTACTTATACGGCTGTCGGGCTGTATCGCAACAATGCGATTGGCAGAGATTAACACATTATTGTGCCGTCAAGATCCACAGATGGGCTTTTTCTTCGGTTCTGATGTCGGCCAGACGTTGGATTAATCAGGACGTTAAGTTAACATGTGTCGTGTTCTCCCCGGGAAAACCGGAAGACAGCCGGTTATCCGGGATACTTTCCCAATTACAATTTAAAGGAGGTCAGGAAATTCCAGCCCAGCTTCAGAGTATTCTCTCCAACAGGAAAATACGAAAGACTTTTTTGTTCCTGCTTGTGCTGCTCGGCATCGTGGTTGCCGGCTCGATTTTCTGGCACAAGACAATGTATCATTTTAAGACGGTGGCTCCCGGCAAACTCTACAGAAGCGGGACTCTTTCAATCGCCGGCCTGAAAATAGCTCATGCACTCTACGGCATAAAAACCATTGTCAACCTCCGTTCCGAAGACGAAATGAAAGGGGACTGGTACAAGCGGGAAAAGGACTTTGCCCGGGCAAATCACATCCGGCTCGTTGACATTCCAATGATCGTCGATACACCTCCCGGGCCGGAGCAAATCGACGAGTTCTTGAACGTCATGACAGACTCAGGTATGCAGCCGGTTCTTGTGCACTGTGAAATGGGCGTCATGAGAACAGGGATGATGGTCGCCGTTTACAGGATCAGTATCCTGAAAGAACCCAATGACAAGGTGATCGAGGAATTGGCCATGTTCGGTCGATCTTTCCGGCGGAGGCCGGCGGTCGAAGAGTTCATCCTTAACTATAGTCCTTAGCCGTTTCTGTTGCACGCACCCCGAGCCACACTCTCGGTTATCGGTTAATCCAAAATGATTTCTGTTTTTCTTTGTCAGTTGGTGAAATAGAGCATCTGGTAAACATGCGGAGAATTGACTGACCCCGCTGCGCGGGGTCATAGAAGCACGATGCCAAAGTAAGTTGCTAAAATTTAGGAATAAAATTCTCTGATTCGATTGATGGATAATCGGATACGGGGAGCATTCCATGCAAATTGAAATAAGCCGGCTAAATGCTTCCCATGTGCTCTTCTTTGTAACGCTTCACCGTTGCTTCATCCACCAGTTCTCTGACCTTATCAACACATGAATCATCCACACAGGCCTTGGGCCAAATTTGGGGAATAACCTCGACGATGAGACGCTTCTGATCCGCTTCACTCAGATTCATAACTGCCGATTTCACTTCTTCAAAGGTCATACCACTTCCTCCGTGAGTTTGTGTTGAACATTCGAGCACACGAATCCGCCCTCCCAAATAATTCCGGTAAATTTTTTTTGATCTAAATTAACCTTGGAGGATCCGGAAATCAAGCAAAAGAGACGTTCGCACCTTCTTGACCCTGGCGCTATACTCACGCCCTTGAGCCATGCTGCACTTGAGCCATGTTGTATCGACTTCAATTCCTCATCCCCTCGTTCCCAAACCTCTTTCCCCTCGTTCCGAAACTCTGTTTGGGAACGCACTGGCCGCAAACTCAGTTTTGCGGTTCGGCAGGTAAAGAAATCGGTAAGAAATGAGGTTTTCAGTCGCTTGCGTACCCACAGAGTATGGGAGCGAGGCAACAAGGAATGAGGGGTGGACTCGCTTCTTGTAAAAAACCTTTCAAAGCGATATGAGCAAAAGGCAGGGGTAGTTCTTGAGCAAAACCATCAGCAAAAGCAATTCAGGCGATCCGGGCTTTCTGCCGGCCGCGTTTGGCATTCTGTGCAACCGAGAGCATACTTCGCCCCAAACTCTCTTTGCTGCGTGGAGGCATTCCATTGCGTGCACCGTTACGCGGTCGGGAATACTGCTGCGCGATGATAGATATTATTGCATGAAGCTCACCGAGCCGGAAAGGCTTGACCAGATAGCCACACGCCCCCATTTGCAGGGCTCGTTGCTTGTTACTCGCATCATCCATGGCGCTCATGAGCAAAAATGTCGTGTCAACGTAGCGGGAAGTGACATGGCCGAGGAGATCGAAACCGGATTCACCCGGCATGTTGACATCGGAAACCACCAGATCGAAAGCGCTGCGTAATAAATGCTTGCGAGCTTGTGCAACGTTTTCGGCCAGGGTGCAACAGTAACCGGCGGCTTCCAGGTATTCCGATAGAATAAGACTCAAGCAAACATCGTCATCGACAACCAATATGTTAAACATCGTTCCCCCTTCCACGCGGCCCGGCGGCCGTCAGGTCTCTAGCAGAATGCTGATCGCCAGACTCCTGGACGTCAACACAGCAATAGCGGCGTCTGAAGCTCTAATTCGCAACACTCATGCCATCTCGCCAGGCGCCGTGAAAGAAGCTGGCGTTGCATTTATTGTTACTAAAAAATATAAGTATTGTGACAGGTTATTAACATAGTAAGGATGCCGCTAAATCGGTGGGGAACCCGCGCACCGGCATGGCGTCGGGAAGTGTGTAGGTGTTTGCCTGCTCTTCTGTATGCCATTGCCTACAGTGGCGATGCCACAGATAGGCCAGGGATTGCATCGGAAATTTTGCCGATAATGGTTATTGATTGGCGTTGAATTTCTTGATCTTCTTAACGAGTCCTTCGGGGTCTGCAATGACACCGGTTTTATGCAGAAGGATGGTTCCATCCTTTGTCATCACAAGGGTTAGCGGCACATTGGTTTTGCCGAGCTTTCTATAAATCTCAAAAAACGGATCGTTCGTCATGGGATAGACTATATTCAGGGAACCGGCGTAGGCACTGGTTTCATCGGGACTGCTTCCAATCATCACGCCGATCATTTTCACATCAGGGCTCAGCTCGGGATCCTGACGGATCATATCGTAGATCTTATTGGAAACGGGCGCTTGTTCATGACAGAAAGGACATTTTATGCCATAGTAGCCCAAGACGATCAATTTGGCATCGATCTCGGAAAGGGTGAAAGTCTTCTTCTCTTTCAGCCCCAGATACTGTTTTGCCTCTCCGGAAGCAGGCGTGTTCAGGCGAACTTCGGAAAGATCCAGGGTTTCAGGCATGCTGGCGACTTTAAATGTGGAACAGCCGCAGAGCGAAATCAGAAGGGATGCTATCGACCACAATACACGTTGCTTCAATACTTTCTCAAGTCGCATTTCACCAACTCCTCCAAAAACTGCCGAATCAGGACCGCCTGGACGAAGCGATCATTTCCTAGCCACCAAATCCGAACATGCAATGTTCAGTTCCCTTTGCTTGTGGTGCCGTGCACCTCGCATCTGCCCCCGCACCTGCTTTCCCTTTCAAAATTGAAAAGGCAAACCTCCAGTCCCTCCCCGCTCGTCATGCGCTCTGCATCCTACAACAATCCCTGAAACTTTAGAATGCAAATTTGTACTCCGCTTGAAAGTGGGATGCGGGTCGCAAAGCAGGCGTGTTTTTCCGGGTGCGAATGCGTGAGCGCTCGTCCCAGGTATCCATTCGGGGCCGATGACCACTAGGATCTGAGCCGGCCTTCTGAATCGAATGATTTTATGTCCGTGCATAAGTGACGTTGTCTTTTTCAAATTCCTCGATGATTTCATCCGACAAGGTTGGTCGAATCGTGGGCGGAATGTGTGCAATGGTATCTGTGGCGACCTGATAGTCCAGTTTGTCGGCCAACTCCCGCTCAAAGGCGAATTGCGCCACCTGCTGAAAAAGGTATTCAATATGATCTTAGAATATTTTACTTGCACACATCTCCGCAGATGGTGCTTCCAGCATATTCTCGCTCATTGGATACCTCCATGCAAAGCCGGTTGTAGTTGCCAAGTCGAATTCAACTCGAACCGACTGGACGAATGTCATATTTAGCCACGAACCGAAAGAATGGCGATGCGATGGAGTGCAAATCGTGTGCTTGAAGGAGGTTGTAAGGCCGAATTCGTAGGGAGATTGGCAAATAAGCTCGCCTAACGGGATCTCCGGGCGGCGGCTGAAGATTCCTTTCAGATTTCTCTTGTATATTGTGACGATACATTTTATATAGTGACGCGCTGTTCATATAGGTGCGTAACCAAGCAAGAGGATGAGCAATGAAAAACGAAAAGCCCACCAGGCGGGAAAGAGAGAAATTAAGGCAACGTCAGGAAATGCTCGCAGCCGCCCTCGACCTTTTTTCCGACAAGGGATACCATAACGTCTCCATGCACGAAATCGCCGGGAAGGCCGAGTTCGCCATCGGAACACTCTACAAATTTTTCCAGAACAAGGAGGATCTCTACAAGGCCCTTGTCTTGGAGAAATGCGACGAATTCGAAGATGCCATGGTGCAGGCGATTGAAGAGTCGAATGACGTGGTTGAAAAACTGCGAAATTACGTCTGCACCAAAGGCGAGAGGTTTCGCGGCAATCTACCCTTTGTCCGGCTTTTTCTGGCCGAAAGCAAAGGGGCGAGCTTCAACATCAAAGCGGGTCTGGACGAAGAGTTGCGAAAAAGAGTTTACAGCTTTCTGGAGGAGAGACTTGCCACCATCTTTGAGAGGGGAATCAAAGACAAAAGGTTCAAGCCGATTGCCAGCCCTTATTCCCTGGCTGTTGCCCTCGACAGTGTCCTCGATGCTTTCCTGCTTCTTTGGCTCGAGGCACCCGAGCATCATCCCTACCCGGAGGATCCGGACACCGTGTTGGACATCTTTTTCAAAGGATTGGTCGACTCGTGATTTCGTGTATGGTTTCTTCACTGGCACATCATGAACAGCCTGGAATGTTCACCCCGACATGGAAAACGTAGATCGATTTCGGAACCCGACATCCGGCGCCGGGAAAAGAATCCCGCTTGCGGACGGCGCATTTTCACGGCAAATACAGTCATCGTTAATAGTTTGGAGGCCTTTGATGCAAGGAAACCGGAACGGTTGTGAATCATTGAGAGGAACCATGGCTTTGGCGGCTCTGGCCGGCCTTCTTATGCTGGGGGGCTGCGATAGCGGGCATGGGCAGCAACAGACCGCATCGCCCCCCGTTCCCGAGGTTGCCACGGTGACCATCGAGCCGCGGCGGGTAGAATTGACCACCGAACTGCCGGGCCGCACATCTCCCTACCTGGTCTCGGAAATCCGGCCGCAGGTCAACGGCATCATACAGAAGCGCCACTTCCATGAGGGCTCGGATGTCAAAGCCGGGCAGCTACTCTATCAGATAGATCCCGCTCCCTTTCAGGTGGCTCTTGACTCAGCCAAGGCATCGCTCGGCAAAGCGCAGGCCAACCTCCCCTCGATCCGGTTGAGAGCCGGGCGATACAAAGAATTGCTCGTCGACAAAGCCGTCAGCCGACAGGACTACGACGATGCCGCAGCCGCGGTGGAACAGGCGAAGGCCGAGATCGAATACTGGAAAACACAGGTTGAGGCGGCCCGCATAAATCTGGGATACACTCAAGTCAACGCCCCGATTTCCGGGCGCATCGGCAGGTCCAGTGTGACGGGCGGGGCGCTGGTGACGGCGTATCAGGCGGCGTCCCTGGCAACCATTCAACAACTCGACCCCATTTACGTGGACGTCGCCCAATCATCCTCGGAGCTGTTGCGGCTGAAGCGCAACCTGGAAAGCGGCCAGCTCAGCGCCGACGCACAAAACGGGAAAGCCGTTCGTATCCTTCTGGAGGACGGGACACCGTATCCGCTGGAAGGCAAGCTGCAATTCCGCGAAGTGACGGTGGATCCGGCGACAGGGTCTTATACCGTGCGCATCGTGGTTCCGAACCCGGAGCATCTGCTTCTACCCGGCATGTTTGTGCGAGCCGTCGTTCAGGAGGGGATTGCCGATCGGGCCATCCTCGTTCCTCAGCAAGGGGTGAGTCGCAACCCGAAGGGGGAATCCGTCGCGCTGGTCGTGGATGAGACCGGCACGGTTCAACAGCGGATGCTCACAGTCAATCGCGCCATCGGCGACCAGTGGCTCGTCTCTTCGGGTCTCTCCGGCGGAGAGCGGTTGATTGTCGAGGGCATGCTGAACGTGCGACCGGGCAGTGTCGTGCGGGCTGTTTCCCTGGATAAGCCCGAAGCGGATGCAGACGTCCCGAAAGCGGACATGTCCCATTCGCCGCAAGCCAGTGCCGCACCTACCGGCTCCAAAGCCGACACGGCAGCCGCAAATAAGAACAGCCGGCCGGTGCAACCGAAATAACGGAGGAGAGTGATGCTATCGAATTTCTTTCTGGACCGCCCGGTTTTCGCCTGGGTTATCGCCATCATCATGATGCTCGCGGGCGGTCTGGCGATCTACAACCTGCCCATTTCCCAGTATCCTCCCATTGCCCCTCCGTCGATAGCAATTGACGCGTTTTATCCCGGAGCCTCTGCGGAAACGGTGGAAAACAGCGTGGTTCAAATCATCGAGCAGAAAATGACGGGATTTGACAAGCTGCTCTACATGACGGCCACGAGCGACGCATCCGGCGCCGGGAGGATCGAGCTCACCTTTGCTCCGGGCACCGATCCGGACTTCGCCTGGTCCCAGGTGCAGAACAAGCTCCAGCTCGCCATGGCGAGCCTGCCCGATGTGGTGCAGCGCACCGGTGTGAAAGTCAGCAAATCCACCCGAAACTGGCTTATCATCGTGGGCCTGACGTCGGAAGACGGCAGCATGAACGGGCATGACCTGAGAGACTATGCCCAATCCAACATCGAGAAAGTGCTGGCTCGGGTGCCGGGCGTGGGGGAAGTGGAAAGCTTCGGCTCCCAATACGCCATGCGCGTCTGGCTCAATCCAAACAAGTTGAACGATTACAAACTGACGATAGATGATGTCATCGAGCGTCTTCGCGCCTACAACGTGGAGGTGTCCGCCGGCCAACTCGGTGCGGCGCCGGCGGTGAAAGGTCAGCGGCTGAACGCCTCCATCGTCGTCCAGAACTTGCTCAAGACCCCTGAAGAGTTCGCCGCCATTCCCCTGCGCATCAATCCCGACGGCTCCATCGTGAGCTTGCGGGATGTGGGGCGCACGGAGCTTGGCACCGAGCGATACGAAATCAACGCACTTTTCAACGGCAAGGAAAGCGCCGCTCTGGCCGTCCGACAGGCCGCCGGAGCCAATGCGCTGGATACCGCCAACGCGGTGAGAGCGAAGATGCTGGAGCTTTCCAACTACTTCCCCCCCGGGGTGAAGGTCATCTACCCCTACGACACGACGCCCTTCGTGAAAGTGGCCATCGACGAGGTGGTCAAGACCCTCTTCGAGGCGATTCTACTGGTCTTCCTGGTGATGTACCTTTTCATGGGAAACATCCGCGCCACCCTGATTCCAACCATGGCTGTGCCGGTGGTGATCCTGGGGACGTTCGCCGTGCTGGGATTGTTCGGATTTTCCATCAACATGCTGACCATGTTCGCCATGGTGCTGGCCATCGGTCTCCTGGTGGACGACGCCATCGTGGTAGTGGAAAACGTGGAGCGGGTCATGCACGAGGAAGGGCTCCCGGCCAAAGAGGCAACCCGTAAATCCATGGGAGAAATCACCAGCGCGCTGATCGGAATCGGACTGGTACTCTCGGCGGTGTTCGGTCCCATGGCATTCTTCGGCGGATCGACCGGCGTTATTTACCGCCAGTTTTCGGTGACCGTCATTGCGGCCATGCTGCTCTCGGTGCTGGTCGCCCTGGTTCTCACGCCGGTTCTTTGCGCATCGCTCTTAAAGCCCATCCCCAAGGGCCATGAGCCCGCGGACAACGCATTCTTCCTGTTCCGTCCCTTTTTTCGGTGGTTCGACCGGACGTTTCGCAGGGCCAGGGATAAGTTCCAGGCCATGGTCGGCCACATTCTCGGCAGGAAGCTCCGCTACCTGCTGCTTTACGTTCTCCTGGTGGCAGTCCTGGGGTTTCTCTTCCAGCGCATGCCCACCGCCTATCTCCCCAATGAGGACCAGGGCATCATGTTCATTCAGGCGACGCTGCCTTCGGGCTCGACCCTGGAGCAGACCGATGAGGTCATGGCTGAGGTCCGGAACTATCTGCTCGTTGATGAAAAAGAAACGGTGGAATCTTTATTCACGGCTTCCGGCAGGGGGTTTTCCGGAGCCGGACAAAACGCGGGGCTGGCATTCGTCAAGCTCAGGGACTGGGACCTGCGCAACCGGCCGGATCTCAAGGTGGATGCCTTGGTGGGACGCGCCATGGCAAGGTTTGCGAAGATTCGCAACGCAAGGGTGTTCGCGTTTCCGCCGCCTGCAGTCGTTGAGCTCGGCCAGGCCGGAGGATTCGATTTCCAGTTGCAGGACCGGGGTGGAGTCGGCCACGCGGCATTGACAGCCGCCCGCAACCAACTTCTCGGCATGGCCGCCGAGGACCCGAGGCTGATCCGTGTCCGTCCCAACGGCCTGGAAGACGTGCCTGAGTACCGGATGGACGTAGATTGGGTAAAGGCGGGCACCTTAGGGGTTCCCATCAACAGCATCCACAACACTATATCGGCGGCATTCGGCAGCGCCTATGTGAATGACTTCATCCAAGGCGGACGGGTCAAGCGGGTCTACGTCCAGGCCGACGCCTCCCACCGCATGCTGCCGAGCGACATCGATCAGCTCTACGTGCGCAATGGGGCGGGTACCATGACGCCTTTCTCGTCACTCGCCTCCGGACGCTGGACCTACGGATCTCCGCGGCTGGAGCGCTTCAACGCCTTCCCGTCGATGAACATCTGGGGCGCACCACCTGCGGGGAAGAGCTCGGGAGAGGCGATGCAGGCCATGGAAGAGATCGCCTCGAAGCTGCCGGGGGGCATAGGCTTCGACTGGACCGGACTTTCCTACCAGGAGCGGATGGCGAAGTCCCAGGCCCCGCTGCTCTACGCCTTCTCCATGATCGTGATTTTTCTCTGCCTGGCGGCCCTCTACGAAAGCTGGACCCTTCCCATCTCCATTATGCTGACTTTGCCGCTGGGGGTCATCGGCAGCATTGTGGCCGCATCGCTTCGGGGATTCCCCAACGATGTCTACTTCCAGATCGGGCTGCTGACCGTTTTGGGACTCACCACCAAGAACGCCATTTTGATCGTTCAGTTCGCCATGGACAAGGTGAAGGAGGGCAGGGGGTTGATCGAGGCGACACTGGAGGGGGCGAAGCTGAGGCTTCGACCCATCATCATGACCTCGCTCGCCTTCGGCTTTGGCGTGCTTCCTCTGGCTATAGCCACCGGGGCAGGCGCGGGAGCGCAAACCGCCATCGGCACCGGCGTCCTGGGTGGCATGGTTGCCGCCACCTTCCTGGCGACTCCCTTCATCCCCCTCTTTTACGTGGTGGTAGTTCAACTGTTCGGAAAGAAGAAAGGCGCCGAGACGGAAAAGCCCGTTGCGGACGCGGTGAGCCCTTCGGAGGCGTAATGACATGACAAGGAAGATGCTTTCACTTTTTGCAATAACGGCCGTTTTTCTCGCCGGCTGCACAATGATCCCCAAATACACGCGACCCGAGGCGCCTGTTCCTGCCGACTGGCCCGCTGGTCCGGCGTACAGGGAGAGCGGCTCCAAACAGGCTGCTTCGGCTGCCGCCGACCTGCAATGGCGGCAATTCTTTACCGATAAAAGGTTGCAGAAGGTCATCGAGACCGCTCTCGAAAACAACCGCGATCAGCGGGTGGCGGCTTTAAACGTTGAGAGGGCTCGCGCCTTGTATCGCATCCAGCGCGCCGAGCTTTTGCCGATAATCGATGCGACTGCGAGAGCCGTCAAGGAGCGTGTGCCAGGCGACGTTTACGGCAGCGGGTTCGGCGATGCCGGGGGAGCGATAACCTTGGAGCAGTACAGCGTCGATCTTGGCATGAGCTCCTGGGAGATCGACTTTTTCGGCCGCATCCGCAGCCTGGAGAAAAGTGCACTCGAGGAATACTTCGCCACGGAACATGCCCGCCGCAGTGCGCAGATCCTGCTTCTGTCGGAAGTTGCAAGCGTCTATATGACTCTTGCCGCAGATCGGGAAAACCTCGAACTGGCCCGATCCACCCTCGAATCCCAGCAGGCTTCTTACAATCTGATTCGACGACGGTTTGAAGTGGGGATCGCACCCGAGCTCGATCTTCGCCAGGTACAACAGAGGGTCGAGGCAGCACGGGTGGACCTTGCACTATACACCGAACTGGTGGCTCAAGACGAAAACGCCCTGAACCTGCTGGTGGGCGCGCCGGTGCCGGCCGGCCTGCTGCCGGAGGGGCTGAGGGACGTCAAAGCACTGCCGAAGGTTTCACCCGGCATCTCCTCGGAAGTGCTCCTGCGCCGCCCTGATGTTCTTCAGGCGGAAAGCCTGCTCAAGGCCGCCAACGCAAACATCGGCGCCGCACGGGCGGCATTGTTTCCCCGTATCTCACTTACGAGCGCTGTGGGGAGTGCCAGTGGCGACCTGTCGGGTCTCTTTAAATCCGGCTCGCTCGCCTGGAATTATGCCCCGAAGGCCGTTTTGCCCATTTTCGATCCGCGCTTATGGTCGGCGGTAAAAGTTACCAAGGTAGAAAGGGAGATCGCTTTAGCCCAATACGAGAGGGCGATCCAGGCGGCCTTCCGGGATGTTGCCGATGCCCTTGCCACCAGAGGCACCGTGGGAGCTCAGCTAGAGGCGCAACGATCTCTGGTCGATGCAACTGCTGCGAGCTATCGACTCTCCTATTCCCGTTATGAAAAGGGGGTCGACACCTTCTTGAGCACGCTGGATGCTCAGCGCTCCCTCTATGGTGCCCAGCAGGGGTTCATCGCCATCCACCTGGCCAAGATCGTCAATCGTGTGCGGCTCTATGCGGCATTGGGAGGGGGCTGGAAATAACAGCTGCCGGAGGCTTGTACCTTGGGGCGCAATTCATGACCCGTTCCCGCATATCTTGAAGCTCCCATTGCAGGGAGATTCATGTACGTGAGATGACTTAATGAAAAGGGTATCAATATGCACCGACATGGACCGATTTTTCGTTTTACTGCAAGTCTCTTCTTGCTGATCGCTGCTGGTGGGTATCCGCTGTCGATCATGGCGGCTTCCTTGCCTCCGCTTCAGTTGATTCAATCGGGCTCGGACCGTGGATTGAGGATCATCAAAAGCTCTCTCTTTGAAGGGGGTCCCAGTCTCCAGCAGCGCCGGGATGAAATCCTCACCATCGTCGAAGAATACTTCGACTTTAGCGAGATGGCCAAACGAGCCCTGGGAGGGCCCTGGAAGAATATTGCTCCAAAGGAACAGCAGGAATTCGTGCAACTGTTCAAACAACTCCTGTTCAACACCTATGTGAGCCGAATTGAATCGACCACCGCGCCGACTACCAGCACCCGCTACGACGGAGAGACGGTCGACGGCCGCTACGCTCTCGTCAAGACCCGGGTGACGGGTGCCAAACAGTCCGACTTTGCAATCGACTACAGGCTGCTCCTCAATGGTGCCGAATGGAAGGTCTACGATGTCGTCATCGAGGGAATCAGTCTGGTCAACAACTACCGGCAGCAATTCGGCTCCATCTTGAATAAAGAGTCCTTTGAAAGCCTCTTGAAGCGCATGAAGAAAAAGGTCGAAGCGCAATCCGCATCGTGACGATCGGGCGGCACCGCCGGCTGCGCCTAAGATGACTGCAAGTGAAAGGCTGCATGAATCCGAGATCATAAATCGTCTCATACATTCAAAGTATGATTCGAATAGCCGACTCTTGCAAGCATTTCAAACAATATATCAATACCCGTCGCTTATGTTGCCCCCTTGTTCTTGGAGAGGCGGTTCCCCTTCCTACTCGGCTCCAATTCGACAAACCAATCCCGCCACCGAACAGTGATGACATTGACTTCTACAGAAAATGGATAGATGGACCGACTGATTTGGACGTAGATGCAATTGTAAAATGCTGGAGAAGTCAAGAACGGTAAGAAGGTGTATTATTTGCCGTGCACCAACCAATCACTGGTGCGGACGCAAAAAGCCGCGCCGCACAGTTCGCCGTTAGCGTGCGACACGAAGTCGCATAGTTTGAGTGTACTCGGGTAGTTACAATGATACTCGGAGTACCCGGCATGTTCCTG
>ENA-OSEO01002127-OSEO01002127.1-sediment-metagenome-genome-assembly--contig:-NODE-2127-length-30047-cov-4.159193_pt1 | contig 30047 bp, 25 predicted proteins | sample MGYA00237883_ERZ534232 | MGnify/ENA metagenome assembly ERZ534232 | reverse complement strand
ATCTGTCATTGTGTGACCTCGCATAACATGATAGTAAATCTATACCATAACTGTCAGGCGAAGTCGTAATACTCATAAGATTTATCCTCGTGGCGGTAGGAGTATTCGCCGCCGACGTGGACGTGCGTCTGGGTGTGGGGGACGATGTGCGGGTTTTCGCTTCCTGATCGGTCAGGCAGTGGCGAGGTTTTTGCGGTGATCGGGTTCCGGGAAGAGGGGAAGGAGCCCCCAGGCGGCGCGCGCCTGATTGCACCGCATCAGTTCCTCGATTCCGGCGTTCCAGACGCCGTTCTTGAAAAAGATGCCGAACTTACGGCAGGGGCTGGGCCTCCGGTCGTAAATCGCACAACGGACCGCGCGCCCGATATCTCCTTCGAGGGCGACGCACCGGGGACGGCTTCGATTTGTCCCCTTCATGCAGAGCCGGAGCCCCGCCAGGTGATCCGTCATTTCAGATGGGACAATCCCGCCGCTCTCTTCGTCCGCTTCGCGCCAGTAGAAGGAAACCCTGAAGGCGCCGCAACAGGCCCCGCATGACAGACAAGGGTTGTCCGAAGAGGAAAATCCCTCCACCGTTGCAATCTGCTCTGACGGAACGAAAATCGGCACCGTTCAACCCCCGCGGCTGTATCTTTCCACGGAAATATCTCAAAAACGGGGGAATTCTACGCTGAAAACGGTTGCTGTCAAGAATATTCTTCACACCCCGTATTTTTTTTATCGCATTGTTTCCATTACTTGCCCGAGAATCCACGGGAACGAGGCGGATTGACAAGGGGAGTTTTTGTTTCTATAGTGCTCCGCAATAGAGTTGATTAAACGAACCATCGCCATAAATAGATCATGGGAAGGGATTTCTCTATGGAACCGTTGATTTCACGCATTGACCATGTATCCGTCGCCGTTCTCCGCGTTCTCCGGATCACGTACGACCCGCGCGCGCCCTTCTTTTTTGGCTTGATAGAGCAGATTGTCCACCCGCGTCAGAACCGCATCAGAGCTCTCGCTGCTGCGGTATTGAGTAACGCCGAAGCTGGCCGTCAGCGCCCCGACCTCGGGGAAGAGACGGTTTTGCAATTGTTTCAAAAGGTCCTCAGCCAGCTTCGCCGCGCGCTGCAGGGTCGTATTAACGGCGATGATAAGAAATTCCTCGCCCCCCCAGCGAGCCAGGATATCCGACACACGCAGCCGTTTCCGTATGAGTTCCACCATTCCCGCGAGCACCCGGTCTCCCGCTTCGTGTCCGAAGCGGTCATTCACGGCCTTGAAGTGATCAACATCCAGCATGATGAGGGAAAAGGGCACGCCATACCGATTGCTGCGGCCCATCTCACGGTGCAATTCTTCCATGAAGTGACGGCGATTGAAAACGCCGGTCAATGGATCTGTTATCGACAGTATCCGGAGTTCCTCAGTAATACGCCTGCGCTCCGTTACATCCCGGCTTACCCCGAGAATTGCCACCGGCCGATTCTGATTGTCCCGCAGAAAGGACAGAACGTTCTCGATCCAGACGATCGAGCGGTCCTTCCGGTATTCCTCGATCTCGATGACACGTGTTCGGTTGGGATCGGCGCCGTTCGTTTCAAGTGCCAGTTCCTCTTCCAATACCTTCGTCACTGTTTCCAGCGAATGGGGAGGCAGCACTTTGGCTATATCCTGCCCCATCGTTTCTTCGGGCGTGGACCCGTAGATCTTTCTGACGGCAGGGCTGACATAGGTGAAGCGCAGGGTCGTCAGATCCATCGTCCACAGGCAATCCCCGGAAAAATCGGCGATCAGACGGTATTTCTGTTCCTTTTCACGCAGTTTTTCTCCCAAGGCATGCAGATCAGCATTCTCCTGTTCCAAGTCGGCTAAACGCCGGCGCAGTGTCTCCATCTCCTCATGCCGCTTCACAGGGGTCTCGTTCCGGCCCTTCTTTTTCATCGAGTCCTTCCTGTTTCCTGGTATCTGCCGTCAGTGTGACCGACACCTGAAAGGTTGTACGTTTTTTTGCAATACACGCGCTATATAGGGAAAGATGTGATGGGATGTCAATAAAAAACTGGCCGGGAAGTCCGGCAATCAGTTGTTGCGGAGGGTAAAACGGATAATACGGGTGTGTGATTGTTCCACGGTTTCGCTGGAGATGATATGTGCCGCGGCCTTCCGGCACCCACTGGCCGGATACGGCCTTTTCTCCTGTCGAGACGGTTCAAGCCGGGGCGGCAAGCTCATTTCTGGAAAGCGCCCGGACAGCCACCGGGTTTGCCAGAACGACGGATGTCTCAACCTGCCGGTCGGGAATATTCCAGTACCGTTTCAAAAGCAGGTCCTTGTCGCGATTTGAAACGAGGGTATATCCATTTTTCCGATAGAAGGAGACGGCCCACTGCGCGTCGGCCCACGTTCCAATCAGAAACGGCTTGTCGCTCATCCCTTCCAAGTGATGAAGAAGCGCGGTCCCCAGTCCCTTCCCCTGAGCCTGCGTGCGGACATAGGCGTGACGGATCAGCGTCACATCCCCCCGTCCTGTATTCCCATGACGGCTGCGAGCGCGCCGTTCCGATCGGCCCCCCAGAACATGACGCCGCTGCGAATCTCGTCCGCCAGTTCGTCCCCGCTCATGTACGGCTCGTGCCACCGGTCCGCGGGGATGACACCGCGGTACGCCTGCGCGGCGTCATTGATGATCTCATGGATGGCATCGAAATCGGACTTACTGCAGCGTCGTATCATGGGGCTCTCCGCTTCACATCTTTCGGCATCGTCCTCTCCCACTTGTGGGAGACTATAAAACACTGCCCCGAGATAATCCGACAGATCGAAAACTCTGCCGAAGGGAAAGCCGGTGTTCGACCACAAATAATCTTACCAATGATCTCTTTGATCTGGTAGCTCAATACCTGTGTGATCTAGTCCCCAAATGAGACTAATTACCTAGTTTTTTGGTAACAGTTTTTTTATTATCTTTCCTACTTGGTTTTTGGGAAGATCTGCCATAAATTCAATTATAGGTATCTTATAACGGGCCAGTTTTTTTCGACAGAAGTTTGCAATATCTTCTTCTGTAACAATCATATTATTTTTGAGAGATATGTATGCTTTAGGAATCTCGCCTTTCTTCGCATCTTTGATACCTATAACGGCAACTTCTTGTACGGCTTCATGACTTTGAATAACTTCCTCAATTTCTCGAGGGTAAATATTATAACCTCCAGAAATAATTAGATCGTTCTTTCTTCCTGCTATGTAAAAATAACCATCGGTATCCCTGTACGCGTGGTCCCCCGTATACACCCATCCATTCTGGATCTTTTCTGCTGTTTCTTTGGGAAGGCCAAAGTACCCTTTCATGGCATTCGGCCCTTTAAAAATTAGCTCCCCCACATCTCCAACTATAGCTTCCGTCCCATCACTATTAATTACTTTGGCAGTTATTCCGGCAGCATTGATCCCGATTGAACCAGCCTTACGTATTCCGTATGCTGGGTTTGCCGTTACGAGCCCAGTTGATTCAGTTAATCCATAAACTTCCAAGATACTAGCGTTGGATTCTCCTTCCCATTTTTCTAAGATGTCAAGAGGCAGTGAGGCACCACCCGACACCCCCATGCGTAATGTCGAGAGATTACGATCGGTTTCATGTATCGAGCTCAAAAGATATATGAACATCGTTGGAACCCCTGGGAACCAAGTTACCTTGTATCTGTCTATAGCATCAAATATTTTTTCTGGCTTGAACCGGTCCAGAATCACTACACTACCACCTGAACTCAAACTTCCCAAAAAAGGCGTTGCAATGGCAAAAATATGGCATAGGGGAAGAACAGCAATTCCAATATCATCATCTCTGAGTCCGTACGTTTGCGCCATATTGGGTCCTACAAAGCAAAAATTTCCATGAGATAATATAACACCCTTCGGATTGCCTGTTGTGCCAGATGTATATACAATAAAAGCTGGGCTATTGAGATCAATGTTTTTAGTTGGCTCGGCGATTTTTAAAGGATGATCGACAATTTCTTCTATTGCTTCTTCAAGTGTACTGCCATTCTTTCGTAAAACAATTTGCTCAACTGTAGTTAGATTGGATTTTATTTCGCTTATAGCTTCCTCAAATTCTTCCGATGCGATTAAGGCTCTTGCCCCTGAATTATTCAATATGAATTGTATTTCTGGTGCCGTGTATAGGCTGTTGACGGGAACAACAACTCCACCGGCTTTAATTATCGCATAGTAGGCTAAAAGGGTTTCCGTATGGTTTGGATGAAGTACGGCAATACGGTCCCCTGTACGAATTCCCATTCTACGGAATCCATATGCCATTCGGCTCGTAATGTTTTTAAAATCTTCGTATGAAACATGTGCGTCGACCCCATAAAGAAAAATTTTGCTACCGTATTTTTCTACTTGTTTATTTAAAAACTCCTCCAAATTCATAATATCATCCTCCTTTCTCTAATTATCTTTTACATACAAACATTGATCTGATCCCATTGTCAAGACAAAAAACGGAGTTGTTTAAGGTACATTGAGTAGGAATCCTGTTTTGTTAATAGATTTATTGGTTCTTTATCATAATATACTTCATAGGGTGTTCGGTAATTGAGAGATTCATAGAGTCTCCCTGTGTTGTAAAAGTAAAAAGTAAAAATAGGCGTTCAGATGAAACCGTGATTCAGAGACCGTGCTGTAATCGCGGAGATATATCTCCTCGTATTTCACCGTTCTCCAGAGTCGTTCTACAAAGATATTATCGTAGACGCGGCCACGGCCGTCCATGCTGATTTTGATTTCGTTTTCTAAGAGAATTGCCCGTGAATTCCTGGCTGGTAAATTGAGTGCCCTGATCGGAGTTGAATATTTCAGGGCAGCCATGTTGTGCCAAGGCATTCTGTAAAGTCCGCACACAAAAATCGGCTTCCAGTGAGTTGGAAAGCTCTCGGGAGAGCCATACCGGTTGTACCAGTCCATGATGGCCACGAGATACGCAAAACCGTGGAGCATCCTGATGGAGGTTATATCAGAACTCCACACCTGGTTGGGATGATCTATGATCAACCCCCTTAATAGATAGAGGGATACACCCCATGTTCTTTGGATGCTTTGCTCAGCCGCGGCTTCGGATACACTGATTCAATGCCCATCATCCTGCGAACACCATAAAAGGGCGTCTTGGTAAACTGTTCGTCGATCAGGCACATGAGCAATACATCGCAGCCGTTATCCTGCGCCGGCTGGCAATAATAGGGCGACCGGGAAAGATCCAGCAGCTCGTATCCAACGATATCCACCTTCCTGACGAAGATCTCGTCAGGATCTACGGTAAGCGGTGGGATATCGAAGTGTTCTTCGGGATGGCCAAGCAACACCTGAAGCTGGTAAAAGAGATCCAGTGCCGTGATTATGATGCTCTCATCGCTCATACAACCATTGAGTTCATGCGCTACCAGTTTCTTGTGTACCAGTATCGCCTGGAAACGGATCATCGAACCTTCGGTGATCTGTTCTATGCCTGTTGTGATGAACTCAGCGACATATCGTTCATCGAAGCATTATACCGGATCCTTACTTTGGCAGTTGACCGCCTTCGCTCAATGGGTGCTTTCTGTGAAAAAAAAGTTCAAGCTTTCTTCGATCTAATAATGAAAGCTGCCCTTTATTATGCCAATCTATCAAAGAACAAATTTGTGCTTAATGAAATCTAACCCCGAAAGTTGAGTTGCAAGTTATAGAACATTCTTATCGTCTCATTCCGTAAAATGTAGGGCGGTGATATATACATGACGATTATATGGTATGCCCCAGGAAGTAAAGGATAACAACGAGGCGCTTCCCTTCAGCTGTTTTTTCGTTGTCGCCGCGCCTCATTTTCACTGCCGGATCATTTTTCTGTCGATGGCCAGAGGTGCCGCGCCGTCTCTTTCCACCAGGGCGCCGATGGGCTCATTGCCTCTGAAGCGCTTCACGTTGAGCATGAATATCTCCATTCTGTGCAGCACGTTGGGAGGCAGGAGATTTCCGTCGATTTCTATCGAAATGGCAGGATACCTTCTTTCCCTGGCCCACGGCGTAAACAGCCCCTCGATCACACGGCCGATGAGGCAGGCAAAAGGCGAGATGTTCACAATGCCGGAATATCCGTCCATCATGGCTGTGGCCGCCACGCCGCTTGAGATGCTGATTTCGGAATAGAGTTCCCGGCTCACAAAATGTCCTTCCGCGTTTTTCATGATTTTTTTCATGTCGTGCGGCGCCTCCGGCAACAGACCCGTTCGACTCAAAGCCTGACGGATCGAGTTTTCCACGTGGTGTTTGTATGTGTGTTCGATATTCCAGTGTATGATTTCACGCGCTTCCACTGAGAAGACGCGCCGATACCAAGGCATAAGCCCCAGCTTTTTTTTAAGCTCATTATGTCGCACGAAGTCACAGTAGTAGAACCATTCGGCCACGTTTGAAACCTTGCCGATAATACCATGACCGCTGAGCTGCTGGATAAGTTCATCCACGGCGAAATCATCGCGCCTCACGTAGATTTCTCCGACGATCAGAACCTTCGGGCAGTCTTCCAGTCTTCTCGCAAGGGGAATGCGGGCAATGTCGCCGGCAATCTCTTTCAGAACGGGCAGGGCTCTTGTAATATCGTCTTCAGCTACGTCAATCAACTTCTGCCATGTCTCGTCGTAAATCCTCATGGCTTCGGCCGGATCGGCGGCGCAGGTCCTCAGCGCCGTTTCAATGTCTTTCATGTAGTCGCCGATGGTTGCCGCCCACCAGACGTTCTTGGTAAATTCCGGCCCCAGTTCGGTGTATGAGTTGTCCGAATCGAGGGTAAAGATCACCACATTTTCCAGGCGGAGGTCTCTGAAAAGATTTTCAAAGAAGACAAAATACTGGCCGGTCCGGCAGGGGCCGGTCGTCGTTGGAACGAAGAGAATGTAGATTTCGTCCTTGCGGTATTTGTCGGAAGACAGGTATTTGAGAGCGCTTCCCAGCACGAGATGAGAGGGGAGACATTCCTTTCCGGAGGCGTGGTTCCGCGCCATTTGCAGCGTGTAGACGTCCGGCACCGGCATGGTCTGAGCGTTGATGCCCAGGCCGCGCAGGGTAGCGCCGACCATTTCCGCCGAGAGCCGGCCCATATTTGACAGAAGCAGCTTCACGCGCGGGTTGTTTCTGATGGGGATCTTCTCTCCGGTGACGGTATTTTTGACATGTATCTCTTCCCCCGGCGTGTTGATGAAACGAAGGCCGTTGTCGTACCGTTCTTCGCGGATATCGTCGATCTTTGAGCGGTACCCTTCAATGATGTCCAGAAAGGCTTCGATGCGCGTGTCGACGCCGGCATCCGCCGTGTGGGAATCCAGTTCCAGAATGAGGAACGGCTTGGTCCCCATAATCCACTTCAGATAATGGAGCATGAAGGAATCGGGGGCGCAGGAGAAGTTGGATATATAGGTGACGAAGATATTCGCTTCGTTTTTCAGGAATGTACCGCTTTTCATATCCTGCTGGCCGTAATACCAGTACATGTTGGGATAGATTGTCTCGCCTTCGAAGGGGAGGATGTCAAAGGGGATGACGGAATGCCCCCGTGAGGTGTATTTCCGGGGAATCCCCATGTTGGCGTCCGTGGTGAAGGAGTTGTAGGGACGGCCCAGTATGGCGATCATGGGCCGCTGTGTCCGGCGCGCTTCCGCCAGCGCTTCTTTCCCCATCTCTCTGAATCGGGCAAAACATTCTTTCTGTTTTTCGTAAGCGACGGTAAAAGCTCGGCGCGCTTCGGCTTCACCGAACCCCAGTTTCGCTGCCGTGGCAATGAACGGTCCGGCCGCCTTGTCGAGCCCGTACATGAAGCTCACAACGGGAGCAAGGTATTTCCCCTCGGGAATCTCGGGGAAGGCCTTTTTGATGTAATAGGGCAGACTCTGCGTTATAGGGCAGAAACTGGCGGGAGTGTTTTTTTCGTAGCCTTCCAGATCTTTGAAATGGGGGAGAAAGATGTAGTCTATCTTCCGGTCGAAGATATCCTGTACGGCGCCGTGGGCTATCTCCGCCGGGAAGCAGTAGCTGCTCTCCACCCGCGCTGTCCCTTCGTGGGAAATCTCCTGAGACACAAAGGTCTCCACTCCCAGGCTGTGGAAAAACCATGCGTACAAAGGCCACAGTGTGTAAATGGAGAAGCAGCGGGGGATGCCGACGACGAAACCCCTCTTTCTGGTCAGCGTCTCCGGATCGGGAGCGCATTCCCTGAAGAGAATATCGTTGCGCCTTTCGATATAGTCGGTGACCTCGCTCTCGTTCACGATCTTCTTCTTCCGAATATTCGCGTATTTGTTGCAGCGCCCGCCGAACATGTATCTGTTGCCGTTCACGTTGAGAACGCGGATGGGGCAGAAATTGTCGCAGGATTTGCACTGAAATTCCCGTTCGTACACGATGTCCGTCGCCAGGATGCGGTCAATGTCGTAACGGGTTTTTTCCAGAAGCCCGTCTTCGAGCTTCTGTCCCGCCAGAATGCCCACGCCGAAGCAACCCATCAGTTCCGGATCAGGGGGAACCAGAATGTTTTTATTGAGAAGCATGGCAAAGGCCAGCGGAACGGCCTTGTTCTTGGCAACGCCGCCCTGAATGACGACGTTTTTGCCGATGGTCCGGTTGCCTACGACACGGTTGAGATAGTTGGAGACGATGGAGGTGACGATCCCCGCGGCGATGTCTTCGCGGGGCGCGCCCTGCTGGATGGCATTGCGTATGTCGGAATTGATGAAGGCGGAGCAGTGTTCACCGAATTTGAGGGGTTCCTTGGCCGCGAGGGCGATGTCTCCGATCTGGGAAGCGTCGGGGATGTTCAAATCACCCTGGGCCGATTCTTCCAGGAAAGAGCCCGTTCCTGCCGAACAGGCTTCGTTCATGGCGTAGTCGATAGGGACTTTGTTTTTCAGGGAGACATATTTTGCGTCCTGCCCGCCGATTTCGAAGATGGTATCGATATCGTCCCGGTAATAGGTTGTCCCGACGGCGTGGGCGATGATCTCATTATAGACAGCAGGGGTTTCCAGAAAGACAGCGAGGATTTCGCGCGATGACCCGGTTGTGGCGGCCAGCGTAATGTCAATTGTTCCGTCGCCGATGTCGTCTCGGATCTGTTTTTTTATTTCGACCAGACAGTTTTTGAGAGCCGTTACCGGATCGCCGTGAGTGCGCCCGTAGAATGAGGCGGCAACTTCACTGGATTCCATGTCGATCAGACAGGCCTTCGTGGTGGTGGACCCCCCGTCGACGCCGAGGATATATTCGCGGCCGGCTGCCACCCGCCCTTTTCGAGACGGAAGGTAGGTGACCCTCCCCTGGGCCGTTTCAAGGCTTTGAAATCTCTTGAACTGAATACGGCTTTCTTTGAACAGCGAGTCAAGGGAAGGCAGGGGGCTGCCTGTCAAGGCGGCCAGAAGCGCCGCTCCATACGCTTCAAAATACGGGGCCTCTTCAGGAATGATAAATTCGACTTCCGGTATCAAGTCGCGGATGAATCGAATCAGATAGGGATTCTGCGTCATGCCGCCCACGAGAAGGACCTTCCCCCTCCTCACTCTGGCCTTCTTGAGAAAGTCGCCTACCTTGATGGCCATGACGTTGCTGAGGGACAGCACGATGTCGCCCGTCCTGGCCTCGCCTTTGTTCAGACGGTGCGTGCAGTCGCTTTTCATGAAGACCGAGCATCGGGATGATAATGTCAGCACCCGGCTGTTCTCGGGGATGCTGCCGATATCGGAGAGGCGCATGTTCATGCGCGCCAGCTGCTGCCTGAAAAATTCGCCGGTGCCGGAGGCGCACTTGTTTCCGGAAAAGCTGGTGATGATTTTATTGGTCTTATCGATGGTGTAAACGACAAGGTCTTCGCCTCCCATCGACACGAGCGCGTCTACGGAATATTGAAGGGTGTTCAGTGCTTCTTCGATGCAGAGAGGCTCGATCGCTCCGTTGATAGTGAGGAGATGACGGCCTTCAGTCCCGGTGGCCAGCGTTTTGATTCCCGGGGGCAATGGGTGGGACGACAGGAGTTTCTTGAGGGTGTCGAGAAAATTGCCTTCGTGCGGTTCAACGGCACTCCAGAGAATATGATTCCCCTCCAGCATCACCGCTTTCACGTTCGAGGAACCGATATTAATTCCAAGGCTGGGCATATGATTGTTTCAGTAGTGCATCAATCAGTCTAAACCGTTTTTCCCTATGGCTCCTTCCTGTCATGAGTACGGCGTATCAACGCCGCAATGCCATATCCCCTAGCGGGCGGTTTAGCCGCCTAAATATTCTCCTCTTTTTTCTATTTGTCAAGATGAAGAATGCACTTCGAAGGGGTCTTGTGGAAAATAAAGGATCGAGTTCCATAAAACCCGAGGTATAGTAATTGATTATGCTTTGTGGTCCCCTTGAGGCGCCATGGTGCGCGGGAATGCGGGGGTATCCCGCCATAAGTGATCGCGTTTTAGCTGTTGCTTTTCTCTCCGGAGGTGGAGGAGGCCGAAAAGGCAACCGTGGGCAATTCGCGCTGAGTCGCCAGATCCAGCGTAAAATAGAGCTGCTTTTTGAATCCGTATTTCCCGGCGATCAAGGAGGAGGGGAACGACTCGACGAGCGTGTTGAACCTCCCCACGAAACTGTTATACCGATTTCTGGCCTTCTGGATGTCTTCTTCGATCTCGTCCAGACTGTTCTGGAGGTCGATGAAATTTGCGCTTGCCTTCAGGTCCGGATACGCCTGGGCCAGCGCCAGGAGACCCTGAAGCGATTGCGATATCCGGCTTTCATCCTCCGCCCTGTTCGGGATATCGGTGGAAGCATCCGGATGGATGCTTTCCATATGAAAAAGATTCGCTTCGTGTTTACTGTATCCTTCGACAGAACGGATCAGATTGGGGATCAGATTTGAACGGCGTTTCAACGCCACATCGATCCCGCTCCACGACTCTTCGATGGCGTTCTTGTACTTGATGAATCGGTTGTACGTGGTGATGCTCCAGGCAACCACCATGAGAAGAACAAAGGCTCCCAACACGAATATCGGTGTCATTGCAACTCCTGCGCGGCCGTGAAATTACTGCTTGTGCGGCGGAGTATATGAAGAAACCGGTGCCGTGGCAAAGAGATTTTAATGGGATAGAGTCGTGGCGGGGCTGTCTCGCCTTGCGGTTCCGGAGAAGATGTACTACAATCACACGAAATTCCATAGATCCATACGACTGGAGTCACAACATCATGGCAATCTCACGGAAAGTAGAAGGATTCATGTCGAAATCTTCCTGGATACGGAGGATGTTCGAAGACGGCATCAAGTTGAAGGAAAAATACGGGGCGGAAAATGTGTTCGACTTCAGTCTCGGCAATCCGAATATAGATCCCCCCGAACGGTTCCGGGGACTCCTGACGGAGATCGTGGAGGAGTGCGGACGCACGCCGGGTGCCCACATGTACATGCAGAATGCGGGTTACACGGACACGAGAACTCAAATCGCGGACTATCTCTCCCGCACCCATGGGGTGCCCCTCACCGCGGAGCATATCGTCATGACGTGCGGCGCCGGGGGGGCGCTCAACGTCGTCTTCAAGACCCTTTTCGATCCGGGGGATGAGATCATTATCCCGAAGCCCTTTTTTGCCGAGTATACCTTCTATGCCGACAATCAGGGCGGCGTCCCCGTTTTTGTGAAAACGAACGAAGACTTTTCACTGAACTTCGAAGCCATCGGGAAGGCCGTAACCGCCAGGACGAAAGCGGTTCTGATCAACTCTCCCAATAATCCCACCGGGAAGGTGTATGGCCAAGCATCCATAGACGGGCTCGCGGCCCTTATTGAAGACAAAGGACGGGAGTTCGGCACGGAGATATACCTTGTCTCCGACGAGCCCTACAGTACGATCGTCTATGATGGTATCACGGTTCCCAGCATCCTGAAGGCCTGTGAAAACAGCCTGCTCGTTACGTCCTATTCGAAAAGCCTCTCCGTACCGGGTGAACGGATCGGGTATATCGCAGTGAATCCGGCCGCCGCTGATATGGGGAAGATCATGGGAGGGTTGACCCTCTCCAACAGGATACTCGGTTTTACCAACGCGCCGGCGCTGATGCAGCGGGTTGTCGGGCGGATGCAGGGAGTCTATGTGGATGTGGAACACTATCGGAGAAAACGCGACCTTTTGTGTGGCGGTCTCAGGGAAGCCGGATTTGACTTTGAAATGCCCGGCGGGGCCTTCTACCTTTTTCCCCGGACGCCCATAGACGACGACGTGGCGTTCGTATCAGCTCTTCAGAAGAAAAATATCCTTGTCGTGCCGGGGAGCGGATTCGGAGGCCCCGGCCATGTCCGCATCTGTTACTGTGTTGACGATGCGACGATTATAAACTCAATGGACGGGTTCGCGGCGGTGATGAAAGAATATCGCCGGTAGATGAAAGGGAGAAGCACATGAAAGAACATCGACCATGGGGGTATTTTGAAATCCTTTCCGATGAGGAGGATCACAAGGTAAAAAGAATCGTTATCGATCCCGGAAAACGGCTGAGTCTCCAGAGACACACCAATCGCGCCGAACACTGGTTTATGCTGAGAGGGGAGGCCCTTGTTACCATCGACCGGGACGACCAGCCGCTGAAAAGGGGTGATTCGGTGGACATTCCGCGGGAGACACTCCATCGCGTGAAAAATGCCGGGAAGGAACCCGTTATGTTCATTGAGGTCCAGACAGGGGACTACCTCGGCGAAGACGATATCGAACGGGTCGAGGACGATTTCGGACGGGTGTGATCGACAGACGCTTCGAAAACACCCATGCCCGTAAAAATAGATCTCTGGAAACTCAATGAGTGCCCTGAGCAATTGGGTAATCAGGGGATATCAACCTGTTTTCATTTGATAAAAAGAAGCATGTTGTTACCATAATAAAGGCTAAGAAAGGAGGGACAAAGCGGTAAAAATAGAAAATTGTCAATGAATACGTGAAGTATCTCTAGGCTTCCCTAAACATAATGATGAACTTGCAGGTCGAGTGCCTGACAGAAGCAGTTTCATGTTAAGCAGTAGAGGGGCAAAAGAAATGAAAGAATTGATTGAGTGTAGTCATTGCAAATCATTAATATCCGATACAGCTCTTCTATGCCCAATTTGTCAAAAAACACAGGAAATAAGGTATCAGAAACATGACGAGGCCACTGGAGAAGCGCTGGTTTGGGGGGTGGCGGCACTCATTTTTAACCCTGCCGTTGTTGCTTGTGTCCTCGCTGATAGCATCAGAGAATCAAAGGTTATTAAGGAGATCAAAAGATTTGCAGAAACCTGTGGGGCTATAGATGCATTTTACCTAATCGATATACTTATCCTCGTTACAGAGTTAGATTTTATTTTCATTCTGGACGGTGACACTCTGGGTGCCACAGGTCCTGCCGTATTATGTAAGTTCGAGATACCTCGAAACAAAATATATGAAGCATATATTGATGAAAATCGGTCTCACTCTGGAGGTTTATTCAAGTCTTGTAAGACGACCCTATGTCTAAAAGAGGCAACAGGTATATTGAGAGAAGACGCGCATTATGAATTTAAGGGTAAGAATTCTCGCCAACTGGCAGAATTCGCTTGTGCTAAGTTCCACGAGTATTGGATAAAGTGATAATTATCCCCGAGGAAGAACAAAATAAAATCATAAATACGCTTCAGTTTAATCAAATCAAAAGATGCATCATTATAGATATGTAAACAGCATACCCTTTTTCAGATTATCATAACAAGGCGATCGAGCTAATCCGCGGCCCCTCTTGTGAACTTTTGCGGGAATACAAGTTGTAAGTTTATTGGGAAGAGTAGGGTTGCACGGTGCGGGTCGCCAATAGCGCACCTATTTGTTAGCTGTCATGGAAAATGGAAATACAAAGATAATACATGAGAATGTCAAAGAGCAGGGATCCCAGGGTGAGTTGTTTTCCCTCTTTCTACATCAGGACAATTTGATGTGCTATTGTCTGCAAAGGCTTGGGGTTATTCAAACTGGTGCCCTCAGTTCTGTATATGCGCTCCATTCCAGGAGATGGTTATCAGTTTCGATCCTGTGAATCATCTGATCCTAACGCCTGTTAAAGTAAAAATGCTGAATACAGTCAAACTTCTATTGACTCCGTGATCAATATTCGCAAAACTTTATGGAACAGAACTATTATCCAAAAATATTTTACGGCTATGTTATTATCGGTGCTACCTCGGTAATTATGATCATGCTGTGGGGAACATATTATTCATTCGGCGTTTTTTTTAAGCCCATGCTTGATGAATTTTGCTGGTCCCGCGGGGCGATATCAAGCGCTTTTTCGCTTTCTTCAGTGATTATGGGCCTGACGGGAATTGTCGTAGGGTACATGAACGACCGGCATGGCCCACGTCTAGTGATGTCCATGTCTGGAATTTGCCTCGGCGTCGGTTACATCATGATGTCAATGATACATTCGCCCTGGCATCTGTATCTCGTTTACGGATTTATTGTTGGTACTGGTATGGGGGGAGGATTTGTGCCACTCATGTCTACGGTGGCTCGCTGGTTTGGAAAGAAAATAGGCATAATGACCGGTCTACTTGCAGCGGCAATTGGTGTCGGTGCTGTTGTAGGGCCCCCTTTGGCACATTATCTTATCTACATATACGGATGGCGAGTTTCTTATATCATCTTAGGAACTATCGCGCTAATAGTTATTGTTGTTGCGGCACAACTTCTGAAGCATGAGACTCCTGAGGGCAATAAATGTACTGAAGAACCAACACAATGCTGTGTTGCAATGAAATCTGGTCCTCAGTTGGAGGGCTTTTTGAGAAGGGAGGCCTTGCGCAGAATGCCTTTTTGGCTCTACTTTGCTGCGATTATCTGTTTCGGGTACTCTGTGTTTTCAGTGATAATTCACGTTGTCTCCCATGCCATAGAACTGGGTTTTTCTCCAGCCGAGGCGGCTCGTATTCTCGCTACGATAGGTTTTTTTAGCATTATTGGGAAACTCCTCTTTGGTAAACTTTTGGATATTTTTGGGAGCAGAAACATATTTATTGTCGGATTAATCTTGATGTCGGTAGCGCTGATGCTACTGGTTGGGGCGAGAGCGATTTGGACATTTTATCTCTTTGCCGCACTTTTTGGAGTTGCTTATGGAGGAGGAGTCGCAACAGAATCACCCCTCGTGGCCTTTCTGTTCGGACTGAAGGCGCACGGAGCCATCTTGGGATTCATCTCTTGCGGCTTTGCCTTGGGTGGCGCTTTGGGTCCCTGGTTGACTGGTCATATTTTTGATACCTCCCAAAATTATAGAACTGCTTTCATTATCTGTGCAATCATTTCCATCATAAACATTGTGCTTGCCATTATACTGCGGTCTCCTTGGCAGAACGATAAACATCAGCCTCCTTCGAGCCTTACATAACAAAATCTTTGCACAACTCCCTGTGGATCAGTCGGCAATGCAGGTACCAAAATTCGCGGTAACACTTTAATAAACCCTTTGCAGAATTCCCTGCGGCTTGCCGCGTGAGATGAATGCATGCTTTTCCTAGGGGGTTATAGGGGGAGCGGAGCGTTCCCTTTATCCGTATAGGTCCATACGTGACATTATGATATAAGACCGACATGGCAATAAAGCGAACGAGTCAGGCGGTCTATGATACGAGTTATTGCCTGGTGTGGTGTCCGAAATACCGTAAAAAGATTTTCGAGCGAGAGGAGCTCCGAGGACGAGCGGAACAGCTGATTCGAGAGATCAGCGAGGATTATGGTTTTGAGGTTATTGAGATGGAAATTGCTCAAGAACATGTATATGTATTATTGTCCTTTCCTCCGAGCAAGTCGATCGGAGAAGTTGTAAGAATTATAAAAAGCAAGAGTGCTCGGGAGCTGTTTCGCGAGTTCCCATTTTTGAAGAAGAAGCTTTGGAGCGGGGATCTGTGGAAAAACGGGTATTTTGCGTGGACCATCGGAGACCGTATGACTCGTTCCATTATAGAGAGGTATATTCAGCATCATAAGGCGATCACGCATGGGCCTTCGCAGCTTGAGCTCAAGCTGCGCTAAAGATGCCCCGCGACTTGCCGCGGGGAGATTCACTACCCCATCAGGCGTGATCCTGTTGCCTTGCATCAGAGGCTCCTGTGTTTTTTTCGCGCAGCGGCTGCAGAGCACCCCCGGCCCATGATTTATTATCCGTTCCCGTTACAGATAGGTCCTGGCGCCGACATAGCGCTTTTTATAGTAGGAGCTTGACAGAGAACTGGTCCGCACCCTTTTGCCGGATCGCGGCGCGTGGATAAACGTGCCGTCTCCCGCATAGACCCCCACATGGGAGATTTCTCCTTTGCCGCGGGTATCAAAGAAAACCAGGTCTCCCTTGGCTAATGCGTCACTGCCGACGGCAGCGCCTGACTCGAACTGCTGTCTGGATGTGCGGGGCAGGTTCAGACCGTTGAGCCGGTAGATGGCCATGGCGAGACCGCTGCAGTCAAATCCTTGATCGGCGGACGCGCCTCCCCACTGATAGGGGACGCCGATAAAACTTCGCGCCGTTTTCACGATCTCATCTCTGAAGAAGGGATCATCACGGGGCGGCCTCTTCGCGACGGCATACTCTTCGGGGCGGACGATATAGTACTCGCCTATTACTCCCATCGCCTTGAGGATTTCAGCTTCGCGCGCGGCAAGTTCCCGGGTTGGAAAATTACCGAAGCGCACCTTGTACAATCCCTGTTTGTAGAGGAAATAGTAGGCGTCCAGATTGTCTTCGTTCAGGCGGTTGGCAAGGCGGGCGGCATTTTCAACCTCCTGAAAGGCGCCGGCCTGAATGGCGTACCCCATGCGGGTGAGCTTTTCAGCCGGCTCAGGGGGACGGTAGTCGGGGGACGAGACACGGCGCTGGCCGCACCCTGCCACGCAAAGCAGAATAAGAAGGGGGATGATGATCCCAATGCCCGTTACGTTCCGCGGGTTCATGGCTCCCTGTGAAAAAACCGGTACGAATATCAGTTAACAGATAAAACGGGGTCCGGATCAGCTGATTCTACCCCCGACTGGAGCATCGCCGTCGAAGGAAACGAGGGAAATCTTCCCCTGTGCCTCCGTCGCCAGGAGCATCCCATGAGACTCGACCCCCATCAGCTTGACCGGCTTCAGGTTCAGTACGACGGCGATCTTCCGTCCCACCATCTCTTCAGGACCATAGCTCGCACCGATCCCGGCGACGATGGTCCGTTCCTCGCCCACGTTGATCGTCAGCTTCAACAGTTTGTCCGATTTCTTGACCCGTTCCGCGGCGATTACCTCGGCCACGCGCAGGTCGATCTTCTGAAAATCGTCAAAGGAGATTTCATCCTTGATATCCCTGAGAACGCCCGCGGGAGCCTCCTGCGGCTTGTGATATTCCACGCGGGGGAAGAGCGATTCGCCGCGGGTCAGGACGCTGCCTTCCGGCAGACCTCCCCACGTGCCCAGGCTGTCGAATCTTTGCGAATCCACATCCGGTATGCCGAGCCTCTTCAGGATATCCCCGGCGGCATCGGGCATGAAGGGGGTGATCAGGACGGCGATGACGCGGAGCGCTTCGAGTATGTTGTAGATCACTGCGTTCAAGCGCTCCCTGGCTGCCGGATCTTTGGCCAGGACCCATGGCTCCCGCTCCACGATGTACCGGTTCGTCATGTTGATATAATCCCAGATGGAGATGAGGGCCTTATGGAACTGCAGGGACCGGAATGATGCTTCAACTTCCGGGAAAAGCGTGGCCGCCGACCCAATCAGAGGTGCGTCATCCGGATGGTCGCAGGTGGCGGGCACCTTTCCCCCGCAGTACTTCACCGCCATCGAGATGGACCGGCTGACCAGATTCCCCAGGTCATTCGCGAGGTCGGCGTTGATCCGCTGGACGAACGCCTCTTCGCTGAAGTTTGAATCAAGGCCGAAGACCATGTCCCGCATCAGAAAATAGCGGAAGGCGTCCAGTCCGTATGTGTCTTTCAAATCCAGAGGCTTTACCACCGTCCCCCGGCTCTTCGACATCTTGCTCTGGTCGATGTTCCAGTATCCGTGCACGTTCAGGTGCTGGTAGGGTTCGATTCCCGCCCCCTTCAGCATGGTGGGCCAGTAGATGCCGTGGGGCTTGAGGATATCCTTCGCTATGAGATGCTGCGAGACGGGCCAGAAGGCGCCGAACCGCTCGCCGGCGGGGTAGCCGATACCTGTCAGATAGTTGATCAGCGCGTCGAACCAGACATAGGTGACATACTTTTCATCGAAGGGAAGGGTAATCCCCCAGGTGAGCCGCGTCTTGGGTCTCGATATGCAGAGGTCTTCGAGGGGTTCCTTCAGAAAGGCGAGGGCCTCATTCCGGTAGCGTTCCGGCCTGATAAAGTCTGGGTTGTCGCGGATATGGCCGATCAGCCAGTCCTGATACTTGCTCATTTTGAAGAAATAGTTGCTCTCCTTCCGGGTTTCGGGAACGGTCAGATGATCGGGGCACATGCCGTTCACCAGCTCGCTCTCCCGGTAGAAACGCTCGCACCCCACGCAGTAAAACCCCTCGTACTCGCCGAAGTATATGTCCCCGGCATCGTAGACCTTCTGGAGTATCGACCGGACGACCTCTTTATGATCCGGGTCCGTTGTGCGTATAAAGTAATCATTGGTTATGGAAAGTTTCGGCCACAGGGTCCTGAACTGTCCGCTGATCCTGTCAACATATGTCTGGGGATCTTCGCCGATCTGGCGGGCCGCTTCGGCGACCTTGTCGCCATGCTCATCGGTGCCGGTCAGAAAATAGGTCTCGTATCCCGCCATCCGGTAAAATCGGGCCATAACATCGGCCACAATGGTGGTATAGGCGTGCCCCAGGTGGGGGGACGCGTTGACGTAATAGATCGGCGTTGTGACATAAAATCGTTTCATGATCTTCTCCGCGATGCCTGTTTCTTTTTTCCCGTCTTCGGTTTTGCCGGGGGAGGATCTATCTGAATCTTGTCTACGGGGACCTCCACCTCTTTCCCGTCGCCGAGGTCGACGACAACTAGTCTCTCCAGTATGTTCTGCCTCACCACCGTGCCCCTGCCGTCGGGCGTGGTAACCGTCCTGCCGCATTTGGGCATATTTTTCTTCGCTTCCGTATACTGCTCATGCTCAAAAGCGAGGCAGCACATCAGTCTCCCGCACAGGCCCGATATCTTCTCCGGATTCAGGAGCATATTCTGTTCCTTGGCCATCTTGATCGAAACCGGCGCGAAGGTATCGAGAAAACTGGCGCAGCAGAGGGCCCTGCCGCACATGCCGACACCTCCGTATATGCGGGCCTCGCTCCTGACCCAGATCTGCTTCAGCTCGATCCGCGTCTTGTATTTCCGCACAAGGTCTTTCACGAGCTCCCTGAAGTCCACCCTGCTTTCCGCGGTAAAGTAAAAGAGGAGCTTGCTTTTATCGAAGAGGGCTTCCACACTGACCAGCCGCATGGCAAGATTTCTCTCTCTGATCTTCTCCATGCAATAGGTCAGAGCCTCTTTCTCCAGTCTGACATTCTCTTCGTGGGCCTTCATGTCTTCGGGGGTGGCTCTGCGTATGATCTTCTGGAGGGAGCGGGGAAGCTGATCGCCGGCAAGGACGCGGACACCGGCTGCAACGGACCCCAGTGCCGGTCCCGCCTCGGTATTCACGATCGCGTTATCTCCCTCCTCCAGAACGACACCGGTGGCGTCGAAGGAATACACCTTCCCCGTGTTTTTAAATCTGATTCCCACGACGCTTTTAGTCTCGTACTGTTCCATCATATTTCCGGCCTGCGGTCTTGAGCTGAAATGTCATAGACTCCAGCAGCAACTGCCTGTTGGCGTTCTGTTCAATGGCGCTCTGGGTATTCCGTATGGTTTTTATGTTATGGAGGATCTCGCCACCCGTCAGTGTTTCCGAACAGTGCTTTGTGGCTTCGGCGATATCCCGGTGCATGATCCTGTCAATATCGTGGAGTTCCCGGTATACCAGCATATCCCGGTACCACTCCCTGAAGATATCAAGCCTGCCCAGGGCGTCATCCCGGTCCTTCCCGAAACTGTCCGCGAGAAAGATCATATCAAGGGGGACTGTGCCGGGTGGGGAAAGCAGGCTGGTTATGTCGCGCTTAAAGTCAAGGAGCGATTCCGTGTTCATCTCCAGCGCCCTGCCGATGCTTCCTCCCGTCGATGCGGCGAGAACGCGGGCCGGCTCTTCATCCATGGACGCTCTGTCCCTGAGAAACAAGGCGACAACCTCCGGCCGCAGCGGGCGGAACCGTATCTTCTGACACCGCGACAGGATCGTCTGCGGGAGCTTGTGAACGCGTGACGTGGTCAGTATCAGGATATTCGAGGGGCTCGGCTCCTCAAGGGTCTTCAGAAGGGCGTTGGCCGACGGGTCGTTCATCCGGTCCGCGTCCGCCACGATGAAGACCCGCTTTCTTCCCTCAAAAGGCCTGAATTGTATCTGATTCTGAAGATCTCTGATCTGCTCGATCTTGATGAATATCCCGTCCGGCTCTATGTAAACGACATCGGGATGCGTGCCCCGCACCGCTTTGCTGCAGGAGGGGCATCTGCCGCAGAAATCGGCGTTATTTTCGCGGCAATTGAGAGCCTGCGCGAGACCCCGGGCCGTCGTTTTTTTTCCGACGCCCTGCATGCCATGGAACAAATAGGCGTGGGGAACGCGATCGGTGCGCATGGCGCGCTGAAGCATCTCTATCTGCCTGTCCTGGCCGTAAATATCGCTAAACGGCATAAGCCCTATCTTTCGATTAACGCCGCCAGATGGGTTCGCACGTCTCGATGCACCGCGTCGATGTCTCTGGAGGCGTCTATGACCCTGAATCGATCCGGTTCCCCGCGGGCCAGCTTGAGGTATCCATCCCTGATGATCCGGTGGAACTCCAGACGCTCCCGCTCAAACCGATCTTCGCGGGGAATGTCCCCCGCGCTGCGCGCGCGATCCGTAATCCTGGCGAGCCCCGCATCGGGCGAGATATCAAAGAGAAAGGTGAGGTCGGGCTTCAGCGATCGGGACGCGAAGTCGCAGAGCGACCGGGCGTGTTGTATGTCCTCACCTCTGCCATACCCCTGGTAGGCAAGGGTGGCATCGGAAAAACGGTCACACAACACAACCGCGCCCCCTTCCATCGCGGGGGCTATGACCTCTTCCACATGCTGGGCCCGGTCCGCGGCAAAGAGCAATAGCTCAGCTCTGCCCGACAAGGCGAGGGCTGTCTTGTCCAGCAGAATCTTCCGGAGCTCGCCTCCGAGAGGAGTCCCTCCCGGCTCGCCGGTGACGATGCAGGATACTCCTCGTTCACTCAGATATTCTGCAGCCCGTCTCAACTGCGTTGTCTTCCCGGAGCCTTCGATCCCCTCAAATGTAACGAACAAGCCCATGCCCTTCAGCCCCACAGACAGGGAATCCCAACGCCCGGCCTCTATTTATCTTTTCCCTCGGCAGGCTCTATGGCCTCCACCGGACAGATATCGGCACAGGCCCCGCAATCGGTGCACAGCTCGGGATCGATCACATATCTGTCTTCCCCCTCGCTGATCGCTTCAACAGGGCACTCATCTTCACAACTTCCACATGCGATACACTCTTCAGTAATGAAATATGCCATTGTATACCATCCTCCGAACACGTAAGTATTGAACCCATCAACAACCGTGAAATGATTCTTCTCTCAGTCAGACCCTCACGATTCTTACCCGGACAGAAACGCTTCTCTGTGAAAAACGCGAAGCATGAGCATGCGGACTAATGAGGCATCTGATCAATGATATCCCTGGCAACGCTTCGCGCGAAAGAGGTGAGATCGGGCTTGAACCACGTGTATTCCTTGGTGGCACAGTGATCCGCCTTCCACATGATCCGGCCCGTCCGCGCCTCTATCAGCTCCATGCCGAATCCCGCCTTGGCGAGAGTGTCGTCTCCCTGCGTCGTATAGTTCCAGAAATTGACATCCACCACGAGGAAGGCATCGGCCTTGCACGCCTCGCCGATATACCGGCTCAGGTCGGGATCGGAGAAGTGAACCGTTTTCAGTTTCGCAAGGTAATCGGAAACGGCTTTGCGCAGGGTCGCGTCCCCTTCCGTCAGCCTTGCCACATCTTTCGGCGACAGTACCGTGGAGAACCAGCCTTTCCCTCTGACGGCATCCGCGATAAGATCGCCCGCCACATCCCCCGCCTCTTTCTCATACACGCCCAGATTTACTGAAAGCACGCATATCGTTTCAGGATGAAATGTCTCTATGCCGGGCGCGACCTGGGAGTAACGAAGCTCGGCGCAGCATGCAAGCATCACCCAGAACGCCGCCGCACAGATTAAGGCCGGCACTTTTCCCCGCATTATCGTCCCCTCCGGACAGGCGTTCTACAGCTTTGATGCGACAAGCCAGAGACAGGCGCCCGCCCCGGCAATGATATAATTCAGACCCAGCAACCCTTCCAAGGCCATCCGGGAAAACCGGGCTTTTCTATCACAAAGTCCCTGACAAATCCATATATAAAACAGCGGCAGAAGCAGGACCAGGCTCACGGAAGGAACGCACCCGAAGGGAAATGCCGCGATCAGCACGCCCCCCGTGAGAACGGTCATTGCCTGCAACAGGAGCCGGGCAGGTCCTTCTCCCATCACGATGGGTATTGTTTCCCGGCCGATCAGCCGGTCGCTCTGTATATCCAGGGTATCGGAAAGGACCGATTTTGAAAAGACAAGGGTAAACACGAAAATAAACGCCACTGTCATGCCGCAGGTGATATCAAGACTGACGCTTATCTGCGGGATGACGGCGGTAACGGAAGCCCAAGCCACGGCGGTAAAAAAATTCTTTGAACCGGGGAGGTCCTCCAGCCGTTTTCCCCACACATTGACCGTGTAGAGAACGCCGAAGAGCGCAACCGCGCCAACCAGGATGAAGGGGGCCGGTCCCGCTATGAAGGACAATACCAGCGCGAGGGTGATGGAAGCGACAGCGGCCGTCATGTAGATTCTCTTGTGCCGCAGGTATGATTTTTCCCTGAAACTCCCCTTGATCCGTCCGAAACTTCGCCCCTGCAGCCGATTGATGGTATGGATGGCATACACGCACAGCGAAGCGATCATAAGGTGTGACGCGTTCACCGGGAGACGCTGGAGCAGCATGCTGACCAGGGAGAGGAACCCGGCACCGATGGCGGAGGAGATATCCGTCCGGACCAGAGATATCCAGAGATCGTACAGTCCTCTCAAGCCCCCGGGCAGTTCCCCCTTCCGCTCGTGGATCAGGAAATCGATGACCCCTTCCGTAATCCAGTTCGGCGTGGATGCCCCCGCGGACACACCGATGCTCCCGCGCCAATCCAGATCAACCCCGTCAAGCTCCTCGCTGGTCTCCACGTGGAACGTGCGGGCCCCGCATTCCCGCGATATCTCCGCAAGCCGCCGGGTATTCGCGCTGTCCTTTCCCCCCACGATAATCATACCCTCCAGTTCGGAGGCCATCTTTTTGATCTCCGCCTGCCTCCTCTCGGTGGAATCACATATGGTGTCAAATACAAGGGCTTCCGGAAATGTGCGCGTGATTTCCCCCGTGATCTCTTTGTATTTCGCCGAATCCTGCGTGGTCTGGGCGACGACACAGATCTTTCCGGTGCGGGGCAACGTCGCGACGTCCTTCGGATCATTGATGACCACGCCTCTCCCCGACGCGTATCCGAGAAGACTCGCAACCTCGGGGTGCTCCCTGTCTCCCACAATGACCACCGCGTGACCCCGCGAGGCATGTTTCTTGATGATCGCCTGGACGCTCGCGACGCGCGGACAGGTGGCGTCCACGATCTCGAGCCCTTTTTCCTTGATTCGTTCCCGTTCCCGTGGAGAAATCCCGTGGGCCCGTATCACGATAATGCCGTCCTGAATTGCGTCGATATTCTCCACAGGGACAACCCCCCGTTCCCGAAGAAGCTCAACCGTCTGGGGATTGTGTATCAGGGGACCGTAGGTATAGACCTTCGCATCTCCCCGGTGGCGGGTCAGCGCGAGGACCATGTCAACGGCCCTCTTCACGCCCATGCAAAAACCGGCTGTTTCAGCAAGCCTGATTCCCACTTCTGTCCTCGTCTACGATGTTATCGTCCGCGGGCATACAGGAAAAATTCCCTGTTGCCGGCCGGACCGGTAATCGGTGATTCGCAGGTCCCCATCACCGCAAGGCCCAGTTTCTCTGAAAATGACACGATCTCCTCAACAACCCGGCGATGCACGGCGGGATCCCGCACAACCCCCTTGCCGACCTCTCCTCTCCCCGCCTCAAACTGCGGTTTGATCAAAGCCAGGATGGAGCCTCCCGTGGCTGTTAGACCGAAGGCTACGGGGAGCACCAGTTTCAGAGAGATAAAAGAGACATCGATAACCGCGAGATCGATTGCGTCCTCTATCCCTTCACCGGAAAAGTATCTGATATTGGTTTTTTCAAAGAGGGCCACCCGGTTGTCTGTTCTGAGCTTCCAGTCGATCTGGCCGTATCCCACATCGACGGCGTACACCTTCCTCGCCCCCCGCTGGAGGAGACAATCGGTGAATCCGCCGGTCGCGGCACCGATATCCAGAGCCGCCATACCCGTCACATCGATGCCGAAGGTCACGAGCGCCCCCTCGAGCTTCAAGCCTCCCCGGCTGACATAGGGATTCCCTTCCCCCTTGATCCGTATCCCGGCATCGCGGCTGACAAGGACGCCCGCCTTGTCAATCCGCTCCTCTTCCACCACCACCACCCCCGCCATGATAAGCGCCTTCGCCTTCTCGCGGGTCGGAGCGAATCCCCTGTCGACCATGAGCCGATCCAGTCTGGTTTTTGATTGATTGTCCTTCATCCGGCCGGGTCCTCGCGGGGAGAGGGAGAAACGGGTTTCGGTACGATTCGCCGCGGCTCAGCGGGGGGCCAGCAGGGCTCGAACGGCCCGCGCTATGCCCTGCGCATCGATTCCCTGCTGTTTCCTGAGCTCGGCCTGCGTTCCCTGCTCCACAAAGGCATCCCCGATACCGAGTCGCTTCACCGTCACCCCTGACATTCTTTCCTCTTCGAAGCTCTCCAGGACCGCGCTGCCGAATCCCCCCATGAGGACATTTTCTTCGACGATGAGGATTTTTTTACACGCGGCCGCTACTTCGCACAGCAAGGCCCGGTCGAGCGGTTTCACAAACCGGCTGTTGACCACGGTCGCTTCGATCCCTTCACCCGCCAGTTCCTCCGCGGCATGAAGGGCGGGATATACCGTGGAGCCGATCGCCACAATCCCTACGTCTTTCCCCCCGCGCACGATTTCCGCTTTTCCTATCTCGATGCATGCCGGTCTTTCTTCAAGGGGAACACCCACGCCGCTGCCGCGGGGGTAGCGTATCGACACGGGGCTCCCGCATTCCACGGCCGTCTTGAGCATATGCTGGAGTTCGTTTTCATCCTTCGGAGCCATGACAACCATATTCGGTATGGAACGCAGGTAGGAAAAATCGAAGAGACCGTGGTGCGTCGGACCGTCTTCTCCGACGATCCCTCCCCTGTCGAGGGCGAAGACAACGGGAAGTTTCTGCAGGCACACGTCGTGGAGCACCTGGTCATACGCCCGCTGGAGAAAGGTGGAATATATGGCCACAATGGGAACAAAACCCTCCGTAGCGAGACCCGCGGCAAAGGTGACACCGTGCTGCTCGGCGATACCGACATCGTAGAACCGTTCGGGGATCTCGAGCGCAAACCGGTCAAGACCGGTCCCTCCCGTCATGGCCGCCGTAATAGCGACAATGGCGGGATTCTCCCGCGCCAGTCGCAGCACCGTATCGCCGAACACCGCGGTGTAGGAAGGCTTGGCGCCGTTCGAGACGATCGATTTCCCCGTGTCAAGATCGAAAGGGCCGATCCCGTGAAACCGGGCGGGGTCCTCCTCGGCGAATCGGTATCCCTTCCCCTTCTTGGTGATGACATGCACGAGGACGGGCCGCTCCATCGTGCGAACGTTTTCCAGATTCTTGATCAGGTTATCCAGCCGATGCCCTTCGAGCGGCCCCACATATTTGAATCCCAGCTCTTCGAACAGCATCCCCGGAAGAACAAACCCCTTCAACGACTCCTCGGCCCTCCGGGCAAACTTGATCACCTGCTCCCCCACGCCGGGGACGGTCTTCAGGAAATCGTGGATCTTGGCCCGGAGGCGCGTAATCTGCTGTCCCGTCATGGCACGGTTCAGATAGGACGACATGGCGCCCACATTCGGAGAGATCGACATCTCGTTGTCGTTCAGTATGACGATCAGGTCCTTCTCACGCTCGCCGGACCAGTTGAGGGCTTCAAAGGCCATACCGGCCGTCATGGAACCGTCTCCGATGACGGCGATTACCTTGAAATCATCGTCCTTCAGGCATCGGGCGTCGGCAATCCCCGCGGCGGCGGAGATGGAGGTGCTGCTGTGTCCCGCGCCGAAGACGTCGTAGACGCTTTCATGCCGTTTGGGAAAACCGCTGATCCCTCCCATCTTCCTGAGGGTGTGAAATGAATCTCTCCTCCCCGTGATGATCTTGTGCGCGTAGGCCTGGTGCCCCACATCCCAGATTACCTTGTCGCGGGGCGTGTCGAAAACGAAATGGAGGGCGAGGGTAAGCTCCACCGCTCCCAGAGACGGAGCCAGGTGCCCTCCGTTTTGTGAAACAACCTTCAGCATCTCGTCCCTGATCTCCCCGGCGAGGATGTTCAGTTCTTTTATATCAAGGCGTCGTATATCTTCAGGGCTGTTGATCCCCTCCAGTATGCCTTTTTTTTCAACCATCACATGATCTCCCCCGTCCCGTCCGGCACATGCCGCCCGGAACGTACCTTATGATTTCCTCTCAGCCATAAACCGCGCGATCAGCCGCAGAGGCTCGGCCTTTTCATCAAAACGCTCTATGTCGGCCAATGCGCCTTCCACCAGCCGACCCATCTCCTCCCGGGATCGATCGATCCCTATCAGCGCCGGATAGGTCGCCTTGCCCCGTCCTGTGTCGCTCCCCACATCTTTTCCCAGCACCGCCCGGGAACTTTCGATATCCAGTATGTCGTCCGCTATCTGAAAGGCAAGCCCCACCTTGTCCCCATATGCCGACAGGGCATCGAGATCGTCCGATCCGCCACCCGCAAGCAGCGCCCCCGCCCGGATGGAAACGGCTATCAGGGCCTGCGTCTTATGGGTATGGATGTACCTCAATCGCTCCATATCCACTTCGGTCCCTTCAGCCCTGAGGTCCGCCACCTGCCCCCCCACCATGCCCTGATAGCCCGCCGCTGCGGCAATCTCGCGAATAACCGTCAGCCCTGTTTCAGGGGAGACCCGGGGATGAGTCATGGACAGGAGGCAAAAAGCCTCCGTGAGAAGGGCGTCACCCGCCAGAATCGCAATTCCTTCGCCGAACATCTTGTGATTGGTCGGTTTTCCCCTTCGATAGTCATCGTCATCCATTGCCGGGAGGTCGTCATGTATCAGAGAGTAGGTATGGATCATTTCAAGGGCGCAGGCGGCGGGGAGAACGATCTCGGCGCTGCCTCCCAGCGCCTCCGCTGAAGCCACGCACAGAACGGGCCGGAGCCGCTTTCCGCCGGCAAAGAGGGAATAGCGCATGGCGCCGAGAATCTCAGAAGACATCCCGCCCTGTTCGGGAAGGTATCCAGCAAGGGCCCGGTCGACCACCCTCTTTTTTTCCTCAAGGTACTCATGTAGTGAACTGCTACGGCTCGTCACTCCCTCCATCCCCCTCCTCAAAAGGCCTGCTTTTTAGAGCATCCCCCTCCCTGAGCAGGATCTCGACCTTCCTCTCGGCCTCGTCGAGTTTGTCCGAGCAGAATCGGGAGAGTTTGATCCCCTCTTCGAATGCTTTGAGCGATTCGTCGAGGGTAAGGTCCCCCTCCTCCATCTTCCTGACAATCTCCTCCAGTTGTTCAAGTGCCTTTTCAAACTTCTTTTCCGCCATTATTTTGCTCCCGTGAAACAGTGGTCACCCGCGCCGTGAACCGGCCCGATGCAACTCGCACATGGACGCTGTCATCCACCGCGAGCACCCCGGCATCCCGGACGACCGTGCCGTCCGACAGCCGTATAATGCCAAAGCCCCGCGCCAGAACTGAGAGAGGATTGAGGGTATCCAGGAGCCCGATATCTCTCATCAGAATGCCCCGCACGGTCTCGATGCGGGATCGGACCCGTGCCTCCAGTTCCCCCCCCACGCGCTGGACGGTTCGTCGCAGGTCATCAATGCACGTGACCGGCGTGAACCGGATCAAGAGTTTCTGCGCGGGGAGCAGGCTGCTTCTCCGCATTGCCAGGATACGCCGCATCCCAGCCGTCATTCTCGCCTGCTGATCATCAAGTCCGATCCGCAGGTCCTCTATCCTCCCTCGCGGATCACGCAGGCGTTTCGCCGTCGTTGCGAGCCTGGTCGTCCATCCGCGCAGCAACACCCGGCAGGCCAGGGCCAGCCGCGATCGCACCCGCCGGATTCGCTCCTGGAGATCCCTTCGGTCAGGGACCACCAGTTCCGCGGCGGCGGAGGGTGTCGGGGCCCTGAGATCGGCCACGAAGTCCGCAATGGTAAAGTCAATCTCATGGCCGACAGCCGATATGACGGGAATCCTCGAAGACCAGATCGCCCGCGCGACCCGTTCGTCGTTGAAACAGAAGAGGTCCTCCAGCGATCCTCCTCCCCGCGCGACGATAATCACATCGACGCCGGCAGTGTTCAGATCGGCAATGGCGACGCATATCTCCCCCGCCGCCTCACGTCCCTGGACGGCCGCGGGGGCGATTACCACGTCCACCGAGGGGAATCTCCTTCCGGTGATATGCAGGATATCCCTGACCGCCGCTCCTGACGGAGAGGTGACGATACCGATCCGTTCGGGGAGAAACGGGATCCGCTTCTTATGGGAAGGATCGAACAGCCCCTCCTGCTCCAGGCGTGCCTTGAGCTGCTCGAAGGCCTTCTGGAGAGCTCCGAGTCCGTGCGGTTCCGCGGTGTCAAGAATGAGCTGATACTCTCCCCGCGCCGGATAGACATTCACTCTCCCCCTGCAGATGATCTGCATCCCTTCTTCAAGATCAAATCCCATCCGCGCCACGGAACTTCTGAAGGCAACCACGCGTATCTGGCTCGTCTCGTCCTTGAGGGTAGCGTACACGTGGCCCGAGGCGGGACGGCGCAGATTGGATATCTCCCCGGTCACCCATATGAGCCCGAACTCTGATTCCAGGGTCTGTTTAATGGCCTCGGTCAGTTGCGTGACAGTCAGTATCGTTTGCATGAAAATTCCCGGCACGGCGCTTATGGCGGATGCAGGCCGTCTCACAAAGGATTACACCCGGCGCACACATTCGATTGATAATTTCCCCCGCTTTGTGTCGGTGGGAACGGAGAAGGGAGGGCAGCACGATGGAACGCTTGTATAGCACTCAAGGAACTCACAAACCGGCAAGATCCAGACACGTGGAAGCCGCAACAATCATCCTACATCCCGTCAATCGCGCCTCGCTCATATTGCTGCGTTCACCGTCCGACTTATACAAACACGCTTGCGCAATTCAACGTTTCTCATATGGGAACTTTCAAGAAGTTGCAGGGGAATCGGCTTGGCAGCGCGAAGAAACCCCGCCGCCGATCGCGCGGTATCCGGCAAAACATTTTATTTGATGCTCCCCTTAATCTCCCGTCTCCTCGATGCCCCCCGTATCTTTTTTAATACGTTGTCTTCAATCTGCATGGCCCGCTCAACGTCATCCTCCGAATAGGCCGTGCTCTTTTTCGGATTCACTCTTAAATCGGCTTTTTCGCTGATGCCGAATCGCATTCTCAGAACCTTTTCCTCCCGCGGTGTCAGGGTGGACAGTATCTTTCTGGTCTGCTGGGCAAGGTCCATGTTCATGGTTGCATCGGATGGAGACATGACCTTCTTGTCCTCTATGAAATCCCCGAGAGAACTGTCTTCCTCCTCGCCAATG